>ERZ772986.1553-NODE-1553-length-12967-cov-7.037330_pt1 | contig 12967 bp, 10 predicted proteins | sample MGYA00511898_ERZ772986 | MGnify/ENA primary metagenome ERZ772986 (study PRJEB29015, sample SAMEA2737934) | human oral metagenome | biome: human oral; feature: human-associated habitat; material: dental | place: China | collected 2148 ... | reverse complement strand
GTTTTGTCCTGCCGAATTCTTATGCCGTCACAAGGTACAGAATGACTGCGACAATCGTGGAAGTGAGTCCGATTAACGCCTCAAAGGGAATCAGCTTCATGCGGTTCTTGATGTCCATGTAGACGGATCCGCCGGTCGCGTGGAAGAAGGAGCCGTGTGGCAGAGAGTCAAGCACAGTCGCGCCTGCGTGAATCATAGCCGCTGCGGAGAGCGCGGGGACACCTGCTGCGAGAAGCGTGCCCGAGAAAGTCTGGGAGGCAACGGTGGAGCCCGCGGTGGTCGAAGCAGTTGCGGCTGCCATCAGGATACCGGAGAGCGGAGCCAGAATGAAAGCCGGCATGTTCATGGCGCTGAGGAGCGCGGTCATGTCCTTCTGGAGCGCGGAAGCCTTGATGATGCCTGCAATCGTACCGGTTCCGATCAGGAGAATCGCAACGCCGATGACCTTCGAGAGGCCAAAGTCTGTGTACGGAATCAGGTTGCGGATGTTTCCGGTCACGAGGATACAGACCAGACCGCCGAGCGGCAGCGCAATCAGCGGATCCACCGATATCTTAGCGAGCGGGCGAAGGGCGAGGAGCACGATGACAGTCAGCGGACCTGCGAACGCCTGCAGGGCGTTCGGGAGCTTTTCCGCGGGAGTTGCCTCGAGATCGTTCTGCGAAATGCCGTCGCCCGCCTTCTTTGCGAGGAGAGAAGCGAGGACAATGGTCGCGATGAGCGCGCAGAGCGCCGGAATCAGGTTCTTCATCATTACAGCCGTGAGGTCAAGCTTAAAGGCCTCGGTCACGGCAATGGTGTTCGGGTTCGGGGAGACAATGTTGCCTGCCTTGCCGCCGCCTATCATCGCGAGCAGAATGCCGCTCTTCGAGAGACCGGCGCGCTCACCGATTGCAAGGGCAATCGGCGCAACCGTGATGACAGCGATGTCGATGAATACGCCGACCGCGCAGATAATCATGGTCGCGACCGCGAGTGCCGCAATGGCGCGCTTTTCGCCTATCGTGTCGACGATGGTCTCTGCGATTTTCTGTGCCGCGCCGGTCTTAATGAGCGCGCCAGCCAGAATACCGCTGGTCAGAATGCGGAGCACCGAGGACATCATGGAGCCCGCGCCGCTCACCATCGTGGAGACCGTGCCCGCGAGGCCGCCGCCGCCGATCAATCCGCCGATTAAGGCGCCGAGAATCAGACCGTAAGCCGGCTGTACCTTTTTGATAATCAGAAGAATGGCGATGACCAGTCCGATCAGTGCGCCGAGTGTCGTGAATTGTAAGTCCATGGGAAACCTCCGTTTTTATTTGAGCAGGAACAGGCGCAGTGCCTGTTCGACCGTATCTGTCATATTCTGTCTTGCATTATCGGGCTCCATCGCCTCCTGCAGTGTCGAGATGCGGCGCAGTATTGGGAAAAAGGCATCGATGCCATGTGCATTGCAGGCGGTCGCATCCGGGGCAACCGCACCCGCGAAGGCGATGACGGGCTTTCCGTACTGCTTTGCGATATGCGCGACGCCGATCGGCGCTTTGCCCATGACAGTCTGTTCGTCGAGCCGCCCCTCGCCGGTAATCACGAGGTCGGCATCCTTCACATAGTCCTCGAGGCGGGTTTCTTCGAGCACGATTTTAATGCCGGATTCAAGCTGCGCATCGGTGAAGGTCAAGAAGGCAAAGCCGAGGCCGCCCGCAGCGCCGGTGCCCGCCTGACGCGGGTTCGCCTTCTCGTACTTTTCGCGCGCCAGTGCCGCGTAGTAGGCGAGCCACTTGTCCATCTGCATGATCATGCCGGGATCGGCGCCCTTCTGCGGGCCGAAGACCGCGCTGCAGCCCTGATCGCCGCAGAGCGTGTTGGTCACATCGCAGGCCACGCGGAAGGTGCAGTCCGCAAGCTCCGGAATGACCTTTTCATCCGTGATGCGGTCCAGAACCTGCAAGCCCTTGGCGCCGAAGGGAACCTGTTCGCCTTCGCTGTCCAGAAGCCCGTAACCGAGCGCCTGCAACATGCCGATGCCGCCGTCATTCGTCGCGGAACCGCCGATGCCCACAATAAAGTGGCGGCAACCCTTCGCAATCGCATCCCGTATCATCTCTCCGACCCCGTAGGTCGTCGTATTCAGCGGGTTGCGCTCCTTTTCATCGACGAGGGTGATGCCGGCAGCCGCAGCCATTTCGAGGATCGCGGTTTTGCCGTCCTGCAAAATGCCGTAGACCGCTGTGACCGGCGCGCCGAGCGGCCCTGTGACGCGCACCTCCTGCAGAGTGCCGCCCATACCTATGGTGAGCGCCTCTACCGTGCCCTCGCCGCCGTCCGCGAGCGGGCGCACCAGGACTTCGGCGCTGCTGTCCGCCTTTAGAATTCCGGCGCGGATTGCATCGCCCGCCTCGAGAGAACTGAGAGAACCCTTGAGGGAATCAATGGCGACTACTACTTTCATCTCGTTTCCTCCTTGCTTCGTTTTCTGATGCCGCATGACAGCCTCGGCTGTCGAACTATTGTTAGAATAACGGAAATGCTTGGCAGGGTCTATGTGTAAGAGACCAAGAAGTGCTATAATTTAAGAGCAATATTTGGTACGGAGAATAAAGAAATGGCGGAAATCAGCAAAAAGACAGCGCAGCAGATTGTGGACAGCGTGAAAGATGTCTGCGGGCACGACGTGAATTTCATCCAACCGGACGGCAGCATACTTGCGAGCACGAACCCCGAACGAGTCGGAACCTACCATGAAATCGGGCATCGCGCCGCACAGGAAGGACAGCCGATTGAGGTCATGGAGAATGACAGCTTCTACGGCACGCAGCAGGGGGTGAACCTGCCCTTTTCGCACCACGGGACCATAGTCGCGGTGATCGGCATCACCGGCGCCCCCGAGGAAGTGAGAAAGTATGCCTATCTCGCCCAGCGCATCACGGCCATCCTGCTCCGCGAGCAGGAGTACGATGCGAGAAACCGGAATGCACAGGTGGAGACCGACTATGTGGTGCGGGCGTTAAGTTCCGGTAAGCCCATGAATCACGGCTTTTACCTTGACTTTCTCGCGTCCCACGGCCTCAGCGAAGAGACACGCTACCGCACCGTGCTCGTGCGACTCTCGACGCGCTATAATCCGGCGAACCTCTCAATGGTGGAGCAGAAAATACTGACCGTGTTCCGTGAGACCCGGAGCCCGCTCTTTACCTTCCGCTTTCCGAACGAGTACATCCTGATCTTGCCGAAGGGAGACTATCCGCCGAAACAGCAGCAATTTGAGCGGCTTGCCGCAGAGTTCCGGGAAATTCTCTCGGTCGGTGTGGGGGCGGACCACAAACTGGTGCATCAGTACCGCTCGTTTCGGGAGGCGCAGATTGCGGCCCGCGCGGGCGCTGAGAGAGCCGGCTATGCGGACTTTGAGCAGCTTGATCTGGAACTGCTGAGCGGCTCCATTCCGGTCGCGGTTCGCGAGAGCTATGCGGCGCGAACGCTCGGAAAGCTGAGCGAAAAAGAAAGACATATTTTGGAGATTTACTTTGCCGCGGACTGCAGCTTAAAGACAGCGGCGGAGAAGCTCTACATCCATAAGAACACGCTCCAGTATCAGCTCGATAAGATACACGCGCTGACCGGCTACGACCCCAGAGTGTTTCGCGAGGGTGTAATCCTGTACCTCGGTCAGCAGCTCGGCTTCGGAAACACAGAAACGAATGCGGCGGGAACTGCGGCGGAAAACACCTTGGGAACGACATCCGGGTTCTGATGTGACAAAGTTTAAGAAGGCTAGGCACAGCTTACGGGAAAGGGGAGAGAGCGCAGAAAGCAGTAAGACAGAAAACCGGAGTGGTTCTATTCGTTGTTCGGAACCGAAATCTTGGGCGAAGTGTGTGATCGGAAGCGCAAGACAGTGATCTGTATACAGCTAATCGGAAGCTGTGATTCAGAATGCCGTATCACTTGCCGGTCTGGAGGCCGGTGCTCTAGAAAAAGCGCTGAAACAGGCGCGGTAGCTTGAGATTTGCGTGGCAAAATTCTATAATAAAAAGATGTGAACCATAGTCACGGTAGGGTAATCCGGAAAGCCAAGGAGGCAGAGGAAAAGTCATGTCAGACTTACGTATCAACTGGATTGACGAGTGGGAAAAGAAGGACGTGGATCTCGAAGAACTGCGCCGTGCGCTGGAAAGCGGGGATTCCGCGCGCTACAGCGGAAAGGCGTTTCGAGACATCGGCGGCAAGTGGAAGAAGTACGCAAAGCGTGGCGTGTCGAATCTGTACCTCTTAAAGGAGACCGAGGATGATAACGACGGCCTTGCAAACGCCTACTACGCCTACTCAATCACGGACGGTGTGATTGCCGATGAGAACCTCGAACAGGTTCGCGCGGTCTGCGCCGAGAACCTCGGCACAAGCGAGATGCGTGCGGTCTGCTCCTTCTGTAAGCCGAACGAGTGGTGGGACACCAATCCGAGCTACCACATAAAGCTGGCGGAAAAAGGCGAGGCGGATTCCCTCTACAGCTTTCTGATTGCGAAACTCTTCCCGGCGGGCATTTTGCTTACCTCGCGGAGCGTCAAAAAGAAAGAGGCGCAGCGCCTTGCCTGCTCCGCGATTGCCTGGGGCCTAAAGGAGGGCGGTCTCTTTAAGAAGGGCGCCTACATGAGCTATACCATTGACAACGAGCTTCTGTGAGTGAGCCGGAAGCCAAAATAAGGAGAGAAGAGATGAAGACATATTTTGATAACGGCGCTACCATGGAGTTTTCCGAGAAGGGAATGCTCGGTGCGGGCCATACCCTTCGCATCGCAAAGGACGGTTTTAGCTACAAGAGTTTAAACGGCAAGGTCGATGTGGATATGAAGTTTGCGGAGATCGGCTCTCTGTTTCTGACCAACTACTGGAGCCAGAACTTCCACTACAGAGTCTTGCTTCGCGATCTGAATATGAAGAATATGAGCGTTCCGGAGCTGGATCTCGACACCAGAACCTGGAACAACGGCCACAACGTTCGCGAGACCAAGCCGCTCCTCCTTGCCTTTGCCGCGAGCAAGTTGGGAGCTGAATTCCCGAACAATCTGGATAGCCTCGAGACGGAGCTCGGCGCAACGCTCGGTGAGAAGATTATCCGCCTCTCGGGCGGCGTCATCATAGGCACAAAGCACCAGGTGAAACTCGCGGATATCAAGAGAGTGAAGTGCGTTTGCAACGGTGCGCTCGGCACGCTCTGCGTTTACACGAAGGCAAAGGGCGGCTTCTTCGACATGCCGGATATGAAGCTCCCTCTGAGCGAAGTCACCCTGCCGCTCCTTGAGGCCGTGATGACCCGGAATACCGGCAACGGCATCGACTTTAGCCAGGGCAACGGCTTTGACCAGAAGAACTCGGAGTACATCATCATCCGCTACATGGATTCCGGCTTCTTTGTAAGCGGAGACGGCAGCTTCCGCGAGCCGTGGCAGGAGATCGCCTACCGCCGCATCAAGGCATATAACTACGATGTCAACGAGCACTGGGGCGAGAAGATGGGCTGAGAGATACAAGGAAAATAAGTGCACAGTGATAAGGGAAAGCGGCTGCTTCGATAGAAGCAGCCGCTTTTGTATGCGAAGCGCTCTTTCTATACCGGCGGCGTTTCAGCTGCTCGATACCATCCCGGAGAAGAAGCGCGGCATGGGAGCCGTGGTCTGCCTCTGCCGGGAGCCGGGCGTGTTGCGGGACAATGTGCTTGCGCTTCCGGTCCGGTATATTTGAATTCCTGTTTCTTTTTCTGACCGAAGTGGTATACTATAAGTGAATTTCGAACCAATTTCGAAATTGATGCATCAGAGCAAAAGTTTGAGAAAGCGATACGATAAAAGGAGGAAAGAAAGCCATGAAGAAGAGACGCTACCTCCTCGCAGTTGTTGCGGCACTTGCACTGCCGCTGCTGGTATCCTGCGGGAAGAAGGCCGAGTCTGCGGAGACAAGCAAGGCAACAGAAAGTGCGGTATCGATGGCGGCTGCCGAGACAAGCAGCAGCGCTTCGATGAGTACAACAGGCGAGAGCAAGGAGGAACAGGAGACCATGGGCTATCAGACAATCGATCAGGATACGGCGCGGGAGATGATGAAGCAGGACGACGGTCATATCATCCTCGATGTGCGCACCAAGGAGGAGTATGACAGCGGTCACATTCCGGGTGCGGTGCTATTGCCGAACGAGGAAATCAACGGAACCAGACCGGAAATTCTGAAGGATTTGGATCAGGTGCTTTTAATATACTGCCGCAGTGGACATCGAGCGGGACTTGCGGCGGAGAAGTTATCAAAGCTCGGCTATCGCAAGGTATACAACTTTGGCGGCATCATGACATGGACGGGGGAGCTGGTAAAATGACCATTTATCTCGCAGGCGGATGTTTCTGGGGCTTACAGAAGTACTTTGACCAGTTCCCGGGCGTGCGTGCGACCGAGGTGGGCTATGCAAACGGGCCGGACAGTGCTCCTACCTATCGGGAGGTTTGCGACAGCAGCGGACATGCAGAGACCGTGAAGATTGAGTATGATCCGAATAAGATTTCGCTCCGTGAGCTGCTCGATAAGTACTTTTTGGTGATCGATCCGCTCTCCGTAAACAAGCAGGGAAATGACAAAGGCATTCAGTACCGCACCGGTATTTACTATGCGGATCAGAGCCAGCTTCCGGAAATTCAGGCGGTTTATGACGAGCAGGAGGCGAAGTACGGCACGAAGCTCGCGGTTGAACTGGCGCCCATCCAAAACTTCTATTCGGCAGAGGAATACCACCAGAAGTATCTGGATAAGAACCCGAACGGCTACTGCCACATTCCGCAGAAGATGTTTCATCTTGCGGAAGAGGAGAGCAAGGAGACGCTCCGCGAAAAAATCGGTGATCTCTCTTATGAGGTCACGCAGAACGCCGCGACCGAGCGGCCCTTCACCGGAGAGTACGATGACTTCTTTGAGAAGGGCATCTATGTCGATATTGTGAGCGGTGAGCCGCTGTTCAGCTCCCTCGATAAGTTTGATTCCGGCTGCGGCTGGCCTGCTTTTTCCAAGCCGATTGAAGGAAAGGAACTGAAGGAGACCACCGACCGATCACACGGCATGGTTCGCACGGAGGTGCGCTCCAAAGAGGGAAATTCGCACTTGGGTCATGTCTTTAACGACGGCCCCCGTGAGACAGGCGGCCTCCGTTACTGCATTAATTCCGCCTCCCTCCGCTTTATTCCCTATGATAAGCTGGAAGAAGAGGGCTACGGGGAATATAAGAAGTTATTTGAGCGTTGAGTGATAAAAAGCAAGTGTGTAAAAGCAAATAGTTGAAGTGTGAGCCCCCGCCGGGTCGAGAAACACGGCGGGGGCTTTTGCTGTGAATCATGGACAGCGTCAATCGAATACGTCGAAGATACTGTGCGGAAAGAAAACAGAAGGGGTGAATGGGAAGGTCGAAACCGAAGCGGCATGGTAAGAAGTGCTGTTACCGCAGCGGAGCCTCAAAACTTGCGCCGGAAAAAGGTTGTAAAAGCCCGGATTCCTGTTCGGAACAGTATCGTGTAGAGCGCAGAGAGAATGACGATACCGAGGCTCTCGAGGAGATTCAGATACCAGGAATTCCAAGCGCGGATGTGCGGATAGAGCGTATGGTCAAGGACGGTGTAAAGTAAAAGATGTAAGAAGAAAATGCCGAGTGTATGCTGCCCGATGACGCGTCCGATCCACTGTTCCGGCGCGGAGACAGCGGTCCGGCAGACAAAGAGAAGCATGAGTCCCGCGGCAATCAGCATGGTGGAAGCGTAATAGTAACCGCTCACGATGTGCACACCCTGCCAGGACCATAGACCGCTTTGCAGATATTTAATGAGCAGCAGTCCGGCGAGGCCGAGCACAATGCAGAGCGGCGCAAAACGCCGATAGCGGGCACATTTCCCGCGTTCCGCATACATGCATTTTCCGAGCAAGAGGTAGAGGATATAGACCGCATAGGTCGGATGAAACGGACTCAGGGCCGTGAGAAGCATCAGATCCGGGATATGCTTTCCGAATATTTTTTGCAGCAGCCGGAAGCATAAATCCAGATCAAAGGTCACGCAGGAAAAGCTGAAGAGCAGCAGCATGAGATAGAGCAGGAGCTTTTTCTCGCGGCAGAGGCGTAATAGCGGCAGGATAAAATACAGGGCAATCAGCGCCTGAAAATACCAGAAATGTCCCGTGCTGACGCCCGGGATTTCCTGAAAGAGAAAGATGTAATTCACGAGATTCGAGAGACTGCCGTCAAGCGGCACCGCGTAAAAGAAGTGCATGAAAGCCGCATAGAGCACTTTCCAACAGATTACAAGCGCGTAGAAACGGCCGATCGAGGCTAGATGTCGCCTGTAGTTTATGCTGCCTGTCCGGTTTAATTGAATGGCACCCGTGACCATGAAAAAGACGGGAACCGCGCTCGTGCAGAGCATCATAAAGGCGTTGTCAATCACACTGCTCGGATTCAGCTGCGCATTGTGGAGGAAGACGACCAAAGTTATGGCCAGAGCTTTGAGTAAGTCCAGGCGGACGGCCCGCTGTCCGTTTTGTTCCGTATTCATTGTTACCCTTTCCTGTTGTAAGCCGCACTGCCGCCCGGCAGGCGCTTTATGTCCATACTACATGGAAAAAAGCCGAAACGCCACAGACACTTTGATTTTGCGGCAGCGCGGTAAATGCGCTATCATGGTATGGATATATTATTTTGAAGAATAAGAGGAAAACGCTTTGCATGTAGAACACGGCAGACCGAAGGACTGCGCCGAGAGAACGGCGCGGGAACTTGCGGTCTATGATTTATTGGATCAACTGGACATTCCGTATGCGCGCGTGGATCACGCGGCCGCCGAGACCATGGAGGTCTGTGCGGCCATCGACACGGTGTTAAACTGCCGCATTTGCAAGAACCTGTTTCTCTGTAACCGGCAGCAGACCGCTTTTTATCTCTTGATGATGCCGGGGGACAAGCCCTTTAAGACCAAGGAACTCTCGGCACAGATCGGCTCCGCACGCCTCAGTTTTGCGCCGCCCGAAAAAATGATCGAGTACCTGGGGCTTTACCCGGGTTCGGTGAGTGTTATGGGACTGATGAACGACAGCGAAAACAGGGTACAACTTCTCGTGGATCAGGACCTCTTTCGGGACGAGTACGTCGGCTGCCATCCCTGTGTGAATACATCCTCACTCAAATTGCGGCGGTCGGATATCTTTGAGACCTTTTTGACGGCAGTCAAGCACAACTACCTTTCCGTGGAATTACACGGGGAATGAGGAGGATGCGAATGAACGAAGCAAATAAAAGCGTCTGGCCCGGTCCGAAGGGCCTGATTCCGGTGACCAGCGGGAAGGCGGAGGATGCCAATGTCTATAACAGAGCCTATCTCGACCACATCCATGTGGAAATGCGGGTCATTGACAGCGTAGAGCCGGAACTCGGCACGGAACTTTTCGGCGAACGTTTTTCTTCCCCGATTATGATGCCGGCGTTTTCCCATCTCAACAAAGTTGGAGAGGACGGCAAGCGCCCCATGGTGCAGTATGCGCTCGCGGCCAAGGAACTGCAGCTCATGAACTGGGTCGGTATGGAGGAAGATGCGGACTATGCGGAGATAGCGGCGACCGGCGCACGGACGGTTCGCATCATCAAGCCCTTCCGGGACCACGCGGTAATTTTAGAGCAGATAGATTTTGCGGTGCGGCACAAGGCGATAGCGGTCGGCATCGACATAGACCATGTCCCGGGAAAAGACGGCAAGTACGATATTGTGGACGGCATTCCGATGGGACCGGTGACAAGGGAGGACCTACGTGCCTTTGTTGCGGCAAGCCCCGTGTCCTTCGTCGCAAAAGGTGTGCTCTCCGTACAGGATGCGGCGAAGGCAAAAGAGGCGGGCTGTGCGGCCGTTGTGGTTTCCCACCACCACGGCAGAATTCCATTCGGCATTGCGCCGCTGCAGATTTTGCCGCGCATCCGGGAAGCACTTGCGGGGAGCGGGGTCAAAATCTTTGTGGACTGCTCCATGGATAGCGGGTACGATGCCTACAAGGCACTGGCCCTCGGCGCGGATGCCGTCTCCGAGGGGCGCGGCATACTCTCGCCGCTTCTCAAAGAAGGAACGGAGGGCGTCAAGAACAAGGTTTTGAAGATGAACGAAGAGCTCGCGGAACTTATGATGTATACGGGCGTTAAGAATACGTGTGAGTTTGATTCTACGGTTTTGTATTTTTGAGAGAAAATAGAGAAGAGAAAAGAGAGAAGAGGCACTTGCGGAGGCAGCGGCCTCTTTTTTGTTCGGAAATTTTGAAAAGGAAACATGAGCGAAAGATGGAGTCCCGAAATTCGGACAGGTGCTGTGGTAAAGTAAAGGTAACAAAGCTGAGGGCGTGAGGGAGCGCAGTCGAGAATCCGAAATATCGAAACGCATAGAAATGACAGTTCAAAATTTCGGGAGATGATATAACTGCATCAAAATAGATAAAACTGAGATGAGAATCAAAGCAAAAATATGCAATTATAACTTGAAATCAAGATTATAAGCGCTAAACTGTAAGAGAATGTTAAGAACTCGGGGAGGAGAGCATGAATGTAAGCAAGCTGATGCGCAGTCTCGCGGCAAAAACCAATCCGAACGACAGCGCGCAGTGGCTGCCGCTCTGGATGCACGCGCGGGATACAGCGGGAATCATGGAGAAACTCTGGAAGCATTGGCTTCCGGTGGCCGTACGGCGGGAAATCTGCGGCGGCAGCGAGGAGACTCTACAGGAAAACGAAGCGTTGTTTCAAAAGGTATGCGTATTCCTCGGAATGGCGCACGATATCGGCAAGGCAACGGCCGTGTTTCAGGCGCGCATTCTGGAAATGTTGCCGGAGGTTCGGGAGCGGCTTGCGGAAGAGGGGCTGGAAATACCAAGCGATGCGGAGTCGAAGAGAATCTTTAATACGCCACATGCTTTAGCCGGACAAGTGATTTTGAGAGATCTTCATGTCGAAGAAGGAATTTGTGAAATTGTCGGAGCGCACCACGGGAGACCGGCGGAATACAGCGAATTAGACATCAAGAGCAAGGATAAATTGTGTTGGGACAGTTTCGAATATTGGGAAACAATTTGGAGTGAGTTTCTTTCCTATGCTGTGAGAATGAGCGGGCTAAACTGTATCGAAGAGTTACCGGAATTGTCCATTACACAGCGTGTCCTACTTGCCGGACTTATTATTATGGCAGACTGGATTGCAAGCAATCAGTTCTATTTTCCGACGATTTCCGTCGACGAACTTGGGAGCGAGAAAATGTATCCCAAACGGGTTCAGGCAGCTTGGGACAAACTGGAACTTCCCGAATACTGGACGGCCGGAGTCGTAGGTATGGGAGAAGAGACTTTTCAAGAGAGATTTGGCTTTTTACCGAATCAGCTGCAAGCGGCAGTTATGGATGTTACGGAAAATGTCAGTGAACCCGGACTACTTATCATCGAAGCACAGATGGGAGTGGGCAAGACAGAAGCGGCACTTGCAGCATCTGAAATTTTTGCGGGAATTTGTGGGAGCGGAGGACTGTTTTTCGGCTTGCCGACACAGGCAACAGCAAATGGCTTATTTCCTCGTATCCTGGATTGGGCAAAGAAGCAGTTGGAGCAAGGTCAAAAGTTTTCTTTGATACTGAAGCATAGCAAGGCAGATTTGAATCCGGATTATGCGGAGTTACTGGAAGAAATGAGAACGCAATTTGAGGGAGAAGCGCGGATTGATTGCGAAGATGACGCTCAGCTTGTGGTGCATTCCTTTTTCCGCGGGCGAAAGCAGGCATTGCTTTCGGATTTTGTCGTGGCGACAGTTGATCAAATTTTGATGGCTGCTTTGAAACAGAAACACCTGATGTTGCGGCATCTTGGCATGGCCGGAAAAATCGTAATCATCGATGAAGTTCATGCGTACGATGCCTATATGTCGGTTTATTTGGAACGGGCACTTTGTTGGCTCGGCGCATACCATGTACCGGTCATTCTTCTCTCTGCGACCCTACCTGCAGAACAACGCGTTAATTTTGTAAATGCATATCTCAGTAACAGAGACGGGAGTCCACAAGAAGAAGTGAAGGGCTGGAAAGAAGCGAGAGGCTATCCGCTCCTTACCTGGACAGATGAAAATAAGATTTGCCAGCGAGAACTGCAACTGCAGGGGAATACGCGCACTGTATTGATAAAGAGAGTGAAGGAATCATCTCGAATTGATATTTTACGTGAAAAGTTGATGGACGGAGGATGTGCAATCGTTATCCTCAGTACCATACGCCGAGCGCAAGAATTTGCCAAAGAAGTGAGAGCGCAAATGCCGGAGGCACAGATTATTCTCCTGCACAGTGCCTTTCTGATGCCGGACCGCGCAGCACGCGAACAGGAACTTCTGCAAAAGCTGGGGAAGCATTCCACCAAAGCGGAGCGAGATCATTTGATTGTAATCGGCACTTCGGTGCTTGAACAAAGTCTCGATATTGACGGAGATGTGATGTTCACCGACCTTTGCCCCATGGACTTACTCCTGCAACGCTTGGGACGCTTACATCGTCATTCAATTCATGACAATATGCGGCCGAAACAGCTGAAAGTGGCACAGTGCTATGTTATAGAGCCGGATGAAGGTGCGTTTGAATCAGGAACCAGCTGCATTTACGGGGATTATCTCCTCATGAGAACCCAAAAACGTTTGCCGGATAACATCACATTGCCAACGGATATTCCGGATTTGGTGCAGGATTGTTACGGAACCTGGAAGCCGGATTTTGCAGGGGAAGAGTTGGAAAGATATCAAATCGCTGAAGAGCAGAATAAAGAAAATAGGAAGAGAAAAAATAGGAATGCGCAGAGGTATGCGCTGGGGAATCCGTATAAGCGCCTAGAGGGGTGGCTCGGTAATGTAGATTCTGACTTTTCTGAAGGAAAGGCTATGGCGCAAGTCAGAGATGCGGAGAATAGCATT
>ERZ772986.1548-NODE-1548-length-12992-cov-3.952153_pt1 | contig 12992 bp, 8 predicted proteins | sample MGYA00511898_ERZ772986 | MGnify/ENA primary metagenome ERZ772986 (study PRJEB29015, sample SAMEA2737934) | human oral metagenome | biome: human oral; feature: human-associated habitat; material: dental | place: China | collected 2148 ... | reverse complement strand
ACGAGCACCGCGCCCAGGCCCGCACCCTCGCCCGCGCCTCCGTCGTCAACGGCGTGGAACTGAGGCGGGACGCTGGATCGATCGCCGAGGAGATCGTCGTCACCCAGGACGATGCGGCGGCCTACGTGAGCGCCGCCTTGCCCGTCGACGAGGCACTGATCGAGGAAGCGCTCAAGGCCGATCGGTCGAACGGCTGAGTCAGCTCACCGACGAGGCCGTCGCCGCCTCGTGCGCCAGGAGCCAGGCCTTGGCCTGCGTGCCTGCCGCGTAGCCGCCCCGCCCGGTTGCCGCAACCACCCGGTGGCACGGGCGGATGAGGAGCAGGGGATTGCGCCCGACCGCGCCGCCGACCGCTTGTGCGGAGGCGGGAACACCTGCCTCGTGCAGCTGCGCGACGATCTGCCCGTACGTGCGCGTCGCGCCGTAGGGGATAGAGTCCATCGCCTCCCACACGCGCATCTGGAAGGCCGTGCCCGCCGCCTCGATCGGAATCGGATCGGGGGAGGGACGCAGGCCAGCGAAGTACCCGTCGAGCCAGCGGGCCGTCGCGCACACAACCTCGGCGTCCTCACGGTCCCACCCCGCAGAAGCGACGCGTGCCGCCCTCCTGGCCGGCTCCGTCACGTCCGGCGAGCTGCCAGCCTCGGCCTCGCCGACCCCCTGCCGGGCGCCGAAGAACCGCTGGCCGGCCGCCCACAGCCCGACGAGCGCGCCGCCGCGCGCGGCCAGCGTGAGGCGTCCGATGGGGGAGTCGTAGGAGGCGAGGGCCGGATCGGAACTGCTCGGGGGAGTCGCGGGAAGCATACGCCCACACTGTCACGCGGGCGACGAAGCCGCCAGCGGACGACTTGGCGACCACGGCGCGGGACAAGCCTCGCCCCTGCCGAATGCGGCGACCAACCCGTTGGGGCAATGAGATCGACAGGCTCCCCTGTGACGCCGACAGTACCATTGACCCGTGGATCCCCTTCTCATCGCCCTGTCAGGAATGCTCATCATCGTGGCGTGCCAATTCGTCGCACCCAAGGTGCGCGTGGCCTCGCCCCTGATCCTCCTGGCGGTCGGACTGGCGATCGGTTTCCTGCCCCAGGTGGGAGCCATCGAAGTCGAGCCGTACATCATCCTGGAGATGGTTCTCCCCCCGCTTCTCTTCTCCGCCGCCGTGCGCATGCCGACGATGGACTTTCGCCGCGAGATGCAGGCCGTCGCGATGCTCGCGATCCCCCTCGTCTTCCTCTCGGCCTTCGCGGTCGGATTCGTGATTCACTGGCTGGTTCCGGCCATCTCCCTGCCGTGGGGGGTGGCCCTGGGCGCGGTCCTGTCCCCAACCGACGCCGTCGCCGTGTCGATCGCGAAACGCAGCGGCGTTTCCCACCGGATCGTCACGGTGCTTGAGGGGGAGGGGCTGTTCAACGACGCGACGTCCCTCGTGCTCCTGTCGGCCGCGATGAGCGCCGGCCTGGCCGCCGACTCCCACGCCCTCAACCCGGGCCTCCTGATCGGCAAGGTAGCCCTCGCGCTGGGCATCGCAACGGTCATCGGCCTCGTGGTGGGTGAGCTGGGGGTGCGCATCCGTTCCTTCATCAAGGAGCCATCCTCGGACACCGTCTTCTCCTTCGTCATGCCCTTCATCGCCTCGATCCCTGCCGAACACGTCGGAGGTTCGGGCCTGGTCGCCGCGGTCATCGCCGGGCTGGTCGTCTCCCGCAGGCGCGCGGGCGCCATCTCCGCGACCAACAGGCGCTTCTCGCAGCACAACTGGCAGACGATGACGCTGGTCCTCGAGGGCGGCATCTTCCTCACGATGGGCCTGCAAGCCTTCGGCATCGTCGAAGAGGCCAGCGCCGTGGGCGGGGGCCTCGGCTTCGCGGCCTTCCTCGCCGTCGCCCTGGGGGCCCTGATCATGGTGATCCGCGCCCTGTTCATCGCCCTCATGCTGGCATGGCTGGACCACCGCCGTCAGCACCGCCAGCGGCGCTTCGACGCCGAGGCCGAGCGCATCGACTACTTTGAGCAACGCATGAACGAGGCATGCGCGGTCGATGAGGACATGCTCGAGGCTCGCAATCTCAGCCCCGAGCAGTGGGGACTCGCCCTCGAACGCTTCCGCCGCCGGCTATCGCGCCGCGAGCGCCGCAACGCGCTGCGAGCCACGGACCTGGACTACTTCGCCAACGAACCCCTGGGGCCCCGCGAGGGCAGCGTCATCGTGTGGGCAGGCATGCGCGGGGCCATCACCCTGGCGGCCGCCCAGACGATCTCCTCTCACGCGCCGCTGCGCGGGTACCTGCTGACCATCGCCCTGTTCATTGCCGCCGGATCCCTCATCATCCAGGGGTTGACCCTGCCGGGAGTGATCCGCGTGGTCAAGCCGCAGATGGCCTCGGGTGACATCCCCGAGGAGGAGCGCGCGAAGCTCCTGAAGGTCATGGGCTCCGCCCTGGTGGACACCGCCCTCGCTCAGGCGATCCACGAGGTGGATGGCCAGACGCTCCTGTCCGCGGGGGTTTCGCGGACGCTGTCGCGGATCGGGCACGCGGTATCCCACGACGGCGCCAGCGACGGCGATCGGATCGCACGCACCGCCGACCGTCTCCTGAGCGACATCCTCCAGGATGTCGGCGCATCGGAAGGTGAAACGCACGAGGGCTTGCGCCCGCGGTGCGACGACGAGACGGATGAGACCGTCGGCGAGACCAGAGAAACCGGCGAGCAACACGGTGATCACGCCCGCGGCACCGTCGACATGAGCGGGGAGGAGGTCGAGCGTTCCTTCACGCGCGAGCAGATCCGCGAGCTCGCCCTGGAGGCCATTCACGCCCAGCGCGAGGCGCTGCTGGGAGCACGCGACGCGGGTATCTTCTCTTCCGCTGCGCTGGAGGATGCGCTCGCGCGCCTGGACTACGAGGAGATCCTCCTGGTGTCCGGGCACGGCCAGGAACACTGACGCGACGGGGACGGGAGGGCCAATAGCGGCGCCGGGCGCGGTGACGGCCCGGAGGTCGGCGTGCCCGATCAGCCGATGGTCACCCGCGAGAAGTAGGCGGGGTCGTCGGTCACGGAGTTGAGTGCCTCCTCGAGGCGCTCGGGGGACACGAGGCCTCCGCGCGCCAGGACGCGGTAGGTCTGATCGGCCTCGTGGGTGAGCATGTTCGTCACCGTAAAGCCATTGCGCTCATAGAACGCCAGGCGACGCACCCGCTGCTGGTAGTTGGGGGCCTTGCGCGTGACGGGCTCGATCTCCAGCAGCTGGGGGACGCCGGGGTAGCGTTGACCGACATGTGTGAGGATCCGCGACCCGTAGCCCGCGCTGCGCGTACGTCCATCGACCGCGAGGAAACCCAGGTAGAATAGGTCGGGGAAGGCGAAGGAGAAGGTGAGGGCCACGACGCGGCCGGTGCCGTCCTCGCCTGCGGGCAGGGACGTATCCGTCCACGCGTCGAAGGACACCTCGGGCTTGCGGGCGGCTCGCAGGAGATCGCGCATCGTGATCTGTTCCTCGGGCGGGAAGGAACGCTCGTAGATCTCCTGGATCTTGTCGCGAATCGGTCCCTCGTCGGGCACGGGCAGGGACGTGAGGTCTGTCATGGGACAACTGTAGCCGCTGGAGGCCTCTGCTCCTGCCCGAGACGGAGGTAAAGCCTCGGTAAGGTTTCGGGCACATCAGGGGATGCGGTGGGAGCAATCAGGGGACAATAAGGGTGCGATCAGGGGTCACTGTGAGAGAGCACGGTGTTGTGCGCACTCTTCCTCGGCTAGGCTGGCAGGGCACAGAGAAACGCGAGTAAGGATGAAGCGTGCTTGAGCTCACAGGGATCGTCAAGGCATACCAGACCGCCAACCTGGTGCAGGTCGCACTCAACAAGGTCTCGGTTGCCTTCCGCGACAACGAGTTCGTGGCCGTCCTGGGTCAGTCCGGTTCGGGCAAGACCACGATGCTCAACGTCATCGGCGGCCTGGATCGCTTCCAGAGCGGCGACCTCGTCATCGATGGGATCTCGACCAAGAACTATAAGGCCCGCGACTGGGATGCCTACCGCAATAACCGCATCGGCTTCGTCTTCCAGTCCTACAACCTGATCCCTCACCAGAGCGTCCTGTCGAACGTTGAGCTCGCGCTCACCCTCTCGGGCGTGTCTCGGTCGGAGCGCCGCTCCCGGGCGTTGGAGGCCCTGGAGCGCGTGGGCTTGAAGGACCACGTCCACAAGAAGCCCTCGCAGATGTCGGGCGGCCAGATGCAGCGCGTCGCCATCGCGCGCGCCCTCATCAACGATCCCGAGATCCTGCTCGCCGACGAACCCACGGGAGCCCTCGACTCCAAGACCAGCGTCCAGGTCATGGACCTCCTGCGCGACGTCGCCCGCGACCGCCTGGTCATCATGGTGACCCACAACCCCGAGCTCGCCCACCAGTACGCGACGCGCATCGTCGAACTGGCCGACGGCTCCATCGTCGCCGATTCCGCACCCTTTATCCCCACCGAACAGGACCGGCGCGCCGCGAAGCCTGTGCGCCGCACGTCGATGGGATTCCTCACCGCCCTGTCCCTGTCGTTCAACAACCTGATGACCAAGAAGGGACGCACGCTGATGACCTCGTTTGCGGGGTCCATCGGCATCATCGGCATCGCCGCGATCCTGGCGCTGGCCAACGGGACCAACGCCTATATCGCCAAGACCGAGGAGGAGACCCTGGGGTCCTACCCCTTGACGATCCAGAAGAGCGGCCTCGACATGACCGCCGCGCTGGCCGGGGCGAGCTCCGAGTCCAAGAAATCCAAGGGGGCGCCGGACGGCAAGGTCGGCGTCTCTCAAATGCGGACCTTCGCGGACTCGATCCGCGACGCGAAGACAAACGACCTGGCCTCGCTCAAGACCTATCTGGACAACAACGGCGGCGGGATCGACTCGATGGTTAACGCGGTCGAGTACGACTACGACGTCGTCCCCCAGATCTTCCAGTCGGACACCTCCAAATCGACCGTGCAGGTCAGCCCCGACCAATCGATGAAACAGATGGAGACCGGCTTCGGTGCCGGTTCCTTCTCCTCCATGATGCAGACGAACGCGTTCTACCAGATGCCCGCCACATCCTCGCTGTACACCTCCGCCTACGACGTGGTCGCCGGTTCCTGGCCGACCGGCGCCAACCAGGTGGTCCTGGTCCTCGACGAAGACGGCAACATCCCCAACCTCTTCGAATACACGCTGGGCCTGAAGGACCACAAGGAATTCGACGACCTGATGCGCACGTACTACCAGGGCGCGCTCGGCGCCAAGACGCAGTCCGGTGCCCAGTCGGCAGCCCAATCAGGTGCAAGCAGCACGGCGTACGACTATTCCACGATCCTGGGCACCACCTTCCGCCGTATCAACGCCTTCGACAAGTACACGTGGGACGAGACCTACAAGGTGTGGACCGACCGCTCCAACGACACCGACTACATGAAGAAGCTCGTCGATGGCGGCCAGCAGCTGACCATCTCGGGCATCGTCAAGCCCAACTCCACGAAGGGAGGCGCGCTGCGTCAGGGCATCGCCTACACGCCGGCGATGACCTACCAGATCATCGAGGAGGCGGCCGCCAGCCCGATCGTCAAGGCCCAGCGCGCCAAGCCCGACGTCGACGTCTTCACGGGCAAGACCTTCAAGGAACTGGCCGACAACCAGAAGAGCCAGTCCGGAGGCTTCGACATGTCCTCCCTGTTCACCGTGGACGAGCAGAAGCTACAGGCCGCATTCCAGATGGATCCGTCGAAGCTCCAGATGGACCTGTCCGGCCTGGACTTCTCCGGCATGGACCTGTCCGGACTCGACTTTTCCAACTTGGACATGTCCGGCATGGACCTGTCCAAGCTCGACCTGTCCGCCCTCGCTCAGGCGCCGGGCATGCAGTCGGGATTGCAGTCGGGTGCAGGCTTTGACCTGTCCGCCCTCAACCTCGGGGATCTGAGCAAGCAGCTGCCCCAGCTGGCCAACGTCGACTTCCCGACCATCATCCGCTCGGCTCTGGCCGACGGGGCAGTCAAGGAGGGCGCCGCAGACTACCTGAGCGCCCAGGCCACGCGGATCGCCCAGGGCTTCCAGGACTACGCGCGTCAGCAGATCGAGCAGGGAGGAACCACTGACTTCGCGGCCCTGGCGGCGGCCTACTTCTCCCAGCCCGAGGTAGTCGAGCAGCTGCGTCAGGCCGTCTCCTCGGACCATGTCGTCGACTCCGACAAGCTGAGCGCCAACCTTATAAAGGCGCTCGGGGACGACCCGGCTCTGACCAAGATCGGCACAGAGGTGTCCGCCCAGGTCATGAGCGCGATCTCCTCTCAGATCGCGGCGCAGCTGGGAGGCACCCTCACGCAGGGCGTCGGTGCGGCGATCGGCCAGGTCATGCAGGAGGCCATGACGAGCGCGATGACCTCGATGATGACTCAGCTCTCCGGCGCGATCGGCGAGCAGATGAGCACGGTCATGGAACAGTTCGCCACCAACATGTCCAGCGCCTTCGCGATCGACCCGAACGCCTTCGCCGAGGCGTTCCAGTCCAACGTCGACGAGAAGTCCCTCGCCGCCCTCATGGCGACCATGTTCTCCTCGAACGTGCCGACACTGGACACGAACCTGAAGACCCTCGGGTGGGCGGACATCTCCTCTCCCTCGAACGTGTCGATCTACCCGAAGTCCTTCGCGGACAAGGACAAGGTCAAGGCCGTGCTGGACTCCTACAACGCCGACCAGAAGGCCGCCGGTGAGACGGGGAAGGTCATCACCTACTCCGACGTCATGGGCTCACTCATGAGCTCGGTGACCAACATCGTCAACGTCATCTCCTGGCTGTTGATCGCCTTCGTGTCCATCTCGCTCATCGTGTCCTCGATCATGATCGCGATCATCACCTACATCTCGGTCCTCGAGCGTCGCAAGGAGATCGGTATCCTACGTTCGATCGGCGCATCGAAGGGGGACGTGTCCCGGGTCTTCAACGCCGAAACCGTGATCGAGGGGTTGCTCGCCGGCCTGATCGGCGTGGGCGTCACCTATGGCCTGTGCGCGATCGCCAACGTGGTGGTCAAGGCATCCTTCGAGGTGGAGAACATCGCTCAGCTTTCTCCGCTCACCGCGGCGATCCTCATCGCGGTGTCCGTCCTCCTCACGGTCATTGCGGGCATCATTCCCGCGGCCAGGGCATCCCGCCAGGATCCCGTCGAGGCGCTGCGCTCGGAGTGAGCCTGTAGCCGTGGGTGCGGTGCGGGGCCCGTGCCGCACCCACGCCGCGCGCGGATGCCACCGCCCGGATCGAGGACACCCGCGCCGCGCCCTGCGCTAGGCTGGGGGTAACGCCTGCGCAAGGCCCTAAGAAAAGAGGAACCATGCCCACACCCGACAAGCTCGCCACCGACGCCGCCGTCGCCATCATGCTCGCGGAGGGTTTTGAAGAGGTCGAGGCCCTGGCGGTCGCCGACGTCCTCTACCGCGCCGGGGTGCGCGCCGACCTCATCTCGGTGACCGACGCCCGACACGTCACGAGCTCCCACGGAATCCGAGTGGTCGCCGACCTCATGCTTGAGGATACGGACCTGAGCACCTACGCGCTGCTCTTCCTGCCCGGCGGGATGCCGGGAACCCTGGGACTTAAGGCGACACCGGCGATCCAGGAAGAGGTGCTGCGGCGTGCCGACGCCGGGGAGCTCATCGCGGCGATCTGCGCGGCCCCCTCGATCCTCGCCGAACTCGGCGTGTTGGACGGGCGCCACGCCACTGCCAATCCGGCTTTCGTCAAGGCGATCGCCGGCGGCGGTGCCATCGTCCACGAGAACCCGGTCGTCGTCGACGAGGCCGTCATCACCAGCCGCGGAGCCGGAACCTCCCTGGATCTCGGCCTCGAAATCGTGCGGGTGCTCCTCGGGGACGCGGCGGTCGACGAGGTCTCCCGGGCCATCGTGCGCTCCCGCTGAGCGGTGCGGGACTCGTCCCCTCAAGCACCCATCCGATCGACCCGAAAGGAAGGCCAGCCCGCATGAGTCGGCGCAAGCCTCGTACCTGGCCCGACGCTCCCGCCCCGCTGGCGGCCCCCGTCGTCGACAACCACACCCACCTGCCCACCCACGTCGGGCAGATTCCCCGCGCGGACGGCGTGTGTCTCCCCCTGGAGGAACAGCTGGAACGTGCCCGCGCTGTCGGCGTGAACGCCGTGATCTCGAGCGCGTGCGAGCTGCCGGACTTCGACCCCATGCTGGCCCTCGCTCGCTCCCACGCGGGCGTGCGCGTCGCCCTGGCGATCCACCCCAACGAGGCAGCCCTGCACGCCGGCTGCACCGAGGCCTCGCCCGACGGGCTGACCCCGCAGGCGCGCGACCACCACGTTCCCCTCGTCGAGGCCCTTGCGGCGGTCGAGGCCCGCCTGAATGACCCGATGGTCGTCGCCGTGGGGGAGAGCGGCCTCGACTACTTCCGCACCGCCGAGCCCGGGCGAGAGGCGCAGAAGGAGTCCTTCCGTGCCCACATCGACATGGCTCGCCGGGCGGGTCTGCCCCTGCAGATTCACGATCGCGACGCCCACGAGGACACCCTCGAGATCCTGGAGCAGAGCGCCGAGCGAGATCAGCGCATCGTGTTCCATTGCTTCTCGGGTGACGCGCAGATGGCCGCCCGGCTCGCCGAACGCGCCTGGTATGCCTCCTTCGCCGGGCCGATCACCTACCCCGCCAACGACGACGCGCGCCTGGCGCTGGCGGCCATGCCCCGCGAGCTCGTCCTGGTCGAAACCGACGCGCCCTACCTGACACCCGCCCCGTGGCGCGGCAGCCCCAACGCCTCCTACGTGATGGCGCACACCGTGCGTTTCATCGCAGGCCTGTGGGGACTCGGTGAGGAGGAAGCGTGCGAGCAGCTGAGGGCGAACACCGAGGCCGTCTACGGTTCCTGGTGAGGCGTTGGCGCCTCGCGCGCGGGCGAGGAGGGGCGCGCGGGAGTCCGTCAAGGCGGCGGATGATCGCGTGAGTTGCGTCAAAGTGGTCGCGAAAGGGTAACAAATTGGTTACGGTGGAGGAGTCAGTCTGAGTCGAAGGACCCTTCGCCCCCTCGCATTCGAGGCGCCGGTGCGACGCGGCCAACGACTCGGAACCTACAAGGTCTGGAGACCCGTGAGCCTGAAGCCCTCCCGCACAGTCGTCATCTCCGTCGCCTCCGCGACTGCCCTCCTCGTGGCCGGCACCGCTGCCGCCGCCGTCGGCACCTCCTACCGGCACGTCACCCTGGAAGTGGATGGCGTCAGCCGCGACGTGTCCGGTTTCTTTGCCACCGCGGGCGATGCGCTGAGCACCGCGGGCGTCAGCGTTGGCGACCATGACCTCGTCGCCCCGGCCGCCGACCAGCGCGTCTCCAGCGGCGACACGGTTGTCGTTCGTTCGGCCACCGCCTACGACGTGACCGTTGACGGCGCCCAGACGACCGCGTGGTCCACCGCCTCCTCGATTTCGGGCGTCCTGACCGCCCTGCCCGCGTCCTCTTCGTCGATGGCCGCCGACCGCTCCTACACGCGCTCCGAGATGCCGATCGGTGAGGGCGGGGAGAACATTCACGTCGTTGCCGACGGTCACACGACCGACGTCGTCGCCTCGGCCTCCGAGGGGGCGAGCGCGATCCTGGCCAAGGCGGGCGTGAGCGCCGGCCCCATCGACCGGGTGACCCTGGAGAACGTCGGCGGCGACACCACGCTGCGGGTTGCTCGCGTCGTTCGCGGCACCGTCACGACCACGACCGAGATTCCCTACGAGACCGAGGAGCGTGAGGACGCCGAGGCGAAGGAAGGGACCGAGAAGACCGTGCAGGAAGGCGCGGCGGGCAGCGAGGTCACCCAGGCATATCAGGAGACCATCGACGGCAACGTGACCGTGTCCGCGGTGCTCTCCACCTCCCGCACCGAGCCCACGACCCGCATCGTGTCCAAGGGGACCAAGGCCAAGAAGGCGGAAGAACCCTCCGGCTCATCCTCCGACTCCTCCTCGTCGTCTTCCTCCTCTTCTTCTTCCGGCTCTGCGGCCATCTCCGGTGACGACGCCTCCATCTGGGCGGCCATCGCCCAGTGCGAGTCCGGCGGTAATCCGTCGATCAACACGGGCAACGGCTACTACGGCATGTACCAATTCTCCCTTCCCACGTGGCGCAGCGTCGGCGGCACAGGCCTGCCCTCCGAGGCCTCGGCCGAGGAACAGACCATGCGTGCGCGCATGCTTCAGCAGCGCGGGGTGGGGCCAGTGGGGCTGCGCCTACAAGCTCGGCCTCGTCTGACGTGACATTACCCGCGCCATCGCCATTGTTCTGGCGTGCCCGCGGGCTGTCGCGTTATGCTGACCAGCAACACCAATAGCGAGTAACTGGAGTATCGTGAGCCACCACCTGAGCACCTCGCTGAGTGCCTCCGCCGCCAGCGCCCTGCACGTTCTCGGAGCCCACCTGCGTTCCTTCGCACCCTCCCCCCGCATCGTTCTCAGCGTCGCGGCCCTGGCCTCGGCCGGGGTGCTCGGCGTCGCAGGAGTCGGCGTTGCCGCCTCCCACACCTCCGTCATGCTTGAGGTGGACGGCGTTTCCCGTCCGGTGACCTCGTGGGGAAACACCGTGGGAGATGCGCTGGAGGTTGCCGGCGTGAGTGTCGGCAGCAACGACCTGGTGCAGCCCGGTGAGGGAGAGGCCGTCCGCGACGGCGACACGATCATTGTGCGAACCTCGAAGGCGTACGCGGTGACCGTCGACGGCACGTCGCGCACCCTGTGGACGACGGCCTCCTCGGCCGATGCGATCCTTGCCGACGCGGCGCCCCTGGGGTCGGCCGTGACGCTCGCAGCGGACCGCTCCTCCTCGCGCGATGAATTGACCCCTCTGGTTTCTCGCGCTCGCAACGTCGTTGTGACGGTGGATGGCACCAGCCGTGAGGTGGCCGCGCGACCCGGCCAGGACGCGCGCGCGATCCTCGAGGCGGCGGGGGTATCGGTGCATCCTCTCGATCGCGTGAACGTGTCGAATGGCCCCGCCGGGGAGCTCACGATCACCGTCAGCCGCGTCACCCGCGGGCAGGCGACCGAGACCGTCGAGATTCCGTTCAGTGAGACCACGGCGACCAGCGGCGACATGTTCGTCGGCGAGTCTCAGGTGACGACGCCGGGCGTTAACGGCGTCACGACCTGGACGGTGTGGCAGGAAAAGAACGGCGACGAGGTGCTCACCTCCGTGCCGATCACCGAGCACTCCACCTCCCAGCCCGTGACGCAGGTGCGCACCGAGGGAACGAAGGAAGCCACCCCGGCGGCCCTCGTTGCGGCGGGCATTGACCCGAAGGCCACCCTCGAGGAGGCCACCGAAGCCAATGGAACGACCTCGGTGCGCTACCGCGCGAAGCTGGGGACGCTCTCCTCCAAGGCCGAAATCGCTGCGATCGCGGCCGAATCGAAGGGAGCCGAGGCCTCGGCTGCGGCCGCCGCTGCCGCGGCCGCCGGAGCGGTTCCGACGACCTACTCGGGCGAGGATCCGCGTGCGCTGGCCAAGCCTCTTGTCGAGGCGCAGGGGTGGGGGACCAGCGAGTATCAGTGTCTGATCCAACTGTGGAACCGCGAGTCCCAGTGGAATCCCTACGCTGAGAATACGTCCTCGGGAGCCTACGGCATCCCGCAGGCCCTGCCCGGCTCGAAGATGGCCTCGGCGGGCGCCGACTGGCGCACCAATCCCATCACCCAGATCAGCTGGGGTATCGGCTACATCAAGGGTCGCTATGGCACGCCCTGCTCCGCCTGGGCGCACTCGAATGCGGTCGGCTGGTACTGAGCCTGAGAGCTGAGGAGCGCCGGGCCTGACAACGGAGGTTGTCGGGCCCGGCCTTTCTGTTGCCTGATTCAGGTACGCGGATAGGTTGTGAACATGCGGATAGGTTATGAGCACGCGGATAGGACAGTAAGCTATCCGCAAGCCAATAACCTATCCGCGTAGCGATAACCTATCCGTATCCGTATCCGTATCCGTATCCGCGTCGCATAGCGGTGTTCTCCGTGTTGCAACGTATGCATCACAGGGTTCTCTATGCTGTCGGCACCCGCGAACAAGTCGACCAACTGACTGCGAGCAGGGAGCTGATGCACCGCCGCGCCGTGAGGCTGCTCGCCTCCCGAGGGGCCGAGCCTCACGGGGGGCCTCGCCCCGGCCTCGCCGGTGCCGTGCACTAGACTGGCCAGCGTGACCCAATCCCTTTCCTCCCAGCGCGCCCGCGACGCACGCCGCCGCATCGATCCGACCCTGCCCGAGGGGGCCGTTCCCTCCGAGACGGGACTGCTCGGGCCCCTCGAAGTGCGGGCCATCTCCGAGGCCCTGGGCATCCGCCCCACCAAGGTCCTGGGGCAGAACTTCGTCCACGACGCCGGGACGGTCCGCAAGATCGTCGCGGCAGGAGACGTGCGCGCCGGGGACGAGGTCGTTGAGGTCGGGCCGGGCCTGGGCTCCCTCACCCTGGCGCTCCTGGAGGCCGGTGCGCGCGTGCGCGCCGTCGAGATCGACCCGCCCCTGGCCTCGGCGCTACCCGAGACCATCCGATCGCGCATGGGCGAGGCGAGCGGACGCTTCCACGTCGTCACCATGGACGCCACCGAGATCACCGGCAACGAGGACTTCGGCGTCGATTGGCCGCCGCCCACCAAGCTGGTCGCAAACCTGCCCTACAACGTGGCCGTGCCCGTGCTCCTCAACATGCTTGACGCTTTCCCCACCATCGAAGCCGTCGTCGTCATGGTGCAGGCCGAGGTTGCCGACCGCCTGGCCGCGGACCCGGGATCGCGCACATACGGCGTCCCCTCCGTCAAGGCCTCCTGGTACGGCGAGGTTCAGCGGGCGGGCACGATTGGACGCACGGTCTTTTGGCCCGTTCCCGGGGTGGATAGCGCCCTCGTGCGCCTGACGCGACTACCCTCACCTCGCGGCGACGAGGCACTGCGACGCGCGACATTCGAGGTCACCGAC
>ERZ772986.1543-NODE-1543-length-13008-cov-3.340384_pt1 | contig 13008 bp, 9 predicted proteins | sample MGYA00511898_ERZ772986 | MGnify/ENA primary metagenome ERZ772986 (study PRJEB29015, sample SAMEA2737934) | human oral metagenome | biome: human oral; feature: human-associated habitat; material: dental | place: China | collected 2148 ... | reverse complement strand
CACCATCGCCGAGCCAGCAGTAGGAGTGAAACACCGTATAGTCATCCCCGAGCATTTCGAGCGCATGATACGCCAGCCGCTCCCCCTCGCTCCCGTGGAAATCCCCTACGAATGCGGGATAGAATCGTGCCATGGGACGCTCCTTTCATCCTAACGATAAGAAAATACAGCGAATCGGTGCTTGCCAAAGAACTCTTTCCTCTGCGCGGCAAAATACTACATCTCTAGTCGTCAATCAGCTTGTTCCCACGGGTCAACCGTCGAACCTCCTGCGCCTCTGCAACGGGTGCTTCATGATAAACAGCAGGCTGATACGGCTTCGTCAGACATACAGTCACTTCATGGAACAGCTTCTCCCTATTCATCTGCAGCGATGCGGGGGATACTTCCCGACTCGCAGCAACATACGACAGGAGTGTGCGGAGCGCCACAATGCCATTATTTTGGAGCGCCGTGAGCAGACTGAAGTCGTACGGAGAGAGCGTTTTCTTTTGCTCCAAGAAGCTTTGCATCGCCCGAAAGAGCAGCGGATGATAGGTCGTCGTCCCTTGGGGATGCGCATACTCGCTCTCCAAGAGCTGCACATAGCTCGCCTGTGTAAACTCCGCAAAGGGATCGGCATCGCCCATCTGTAAGGTCGGCAGCCGCAGAGGTCGATCTGCACGGTGTTTATATTTGCCCAGCAGAAGAGCTCCTTCGGGGCGATCGCGCAGTGCTTTCAGCGCGATCCGACCGCGCGCAGCGATACCGTGGGCGTCATTCTCCGAGGTCATGACCTCCTCCTGCTTGATGCAGAAAAAATATTCTGCGCCCTCAAGCAGAGGCTCTTTCTGCTCCGAGATCCATTCCCCCAGAGAAATATCCCAGGGCATTGTGTAGTATATGCCGCGCAGCTTCACAATGCCCGCCGTCAGGTATACGCCGTCCTCGCGAGAAACGAAGTCAAGCCCCCGTATGATGCCGTCGGGGGAGGCCGCATGATAAAGCTGAAGGAACTCCCGTGGATAGCGATAGCTCTCCTCCAGCATAGCAGCCGATAGAAGTTCTCCCGCAGCAAAGACGATCTCGGTATGGTCACGAAAAGACATACTGCCACCTACCTTTGACCGTCGAAGAACGATGCCATCTGCTCAAAGCTATGGTAGACACCGTAGTTATGACCATCCTTAGCATTTTTGACGAGCGCGTACTTGGTCACCCCGTTCGCCCCGTAACCAATGCGCACCTGATAGATGCGGAATCCATAGCCGTTCTTTGCAGGTAAGAGGAAGATGCACTGCTGTTCCTCCTCCTTGCTGTTCAATGTGATATTATCTAGAGGTGTGGTGATGTGCTTTTGGAGCATCTCCAGATCCCAATAGGTATCATTCAAAAGCTCCCTCTCCAATTCACCAAGATTGCTGACTTCCTTACGGTTCTCCTTCTTGCGTTCAAATTCATAGAAAATATTGTTTTTCTCTTGTCCATACATATCCTTAACGACAAAACGCGCCTGATGCACAGAGATAAAATTAGGCAACAGATTTGCCTTCTCCACACCATTTAGCACACCTTTTTCCCTGCCAAGCGCCAACTTCTCAGAGCCTCCCGGAGGGACTTCATACACCTGATAGAGAAGCTCCGGTGGCGCCATCTCGATTTTGGGTTGAATCCGGCTGAAATCTTTTTCCATCAGATAGCGAATGCTGCCCTCAATGCAGGCAATCTTCAGCTTCTCACTGCGATCCTCCTCATTCACGCTCCGACTGTCACGGCGGATGTAACGGCCCGGAACGAATTCCTTCATCAGATCATGGAAGAGTGTGATATTGCAGGATTGACCCGAAAACTTATAATAATTGACCTCCTGCAAGGTCTGATTGCTATTATCCCCCCCTACCAGAATATTCAGCAAGGTGTAGATATCGGGGCAGATGATGCGGCTGATTTCTTTGATTGTAATGCGGATATCCCCAAGGGGCGCCATTTTCTTCTCCCATGGAGCATCCTTGGCGCTGCGGACATAGAGGTAGTAGTCCTCCTGACCGCCGATACAGATATTGCGGTCTTCTTCCTTGGAGAAGTCCACGGAAACCGTATTGGAGGATTTGTAAAACTCGATCTTGATGGATTCCGCCATCTGCCACAAATAATTATAATTACGACGCATGAAACGAATATCCTTATCAAAAAGATCTTCGTCCCCATAGTGGGTCGGAATCCGTTCCTCCGCCGCTTCGTAGGCATGGGTAAAGGCTTGGTAAAGCTTTTCCTTCACCTTGAAAAGCTCATTACGCCGCTCACCTTCATCCAACATTGTCATGATATCGATTTCGTTGTCTGCAAGAAGTGCGAGCATATCGGGATTCGGCTGCTCGCGGAGATAGGCGTCGATCTTTATTTTCAGCATCTGCAATATACGATAGGTAATATTGTTTCCGCCAAATGCAGAATCGCCATTTTCAAAGCTCGTCTTTACAGAGAGGATCTTTTTCCCGTCGCCAATTTCCGCCTCTCTTTGGCTGTATTCACAGCGCGCGAGATCCGTCGTACCGCCGCCGCAGTCGATGACAAAGACAGTCTCGCTCTCGCCATCCTTCATCTCCTGAATACGATCGGCAATGTGCCGGTATACAATAGCAATGCCCTCATCGATACTGGCAGTATCCGACAGAACCTTATAATCGGGTTGCGGAAACATATCCCGCATCTTTCCGAGGAAACTCTCCTTCAGCTTGACGGGTGCGGAGAAGTGAATGTATTTGAACCGCTTGTGAAAATACTGCTCTGACAGAGAAATGACATGGCTCAAATATGCTTTTATGACATCCTCTCGACGTACTTCGGCATTATTTCCCTGTGCGTCGAAAATCGGCTCTTTATGATCCAGATCATTCATCCAGCTCTTTAGCTCATGGAATACCGTCGCCTTGTTCTCAAAGTGATCCGCTGCAATCCGTTTCTTGGCTTCGTAGCCGAAGACATAGCGAACAGGCTGTCCCTCTGCACAGGAGTCCACATAGGCGAGGGTCGGAATCATCCGCCTGGTCGTTGCGGCATCCACGGGAAATAGGACGATCTCCGTCCGATTCGCCTGCTTATCCAATATGCCATAGCTGCCGGCAGTCGTGTTGCTTGTACCGAAGTCAATGCAAAGCGTCCTCTCTGACTCCTCCAGTTGATGAAATTTCACTTTACACGGAACAGCATAGAATACAGGTGCACTTGCATCCTTAGAGAAAAGAATGATTTCATGCAGTTCATTCTTTTGAATGCTCTTGTAGTCTATATCCTGTGCGGAGAATACAAGGTGCGGTTGGTGATGATCTCCCTCCAAATGACCGACCGCTACCGTCTTCCCAAAATGTATATTAAAGAGAGCTGCCCTCGTGTGCGAGATCTCGGGGGCATCGTCATCCATGCGCAGCGTAAAATCATCCTGCGCGCGCACAGGCATCTGCTCCGTAATGATACATTTCTTCGTGCTGATGGAGGCAACAGACTCCTTCTTCCATTTTTTGTAGAGCGCATCCATCAGTGCCATTGTCAGAGGTTCTTCCTCAGAGGACGCCTCATCCCCATCATCGGGCACAATTTCTTTATGTACCGCTTCCTTTGTCTGTACTGCTTTCTCCGTTTCCACCTCGGTTGCTGCAGCAGTATCACCTTCGCCGATTCCAATGGTGAATACTTCAAAGAACAGCTCCAAACAGTCCTTTTTGACCATGCGGCGAAACCCCTGCTCTGCATAGTCGATCCCCGCATCACCGAGGATCTTTTTGAGGAAGGTCATCACGTCGTCGCCCGGCGTTTCCTTTCGCGTGACAAAATCGCGAAAGTCCAGCTCTGTATCAAGCGCGACACCCTCTATGTCAACTTCCAATTCCTCCAACGTGTCCCTGATCTTCTTCAGCTCCATCCGCTGTCTGCGCGCGGGTTTGCCGCCGGGCAGGAGGAAAGACCAGTCGCGCTCTTTTTTGTTCTGTTCGTCCATCAGTATGTACCTCCCTGTATTTAGATTTTCTCCATAATGGCAGGAATCGCCGTGCGGAACGTACCTTCCAACTCATTCATATTGTTGATGGTATAGTACAGACCATCACCCGCCAGCATCTTCAGGAAATCCTTATTGATGCTGTTGCCTACGCCGATGGCAATGATGCGCACCCCTCTTTTCCTGAGTGAAAGCGATTTCATCATGGTCTCATCGGGATCGAACGGCTCCCCATCCGAGACCATGATGATGACCTGCGTATTCGTACTGCTGTCCAATGCCTTCTCCGCCTCACGGAACGCCTTTAACATATATGTCCCGCCGGCTGCAGTAATCTCATCGATCTTCCTGCACATCTCCTTCTTTTTCTTGCCGAGAGGACAAATCAAGGCAGCGCGTGACTCAAAGGAAATGATCCCCAAACGATGCGTGGAAAGGTCAATCACCTCATTCACCAGCGCTCTGCATGCCTTCTTCGCCTCTTTCAGCGGCGCACCGTCCATACTGCCGGAGTTGTCAAGCAGCAGGATGAAGTCGACGGGCATCTGCTGCGGCTTGATGGCGACCTTCTCATTCTCGCGTATCAGGATTTGCTTGCGGACATTCGTCCCTTGCTCCTGTGCCGTGACCTTGAGCGTCTGATTCTTGTCATAGCTGAAGGTTACATCAATGCTCGTCTGCCCCTTTGGCGCGGGACGAATGCCGTCCAGAATCATGCCGCCATAGAGCTCGTGCCGCTCCACATCCTCGATCTCCTCTGCATCGCTGCCTGCCTCATAGATATTGATGTCAATAACAGTTTGATTGTCAAAGGAGGTCGTATAGGTGCGCGTATGCTCACACGGATAGGGATCGCCCTGCATCAGGATTTTCGAGAGGACATACTTGCCATCCGGATTGATTACACCGACGCCCATCGAGTGCGAGATAATATCCTGAAAGCCGCCCTTTGCCGTGAGACCGCCCGCCTCATGGTCTGCAACAATGCAAGCACCGATGACGACCAGTTTTTCAAGATCAAGCTCCGTATCCGCCTGCTGGTTGACAATATGCTCCACAGCAGTACGAATGTGCGGAATGTAGCAGCTGCCGCCGGCAAGGACGACATTCTCGATTTCATCGACGCGAAAGCTCTGCCGCTCCAAAAAGTTCTTCAGGCGTCCCGTAATCTTTTCATAGACCTTTGCACAGATTTCGTCGAATTGGCCGCGGTCAATGATAATGTCAAAGGTATACAGTCCGCCCTTATAGGGGAAGAGGTTCGCAATGCTGACCTCCGCCTCCGTACTTTCAGAAAGCGCTTCCTTCGTTTTCTCCACCTCGGAGAGCAAACGCCCTCTGAGGGAGGCATAGACGGATGCTTCCAGCCCGGATGAGGCGCATGACGAGAAGTCAATGCCCGTGTTCTCTCCAAGCCGCTCCAGGAAATACGCATATAAGAGACGATCGAAATCATCCCCGCCGAGGTGGTGGTCGCCGTCCGTGGCGATTGCCTTGTAATCCTCTGCCTGCGGATCGGCAGCAAGAATGCTCAGGTCAAAGGTTCCGCCGCCAATGTCTACCACGAGAATCTTACCGTTGAGTTCCTTGCTTCGCCCTGCCGCCACCGCTGCCGCCATTGGCTCGCTGATGATACGCAGCACAGTAAGCCCCGCGCGCTCACCTGCTCGTTTCGTCTCCGTTTTCTGCTTGCCGCTGAAGTAGGCGGGCACGGTGATAACCGCCTGTACCGTCGCATCGGCGGCATCTTTCTTCAATTTTTTGAGAACGGTCTCCTTGACCCTTGCCAGAATCTCGGCAGCCACATCCGTAGGCGTCAGAGTATCTCCACGCAGCTCCCATTTCTGAGCCGGATCGCCCATATAGGTCTTCGAGGAGCGAATGAGATGGTCGGGATCCATCTCCCCCCTGACCCGCGCTTCATTTCCAAGGAGATGCGTTCCATCCTCATTCACATAGAGCATGGAGTCGAGCATGGATTTGCCGGAGAAGCGGAAGAGCGTCGGCTTTCCCTTCTTCATATAGCACGCCAGGGTATTTGTCGTTCCCAGATCAATGCCGATGGTTACTATTTCCATAGAATTGTCTCCCTCTTTGCGCCCGCTCATACGCCATCCTCATCTGCATCCTCATTGGGGACATCGCTTTTCTGCCCCTCCACAGACGGCAATGGAGGCTGCTGCGCCATGCGCTCTATTGCTGCATTTTCCTGCTGACATTTTTTTAGTGTCGTAAGTTCGTTTTCAAATTTTTCGCGCCAATAGCGTTCTTTCTCATATTTTCCCTTCCAATCATCCCGCTCCTCACGTATTGCACGGATTTGTGCATCTGCCTTGTGCTGCACCTCATTGATGCGCATTTGCTCTCTCATCCGATCATTAAAGAGCGTTTCGTATTCGTTTAGTTTTTCCTGATTGGTCTCAAGATGTGTCTGATACTCATTGTATTTCTGCCGGCACTCCTGAGACAATATTTCGCAGTTCTGCCGCTCCTCTTCCAACTGCGCCTTTTCTTTTTCATACGCCTGCTTCATCTGCTCCCATGCGCTCTGAGCCGAAAGCATCTCCTGCACGCGCTCGTTATATGCCGCAATCTCATCATCCCGATAAGAACGAAGCGCCTCGAGCTTCGCTTGGAACTGTGCGTTCAGAGCGTTGATCTCGCCAGACTGGTGCTCTATAACGCCTCGCAGCTCCTTCTTTTCCGACTCCCATGCCGCAGGGAGATCTGCCAAGCGTTTCTGCAATGCCACGTTTTGATCCGCAGATTCCTCGTATTTCCCGTGCCACATTTCCGCATCGCGCGCATACTCCGACGCTATATCATGCAGATGCGTGATCGTTTCGTGCAGCATCGCAAGCAGCTCGGGATACTGCATTTCCTTGAGCAACCTCGTCCCGTAGTCACGCAGCTCGCTCAGCTCCTGCTCCCGCTCATCCATCTCATCAGCCTCCTCATACATCAGGCATCACTCTCCCGCACCTCTCAGATCAATCACATGACGCTCGATTTCTTCAATCTCGTCGTCCCGTAGCTGAGAGAAGATCAGATGGAGCATCCTGCTGTCCCGCAGCTCCATCTCCAGCAGAGGATTCCCCTGCTCTTGATAAAGCGTCGGATCGAGCACTGCACTCCCCACATATACCGCACCATCCTTGCCGCCGACTGCAACAGACTCGGAGTCGGCAAAGCATTGGTATACAGCTACCTTGCAGTTGTTCGCGCGAAGCTCCTGCCATGTCAGCGTTTTACGGATGGAGCGCCCGAGCGCATGATAGTCCGTACACTTCACAAAGGAATCTCCCCGCGCAATGCCGAGACTGAGCGGTATCTTGCGATCGATCACCAACTCAATATCATCGCGTTCCTCGTGTATATTGAAATACCGCGCTGCGCCGACGGCAACGCCTGCAACGGTATCATCGTCCCGCTCATACGCATCGCTGTCGAAAATATCTGCGCCAAAATACTCCGTCAGCAAATCCAATACATATTTCACACGCGACGTTCCGCCAAAGGGGCGAACCTTCGTCACCTCGTCTTTTTGCAGATCGGTCTGATCAAACAGCTCGTCCATGAGGTCAAATATCTTCTCGCGCAGATGATGCCGCTGAAACAGCTCCGTCATCTCATCGCACGTTAATTCAAACGTATAGTTCTGGGCGCTGCCGCGAAAGGTGCAGGAGTGCTCGATGGATTCCTCATCCTCCTCAAAGAGCTTTTCTTTGAGCCATGTGACGACATCTCGCAGTTCCTGCCGTGTCTTTGCCTGTCCCACCGTGTCGTCATGGGAAATAATCTCACGAATCTCCGCATCGTATTTGGGGGCAAAGATCTCCGTATAGATGGCCGTGTCGATGTCAATGCCCCCATAGGGCAAGCCCGCCGAAGCCAGCTCCTCGATGCGGATGCCGTCCTCATGCACAATCCGCAAAAGGGAGAGATCGAGAGTAGAGCCGCCAAAGTCAAAGATCAGCACCACCTCGTCGCGCTCCTCATCATCGAGCAGTTCCTGTACGGAAAACATGGCGGCAAACGGCTCCGTGATAATCTCCTCCACCGTGATCCCGGCAGCGACGGCAGCCTGGTAGATACGGCTGCGCTGAAGTCCGGAGGAGCAGACAGGCACGGTAATGACCGCCCGCAGCTCATGCGGCGTACAGTTCAGTTTTTTTGCAGACGCTCGCTCAACTCGCGGAAAATATCCGTCGCAGCATCCACTGCAGACACCTCGCGCTGAAGGTTGGGAATGTTCTTGGACCATGATTCAGCTTCCAGCTTGCGCTTTACATGTTCCACGCTGTTGTCAGGATCCTGTGCGTTCTTCGCAGCATCCCCGATTTTTTGCTCCACATTGCCTGCACGCGTCAGATCATAGAGGATCACATTGGGAATATAGCTTTGATCCGCATTCTGGCTCAGACGCACAATACGCGCATCGCTGCCGCGCCAGTATGCGGCTTTGATATTGCAGGCACCGAAATCAATGCCGACCAGTTTCTCCACGCTGTCACCCCTCATATTTCAGGCAGATAATTTTTCCCCGCTTGCATACGAACTCCCGATTGCCGTCCTCGTCTTCATAGTCCATGAAGTACGGCAGGAGTTCCACCTCGTCGATGACCCCATCTTTGGAGGCATCCATTGTCTTCTTGGGAATCGGCGGGTCAATATCGGCGGCCAAACTGCTCGTGAACGCCGTGCCCGGAAGCACCTCGCGTGTATAGACGCCGCACTTCGAAAGACAGTCATTCACCTTCTTCAAGAACTCTGCATAGCCCGTAGCATCCTGCCCGCCGCGATAGATGCCGACAACGATATTGTCCAGCACATTTTCAGCAATGACGCCAAAGAATTTGCGTGTGACCTCCTCCGAAAGCTCCTCCGCATCGTATCCTTCAAAGTCAAATCTATGATAAAACTTTTCGAGCGCGGTCTTCCCGCGCAGGAGATTTTTTGAGAAGCTGCGCGCGGCATCCTGCGCAATTGGAAAGCGCGCGACCTCGGTGGAAAGCGCCTCCAACGCCGCTATGCCCTGTGCAAATTTTGCCTTGATCGCCTTCCCATCCCCGTGAAAGTACACCTCGCCCGATGCCTGCGGGAGTGCAAAGGCTGTGATCCGGGATTTTACCGGCAGGGACTGCGGCACGGTCTGAGGTGCTGCGGATGGCGCAGACTTCGGAGGCACAGGAATGGCAGACGGTGCAGGCTGCGGCTGTGCGGGTTTTGCCGGCACCGTGGCAGGACACGGCATATCCGCGGGGGACGGCGGGGCAGTCGGGCGCGTAAGCAGGGCAATCTGACGCCGTATTTCATCGAGCGCACGCGCCTGTTCTGCACTTTGCTGTGCGAACTGATTCATGCGCTGCGCCTGAAAATCCACTTGCTGCCTAAGGGCAAGGTTTTCCCGCCGCAGCGCATCCTCGTCGGATGTCCCCGTGTCCCTCCTGCGCTCCTCCCGCAGTGCAGCAACATCGGCTTTGAGCGCGTTAATCATCTGTGCCTGCCGCTGCAAAAGCCCCTTTAGTTCGACAATCTCATGCGCCTGTTGTGCAATTCGTGCGTCAGACACCTCCGTAGGCGATGCAGGAGATGCGGCTGCTTTCAGCTCCATCTCCACACGGAAGAGGCGGCTGTCCAGCGTTTCAAGTCCGCCTTGAATGCGTCTTTTTTCCTCGTTCAGCTCCCGCTCCAACGTCTCTGCCTTTTGACGAACCTCTTGCAGACTGGAAGCCAAAGAAAACTCCCGTAAAAGCTCCTTCATCTCCTCCTTGATTGTATCCGAAGGAGACCTGAGCAGCGGCACATTGATTTTACGCTCGATCTCGAGAATGATTTCAGACCCCCGCATTTCCTGCTGCATTCGTCTGATAAAGGCATCCTCATCCGAAATAAAGTCCCAACGCAGTCCCATATGGCACGCCTCCTATTTCTTCTTTGCTGCGGCATAGTAGATACAGCTTCCCTGTATTTTCAGCTCATCGGATGCCCCGTCCTCATTTCGATAACAGACGAATTGGGGCGGGCAGTCAATTTCGTCAATCCGATGAATGAGATTTGCATCGCCCGTTTCCTTCGGAATCATCGATGCAAACCAATCGCTGTAGTCACTCAGATTGCTCCCCGGTGCAATATCCTTGGGATAAACGCAGACAGATGCAAGATACTCCGCTAGATGTTCGGCAAAGGCTCTATAAAACACCTGCTGCTCCCCACGTCTATATACGCAACTCTGATGACAGGCACGTAAAAGCGAAAATATATGCTTCTTCACAAATTTCCCCGTTGCAGCGGCAACGTCTTCGCTCGTATCTTCATCAATATCCGTGGGTTCTTTGAAGTTTTTTTCCACATAGCGGAGTATCTCCCGCACGTTTTTTTGCATGGAGCAGACGGAGACGGCAAAATCCCCGCTCATTTCCTTCTGCGCCAGCATATCTGCCTGATGCAGACAGTCCTCCAGTGCGGAAATATCCTTCAGCCGCTCCACATGGCTGTACCATGCGTCCGTACCGTTGATGTCGATCGCCCGATGTGCCGGAGCTTGCGGCAAAACGCACGGAGCATCCTGCACCTCCGCGGTATCCGCAGGTGCAGCAAATTTCTCCCGCAAACGCTGCAAAAAGTGCGATCGGCCGCAGATGCCAAAGAGGCCCCGCAGACAGGTCAAAAAGTCCGTTCGCGCGCTCATGGATCTCACTCCCAATCCACCTCATGCTTGATTTTTTTCTGCTTCTCGTCACCGATAACATTGCCCGCCGTATCCTTGATGACCGCCTTGATCTCCATGCTTCCATCGGCCTGCATCGCAAAGATCACTTCAATTTCCGTATCTGCCTTCTTTAATCCCGGAGGAAGCTCCACTGTGAACGTTTCCACCTGTTCCATGCCGTTCTGATCGGTTCGCGTCATCCCCGGGTAATTGTCAACATCGTACTCAAAATAGGGAATCACAATCTGCTCCTGCCCGTCATGGTCAAGAACGAAGGTGCGGCTTCCGCTTGCGGGAAGCGGCGTATTTTCCGGGATAAGCATCTGAAATTTATTGAATACCATCCCCTCTTTCGCCTGCGTGCCGATCTGCGTATTCGTAATGAGTGCAATGCGATCGAGCTTTTCGACACGCTCCGCGAGCAGCGCCGCGCCGCGCGAGATCAGGAAGGTTGCGTTTGTCGCGGGATCGATCTCCAAATGGGGCAGTTTCTCCTGCAATGCCGCACGTGCCAAGGGAACATTGGAGCTGCCGCCTGCCAGAACAACCGTGTCGATATGATCGACCCCCTTCTCCGCCGCCTTATCCAATGTACGCTGCACGATCTCCACCGTACGCTCGATGTCGGTGCGGATCATCTCCTCAAAATCACTACGCGAGAGATAGGTCTCAAAGATTTTTTCTGCACCATCAAAATACAGCCATATATCCTTCTCCACCTCGTCCTCATCCGAAAGGGCTTCCTTCATGTCGTTGGCTGCACGCTGAATGGCGGCGATATTCTTCCGATACTCGATATATGCGTCGCCTTCCAACTCCTCGGCATCCTCCTCTTCCATGGGGAGGGACACCGCATACTTCTCCTCAATGCGTTCAATCAGATACTGCTCAATACGCTTCGTCAGGAGATTCCCACCGAGCGCATTATCCCCGCCGCTTGCAACCTCCTTGAAGCTGTCCTGTTGGCGCAGCACAACGGAAACATCAAAGGTGCCGCCGCCGAAATCATAGACCAATACCGCCGCTCCCGGGCGATCGAACTCACTGTAGCTGTGGAGGTAGTCCGTCGCCGCCGCCGTCGGCTCCTTTGTGATCTTGACATCGAGGCCGCAGTCCCGCGCCGCCCGCTTTGTCGCATTCTTCGAGGTGATGGGAAATTTCGCCGGCACGGTGATAACCGCACGTTCGATGGTTCCGTCCTCGTCCTTGAACTCCTTGATAACGGTCGCTTCCATCTCCTTGACGATGGTATACAGGAATCGTTTCAGCACTTCGCGCGGCTTCAGTTCAAACGCTGCTCCCTCTCTTGGATGCACGGAATAGGTATGTCCATGATCCGACAGGCGTTCCTTAAAATTTGCTACCCCCGCTTCAGGATTCATCGCCATCCGCGCACGCGCACTTTCTCCGATCACCCATTCCGATTCGTTTTCAAAGTAAATCAGCGACGGGATGATCTTCTCCCCTTTGTACTTAAGCTGTTTCAGCTTGCCGTTCTTCTTCCCCGTATAGGTGACAATCGTCGTCGTCGTGCCGAGATCAATGCCGATGGATTTTCCTACACGCTGATCCATTGTTATGCGTCCTTTCCTTCACCGTATAATTTCATATGATTCATCCGCATCATCGCATTGCGCCCAATGATGCCGAAGGGGTACTCCCAGTAGAGCTGCATCTGCGCCGTTACATCGAGGAAGAGCATGCGGAGCAGCTGCATACATTCCTCGTCGGCGGCATTTTCCGCCTGCGGCAGATAGATCAAAAATTTTTGATCGGGATGGTAAAAATACAGGAATGATCGGGGAAAGATCGCCTTGACCGCCTCGCGAAAATATAGTCTGCGTCCGTCTTCCTCCTCCTGCTTCCGCAAAAAAGAAACAATCATCTGCTGCCGCATCGGCTCCAAATCACAGTATGCCCTTTGCATCTGCACGCCGAAGCGCCCCTCCATCAGCGAGCGACTCAGTTCGTCTTCGCGCACGAGTCCGGTCGATAAGCCTGTCAGGCGATCCCGTTGTGCAAGGAAATGAAGCAATACATTGGTGAGCGCCTGCGCATCCTCCGCATTCGCGCCCAGCAGCTCCTGCCGCAGAGCACGAAACAGAACAGAAAAGCGCGGACGGGGATTTACAACAACCGTCGTTCCCGTGCGTCGGCTGATTTCGAGCGGCGGCGATGATTCTCTCCCGTCACTGTCAATCCGATAGCATAGATCCGGGCGATAACCGCTCCACAAATAATCCATCACATCACCCCCACCCATTGAACGTCGGGATAACGGTATTCGAGAAAGGAGAGCACAAATTCCGCATAATCATTCAGA
>ERZ772986.1541-NODE-1541-length-13014-cov-2.859326_pt1 | contig 13014 bp, 10 predicted proteins | sample MGYA00511898_ERZ772986 | MGnify/ENA primary metagenome ERZ772986 (study PRJEB29015, sample SAMEA2737934) | human oral metagenome | biome: human oral; feature: human-associated habitat; material: dental | place: China | collected 2148 ... | reverse complement strand
AGATCACTTCTTACCCCCAGACGTTAGTCCAGTACGGAACTCCACCACGTCACCGTCTTCCATGACGTAGTCCTTGCCTTCCATGCGGACCTTGCCGGCGGCCTTGGCAGCGGCCATGGAGCCAGCTTCGACCAGGTCGTCGTAGCGCTGGTCCTGGGAGTTGCTTCCCATCGGTTCCAAGGTCAGGACGGCACCGGGACGAACCTTCTGCTCCGGGAGGGTCTTCGACTGGCTGAGGACATTGCCGTCTGATGTGCGGATGGTGAAGCCACGAGTGGCGGTTCCTGGATCCAGGGGGCTCACTGCCTTGACCAGGACGGGTACGAGCTCGGCCAGTGCGATGTTGGAGGGAACCGACATATCGACTGTGTCTCCCGCCATGCTCAGCGAGATCGGCATCAGGGCTCCGGCGCGAGAGCTGTCGGTGGAAGGCATCGGGTTCCTTTGTCGGGGACACTGGAGCGAGGTTCGGCGTCCAGGCTACTTCTTCCCCTGGGCAACCTTCACGTCCCACCAGGTCATCGCATCCTTGACCGCAGTATCGCAGCAGTATCGCATGGGTCCAACAACACCCCTTGGGTGCACCAGGTGTGCAGTATGGTGGGCGTGTCATTCGCGGTGCGACACTTGATCGCGCCGCAGGTACCCAATTTGGAGGGCATGCATGTCAGACCAAGTGAGAGTAGTCGCAGGTTCGCATCAGAAGGCTGCGCAGGACACGAGAGCGGCTCATGACCAGATCACCGCGGAGATCAGCAGGATCAGGGGCCATGTGGAAACAGCCCACGGGAGCGGCTGGCAGGGCCAGGGTGGAGATGCCATGATCCAGACTGCAGAGAACTGGATCACAAACGCGACTCAGGTTGCCTCCATCCTTGAGGTATTCGAAGAGAGGCTTCTCAAGGTCGACACCAACAACGCGCAGGTCGAGGAAGAGCGTGGCTCCTCCTTCCAGAGCGTCATGGCTCGCCTGCAAGTTTAGTCGGCTCGTCGTAGGCACTAAAGACTCCTGGAGAAAGGGAAAGTAAAATGGGAATTAACAAGGATATGAACATCTCTTTTGGGGCTATTTCTGGCCTTGGGGATGACATGCTGTCCAGCAATAAGGCGATTCAGGCTATCCTCGATAACCTGGATGCAGGGCTCAAACCGTTCATTGGGAGCTGGGACGGCGACTCCAGGGAAGCCTATCAGACAGCCAAGACCGGCTGGGATGGAAAGATGGGAGATCTCAATGGAAATTTCCTGCAATTCCAGCAGCAGGTCGTGGTAGCTGGGCAGTCATACCAGTCCAATGAGGCCCAAAACACCAATATGATGCAGGACATCGTGTGATTCTGTGTAGCTGTTCTACTCATCAGGAACAGCTACTGGGTGGGGTGGGAGCCAGCAGGCTTCCCACCCCACCCTTCGTTTTCTGTGGATTTTCGTCTACCAGGCGGGTTATTCAGGAATCACTCCTTTCGCAGCATCTCTCTCGTCAACTGCGGGTTAATGGAGGCCGCATTGCTGGATAAGCCTCCAGGAATCGCATCGTTTCGCGGTATGTCTCCTTGCCGACCGCAGGTTGGTAGGGGTGCGGCTGCATTGCTGAATAAAATTCCAGATCGCTTAGGAGATTATTCACAACCACAAGTAATCCTGGGTAGACAAGGGTGTTTACCGAACTGAAAGTCCTTCGTGAATAACCCTTTCAGGTTTTCTCCTTATTGAACTGCACCGCCCATGATTGTCATGGTGCGTTTCCCCATGATGATCATTGTTCCGGCGGGAACCAGGATGCGCCTACCGGGTTCCAGAAGGGTGATTTTGCCGTCGGCCGCACGTAGCGCAGTGCCATTCGTCGAGGAGGCGTCCTCAACCCATACGCCATTGCGGGCTGGGCCGAGCCGGAGATGAGTTCGTGAGATCGAGTTGGTGGAGTCGGGAACGGCGATCAATCGTTCCCCAGCCGTGCTCGTGGAGGGCTCGCGACCTATCACCAGTGCGGCGTCCACCTTCTCTTTCTGTCCAGAGTCCACGACCACCCAGAGGAACGTCGCGCGGGGCAGCCCGTTGGGTCCGGCGACGCGGCGGGTCACTGTGGGGGGTTCTGCCTTGGATGTCTGAGGGCTGTGGGCTGCTGCACGTCGCGGTGACAGAGGCCCGGCTGGGGCTGCTGCGGGGGAAGAAGGAGCCGCAGGCGCTGGGTCCTGAGAAGCGGCAGCGCGGCGGGGAGGCGAAGCGCTGGGAGCTGGCGGCTCGGGAGGCCCTCCCCAATCCCACGTCAGACGCGTTACCCCTCCTCTCGGGGGCGGGGCTCCGGTGTCGCGACGTACCTCCTTGCGCGTGGCTGGGCCCTCTTTACGCGTGGCTGGGGCAGGAGATTCCTGCGGGACTCCTGCCCTGCTCCACGACGTCGCGGGGGGCGACGGCTTCTGCGTCCTGTCCGGGGGTGGTACCGCTGTGCCTGGGTAGAAGGGCGAGGGACGGGGCGGTGAGGAAGCCGGGGCCACAGGGCTGGTGGACGCGGGGGCGGGAACGGAACTTTCTGGAGACACGGGCAGCTGCTGGAGGTCGGGGAATCCCTGCCCTTGCCGGGGTTCTGTGATCTCCTCCTCCACTGTCTCTTTATCCTGCTCGGTCTCCTCGGCGGATGTGCGCAGGCTGACCATCGCGGTCCCGGAGATCCGGTCCACCCAGTCTCTCCCGTCCCGGCTCATGAAACAGCCGACCAGCGGTCCCACCGCCGTCACGTGCAGCAGCGTCATCAGGATGCTGCGTACCAGCTGTTTTCCGAGCCCAGGTGCGTGATTGCTGCCGTGTGCGACGGCGGCTGTACCCGTTGCCAGTGCGCCGGGGGTGCGTCCTGTCCGGGCACGGAACAGAGTTAGGACGACTATTGCCTCAGCGATGGTGATGCCTGCTAGGACCGGCGAGGGGAAGAGCCACCACAGCAACCCGGTCACAGCGAAGACGCATGCCAGATCCGTCAGGTACACCAGGGCACGTACCAGGCCGCTGACAGGCTTGAGCTTCAGGTCATCTCCAGTCTGCCCGGCTTCCACCGGGCTAGCGGCTGACCCAGGGGCGGCGGGTGGGGAAAGCGTGGCGAGATCGAGTTGGGTCATGATGCGGCTTGCCGGATGAGGTCGAACAGTCCTGCGGCATAGACGGCGGTGGGTAGCAGGATGAAAAGGGACAGCCCCTGGGTCAGGTCGGCGATACGTCCGAGTAACGCCGACTCACTGGCTTTGGCCAGGACGGTGGCGAGGATGCTGAGCGAGGCGGCTGCGATGATGATGATCAGGGCGGTTGCCTGCGCACCCAGGGGCTGGGAGGTGCCGAACGCGGTCAGTGCCGCGATGACGAGCAGTAGCGCGGTGACACGGGGCAGGACACGGCCTAGACGGTCACGCCGGGACCGGGGCAGCAGGACCAGGGCCAGGAAGGCGCTGACCATCATGATGCTGCCCGTGATCGTCGTCCAATCGCCGCCCTTCAGCAACTGTGCGGCAGGGAAAGCGACGATCGCAATCACCCCACAGCAGACGATGAGCAGCAACTGCCCGCGTTGCTCGGCATCATGCACCGAACGAATGACTCTGCTGGTGGTGATGGGCGTGGGAGGCGCGACGTCGGGCGTGCGAACTGCTGGGGCTGAAGTGGTGACTGCGGATAGGTCCAGCAACTGGGTCTCAGGCACCCGAAAGGAGAAGGTCGGGATGGTGGCCACTGACATGGTGGTGACTGCCAGGACCGGGGCCGCGATCATGGTGGCGGGCGCGTCCGTCATGATGATGGAAGAGATCACAACCCCTGTCAGCCCCCACAGTGCAGCCATGGTGGCGCTAAGAGCCGACCTGTCGATCAGCCAGACGAGGAGCGCCGCTACCAGCGCTGTCCATGCTGTCGCAGCTACGGTCAGCTGCGGTAGAAAGTCCATGTCAGTGGACAGCAACACCGTTCCGCACACACCGATCAGTGTCGTCGTGGCCAGAATCCCGGCGGCGGTGCAGCGTAACCTCCACCATCGAAGCGACCAGCTCAGGGCGATGACGCAGATGACGGCGGACGCCCTTCGCAGCTGCTCTGCGACAGGCCACCAGCCAAATGCGGGGCCTGCCAGGCAGGCCACCTCGATGCTTGCGACCAGAGTCAGAAACAGCGACAGCACCAGCGTGGGACGGAACCAGGGAGAGACTGCGCGGATTGCCACTTGCTGGGCCACGCGCTCGTTTTCAGTGGGTCCGCTCAGGGTCAGGACGACCCCAGAGGCCAGGTCGCTGCCGAAGGCCAGGCCCAGGTCCACAGGGGTGCCGTCGGCGTGCGTCACACGCAGGGAGTCGGCGTCAGCGTCGATGTGCAGCATGTTCATGAGTTTCGCGACGGTTGTCCCCACGGGCACCGCGACGTCCTGCTTGGAGGCACCGTGAAGGATCGTGGTCGACGCTAGAGGCGTGGACATGTGCTCCTCCATGCTGCAGAACGATCAAGGATGCGGTGCTCTGCCCTGACGATAGTATGAGTCGGGCTTAGACGATATCTCGACCATCTGACCTGACCAACACCATAACCACGTGACCAGGAGTGCTAAGGAATGGTCCAACCCAAGCAGGAGGAGGCTACCAAGGCCCCTGAGCTTCCCTCCGGGCAGATTGATATCCAGGTTCCCCCTGACCAGCCCGAGGCCGGGGGCATGGGCAATGTCTTGATGACCGTCGTCCCGATGATGGGCTCGGTCGGCGTTATGGTGTTCATGGCGATCTCGCAGGGGCAGAACACCCGGATGCTGCTCATGGCCGGGGCTATGCTCTTCGCGATGCTGGCGATGGTGGGGTTCAACATCTACCGGCAGATCGGCGGCCACCGCCAGAAGGTCGACACCCTGCGCCGGGAGTACATTGCCTATCTGGGCGAGACCCGCAAGAGCGTGCGCACGGTGACCCGCAAGCAACGCGACTACGTCGGCTGGCATCTGCCCTCGCCGGATTCCCTGGTGCTGATCGCCCAGGAGGGCTCCCGTCTGTGGGAACGGGACATCGACGACAAGATGGCGACGCATGTGCGGCTGGGGGCGTCGTCACAGGACCTGGCGATGGAGCTGGTTGAGCCCGAGCTGGCGCCCCTGGCCAAGCCCGATGTGGTGTGTCTGTCAGCGATGCGGCGTTTCATCGACGCCCACTCGGTGGTCGACGACATGCCGTTGGGAATCATGCTTGGCGACTTCAGTCATATCGAGGTGGCTGGTCCGCAGGAGGCGGCACACGCTCAGGTGCGGGCCATGATCATGCACATGGCGACGCTGAGCTCGCCGCAGGCCCTGCGCATGGCAGTTCTTTGCTCTGAGAAGAACAAAGGCGAGTGGGAGTGGATGAAGTGGCTGCCCCATATCCGTTCCACCGAGGCAGCCGATGCTCTGGGGCCAGCACGTATGGTGACGACAGACCCCGGTGAGCTGATGCAACTGCTGGGGGACAAGTTCACTGGGCGCGGCGTGTTCCGGACACGTTCGGAGGCAACGGAGTGGCCGCATCTGTTCCTGCTCTTGGACGATGTGAGCCTGCCTGCTGACAGCTCTCTGGGGCGGATCGGCGGGGTCGATGGTGTGACGGTGGTGCGGACTATGACGTCGTGGGGTCCGATGACCTCGCGCTCAACACTGCGCATGATCCTGCATCCCGGGACGGATGCTGAGGACCGCGGGCAGATGGAGCTGCTGCTACTGGACCAGCAGCCGATCCTGGTGATCCCGGACGCGATGGCTATTCCCCAGGCGGAGGCTATCGCTCGGCGGATGGCTCCCTGGATGGCGGAGGGACGCCCGGAGTCTGAGGCGCCCGTCGGTAAAGCGGATCCGAAACGTTCTCAGAACCTCATGGAGCTGCTCGGCTGCGGGGATGTCCGCGACTTCGACCCCGACCGGCAGTGGAAGCGGCGCGAAGGCCGCGACCGCCTGAAAGTGCCGTTCGCCGTGACCCCCGAGGGGGTGCCAGTTGTCCTTGACATCAAGGAGTCAGCGCAGCAGGGCATGGGGCCGCATGGGCTGCTGATCGGCGCTACCGGCTCCGGCAAGTCCGAGGTGCTGCGCACCCTGGTCCTGGCGATGTCGATGACGCACTCACCAGAACAGCTGAACTTCGTCCTGGTCGACTTCAAGGGCGGCGCCACCTTCGCTGGCATGGCTGACCTGCCTCACGTTTCGGCCATGATCTCGAACCTGGAGTCGGAGCTCTCGCTGGTGGATCGTATGCAGGAGGCGCTGCGCGGCGAGATGGTGCGGCGTCAGGAGATCCTGCGCCAGGCCGGCAACTACGCCAATGTGACGGATTACGAGGCCGATCGCCTGGCGGGCAAGCATAAGTTCCCGCCCATGCCTGCCCTGTTCATTATTCTCGACGAGTTCTCGGAGCTGCTGAGCGCAAAACCGGAATTCGTCGACCTGTTCGTGGCGATCGGACGTCTGGGGCGTTCGATGTCGATCCATCTACTGCTCTCCTCCCAGCGTCTTGAGTCTGGGCGTCTGAAAGGCCTGGATTCTCATCTGTCGTACCGGCTTGGGCTGCGCACCTTCTCTGCGGGCGAGTCTCGGGACGTCTTAGGCGTACCGGATGCCTATGAGCTGCCGGGCTACCCCGGGGTGGGTTACCTGAAGCCGGGAACTGAGGAGATGATCCGCTTCCGCGCATCTTATGTGGCGGCCCCGCCGCCCGTGCGCAAGGAGAATCCGTCGGACCGGGTGAGGCAGAGCAATGCTCCCATCAAGATCGTTCCCTTCACGACCGATCCCGTGATTCAAGAAGAACCCGAAGAAACCATCGAAGCTGAGGTTTCCCCGGACAGGTCTGGTGACGATGAATGGGCCGATATGACCCAGATGGACATCGCCGTCGCCCGGATGAGGGGCAAGGGGGTCCCGGCCCACCAGGTGTGGCTGCCGCCGCTGGAGGCTCCGGACACGATGGACCTGATGATGAAGGACCTCGCGCCCGACCCGCGTCTGGGCCTGGTGTCGATGTCGTGGCGGCTGCGCGGTCCGCTGCGCATCCCACTGGGCATCGTCGACCTACCGTTGGAGCAGCGCCGTGAGGTGCTGGAATTCGACTTCTCAGGCGCCAACGGTCACTTCGGGGTGGTGGGTGGCCCGCTGACAGGCAAGTCGACCGTCTTGAGGTCGGTGGTGATGGCGTTGAGCCTGGTGCACACCCCGCAGGAGGTGCAGTTCTACGTCATCGACCTGGGTGGTGGCACGTTCACGCCCTTCGACGGCGCAGCGCACGTGGCAGGTGTGGCCACCCGCGACCGTCCGGATGTGCTGAATCGCATGCTGGCTGAGATCGAGGGCATCATCGACGATCGCGAGAGGTACTTTCGCGCCAACCGGATCGATTCTATGGACACCTACCGTCAGGCCCGGGCGCAGGGACGTTTCGACGACGGCTACGGCGATGTCTTCCTGGTGGTCGACGGCTGGGCCGTGATGAAGACGGAGCTTGAGGGCATGGATATGCGAATCATGGCGATCATGGCGCGGGCTCTCTCCTTTGGCGTCCACGTCCTGTTGGGGAGTAACCGCTGGGCTGATTTCCGACAGCAGGTCTCGGACGCGCTTGGATCGCGCCTGGAGCTGCGCCTGGGCGATGTCACTGACACCCGGCTCGACCGGAATGTTGCGAAGGCGGTGCCTGCAGAACGTCCTGGACGTGGCCAGGACATGGGGCGCCACCATGTGCTAGTTGCCTTGCCACGGATTGACGGCGACCAGGACCCATCGACCCTGGGGCGGGGCGTGACGACGGCTCTGGAGAGCATCAAGAAGGCAGCACCAGCACCGGGGCCGAAGCTGCGCCTGCTGCCGGTGCGCATCACGGTCAAGGAGCTGCTGAAGCAACCCGAGGCATCCCAGGGCATGGTGTTGGGGGTGGAGGAGGCCCGTCTCAGCCCCTTCCTGTTTCGGCCGCGTCAGGACAGCCACATGTATGTGTTCGGTGATGCCAAGTCGGGCAAGACGACATTCCTGCGGTCGGTCGCCCAGGAAATCACGCGTAACTTCACTCCGAAGCAGGCGCAGGTCTTCGTGGTCGACTATCGGCGTTCGCTGCTGGAGCAGGTTCCGGAGGACTATCTGGCCGCATATATGACGAACGCTGATGAGGTCCGGGAGCAGTTGAGTGGCCTGGCTGAGTTCTTGAGGACGCGCATGCCCGACGACTCCGTGACCCCACAGCAGCTGCGTGACCGTTCCTGGTGGCAGGGCGCTGAGGCATGGGTTCTGGTTGATGACTACGACCTGGTGGCGCTTCAGGGAAACAACCCGGTCTCTTTGCTGCAGCCGTTGATGGGCCAGGCTCAGGACGTTGGCCTGCACGTCTTGGTGGTGCGCCGGATGGGTGGGGCGTCGCGGGCGGCGTTCGAACCGGTGTTGCAGTCGATGCGAGACCTGGGGGCTACCGGCATCATGTTGTCGGGAAACCCAGACGAGGGCAGCGTGATCGGGCGGGTGAAGCCGGTGCGGTCGGTGGCTGGCCGGGCTCAGGTGATTTCACGTGATGACGGCTACTTCCTGGCCCAGCTGGCGTGGTCGGGCCAGCGCTGAGTCCGCTGGCTCATGCCCTGCCGGCTGACTGGAGAAATTTTACGATTCTCCTAGTGCGTCCCAGCCAGACTCGCTAAAGTTTCGCCATCAGAGCCAGTGACGGCAGGAGGAGTGGGCGGTGGGCGACATCGAGTTCAATCGCGAGGCATTGGGCGTGAGTGCGAAGAAAGACTGGAAGGATTCGGAACAGTTCGCGTGGATCGGCCAGTTCATCACTACCTTGCGAGCAAGCGGGGTGGCCACTGACCTGCCTGTGGGTGACAACGGCGGCGTGGGGGCGCTGCGCAAGGCAGCAGCTCATTTCGTGCTGACGATGAACTCGGTTCTTCAGGAGTATTCCGATGCCTGTGCTGCGCTGGGCTCTGGACAGGAGACCGCCGTCTCAAACTATGACGCGACCGAATCGCAGAATACTGATAATTTCCGTGCGCTCGTGGCGAGGATGGAGGGCTGATCCATGGGTGCTCAGGAGAAGATGCCGTTGCCTGAGGATGTCACCGGCGATATCGAAGAGGTGGCGTCCGGCTGGGCGGCAGTAGGCAAGGCGGTCATGAACACTCAAGTGGCCGCAGACCACACTGATGGGGTGCCTGGCTGGATCGGTGCGGCCGCGGATGCTTATACGGGAGCAATCAAGAAACTTGGTGGGCACGCCAGAACCCTGGGCGGGAGCTTCGCGCCGGCGGTCACGGCGCTTCACACCTGGGAAGCTGCTCTGAAAACGATGATCACGACCACGGTTCCCGAGTTTTGGCGCCGCCACGATGATGCCGTGGATGTCTACAACCGGGGTATTGCCGCCCTCAACGATGAGATCGAGGCGGCACGCCAGAGCGGGGAGGTCTATCCGCAGGATGTGATTGATCAGCGTGAGTCGAGCTTGGTCAGCACTCTTAAGGAGACGTGGGATGGGATCATCTCCGAATACCTGGTGGCTATGGATGGGCTGGACACCAACGCCAATGACGCGGCGAGCAAGATCCAGGGCGTTCTCGACTCGATCGTCGATCCGGCGAAACAGGATTCACGCGACAAGATCGGAGCGTCACTGTTTGACGACATCCCCTTGGTCGATGGCCAGGCGGAGTGGGAACAAGCGCAGCACATGGCTCCTGAGATGGCAAATGCCATGAAGGATCCCGACCTCACACCGGAGAAGCTGAAGGCTTTTCACGAGAAATACGGCAGCTTGTTGTCCAATCCTTTCATGGCGAATGCGCTGGCCGAAAAGATCTCCCCACAGCAGATGGTGGAGTTCGGACTGAGAGCGTCTTCCGCGGGCATGTCTATAGGAAACCCTCAGCTTGGCGATGAGGTCAACCGCCAGGTTGGGGCGGCGATAGTGCTTGCAACTGGCGGAATGAATCCTGATCAAGTCAACGCCCACGATCAGGCCTGCTTTGAGACAGTCAGGAAGGGTCTGGTGACTGACGAGGGACACAGCATCCCAGAACAGACCAGAAACTTTGCCGAAGATCTCAAAAAGGCGGGGCGTGCCACCTACAATCCGTGGGAACTCTCGAAATCCTCGGTTCCCTATAACGTTCCAGTTGAGGGCTATGATATATTGTCTCAGCTCATAGGTGAGGCGGGGAGAGTAAATCCGAATCTTGCTCTTGGATCGGGGTTCTTCGACGTTCCTGACGGAGGCCGTTCCATAGCCCAAGACATGGTTGCCTGGGACGCAGAGAAGAGAGTTCGTAATATCGATGCCTATTCTGATGCCGTCTCGATTTTCGCCAGCGATAACAAGATGTGTGATCCTACGCATGCCATGTACACCTTGATGGACAGGCCCGAGAGTCTTGATTCGAATGGTGATCTAGACTCCGTGCTGAAGGCCGCCGACAGGAGTCGCCTCGATAGCGTCCAGAATTTCTTGAACTCCGACACCTCGGCTGGCATGGTCGACACGAACCAGGACGGAATCATAGATGGACGCGATGAGTCGGTTAATATGACCCGCTACCTCACTGGAGGGCGGTCGCCAGCTATTCCGCCGAGTATGTACTATGGCTTCCAGGACGGGGGCGAGCAATTCGGCAAGGTCATCCAGCAGGCCTCAGTTCCAGAGCCCTATGATCCGAACAACTATGATGAATGGCGGCCGCGAGACAAGAGAGCCACGAATATCGCAGCCAACTTCATGTTCGGGTATCAGGACGGTCTCGACATTCAGCACTATCAAAACGACCAGATCGACGGCCAAGACGTGTTTGGCTACCGTAATCCTCGTTTGCGCTCGTGGGCTGGCCTCATCATGGCGCCACATCTTGAGGGGATCACCGCATCGATGGGTGATGGTAGCATGCCAGAGACTGGTGTAGGTGGCGGCGTCAATGATAATCACTGGATTACTTTGGGTTCAGAAATGCAGCATCGTTTGCTGGGAAAGAATGGCTTCTTTACTGATCTGGCTTTCGACAATCCGGCTGTCAATGACAATGGCACCCCGCATGATCACAGCGACGACTACTATGAGGGTGGACGTGCCCCTGCCCTCGATAATCTCATGGTGCAGGCGCAGCGAGAGTATGGCCAGACGCTACATGAAGCCGTCGCGGGTAGGGGTAATCTTAGTGTAAAGAATGTCGCGGACCGCTGGGCGCCCCTGTTGGAGGCCTTGTTCACTGCGCCCGCGGATGCCAATGGCCAAGTCCAGGCTGCGATAAGGGCCCACAATGAAAGCTGGCAGAAACTTCTCAGCGCAGGCATTGGGGCGATTCCATTCGGTGGAATCGTCAAAGACGCAACAGCCGAGTATTTCATTGATCAGGTGAAATCAAACGGTACCGCGCCGACGCTCGAGGCGCTTTTCCCCACTGATGGTATCGATGAAAAAAGTCTTGTCGATAAGAAGGATCTAGTTAAGGTATACATGACAAATGCGCTGTATCAAGAGATAACTGAACAGGGTGATTTTTCGGGTGCTGCGCAGTCACCCCAGGAATATTCTTCAGATTCTGATAATAGAGAGAAGTTCGTGCGTGAGAGTGACAATTCGGTTATGCCATATTCGGATATGTCCCCAGCTGCTCGTACGCAGTTCCGGTTGTATTTGTTGGAGATGGGGTCCGGCCTGAAGAATTCTGGTGATTTCATGGAAATCAGAGATGCCGTCGAACGTGCTACCACGTTGCATGGTGATGCCCGCACTCTCACGGAATGAGTATTATTGTGCTGCTCTCTTGCCGTCAGCAAATTCTAAAGACTTGTCGACACTGCTTGTCGTGTTTTGCCGTCTTTCTCGCTCTTGCCATCCTAGTTTCTTGTAGCCCAGGGGATAATGGGGTTACGCCATCGCCTTCGGTGGTTGTTACTGCTGTTTCGGAGACTGCTGATAGTTTCCATATTACGCCACCTGAAGGGTGGGTGGTTATTCCTATGAAGTCGTATGAAGCTCATGATTATATAGCTTCTGCGAATGGTGATCCTAAGTTTTCTGCCGCATCCTTGCGGGTTCAGCACTGGTCGCCAGAAGCTCTTAGAGTTGTCTTTGAAAGATACTCGGAGAAGCCAATAGTTATTGATATGTATGGCTATCGAGATAGTGATATAGCGAGTGCGAAAACAGTCGATGGTATTAGTGATATTGAGGTCTTGCCGGATCGTGTGATTGGGGGTGATCCTGCCGTTGGATACAGTTGTTTGCAGGAAAAGGATGGGGTTAGTCAGCGTTATGAGGATTGGTTTGTTGGGCGGCATGATGGGCTGTGGCGGTTTGTTTTGAATTCTGCGCCTGGTGAGACTGTGGTTCCGTCTGAGGTTAGGGCTGCTCTTGATACTGTTGCCTGGGCGCCGCCTGAGCCTTCCGCCTCCCCGAGCGCTACGGAATCATGATATTGTTTCAGCGAGCCGTTTCGGCAGCGCTGCTAATTACCGCTCTGCTGGCGGCCTGTTCTTCGAAAGAACCCAGTGCGGAGTCTTCGCCCTCAGTAGTTATTACTGCCGTTTCGGAGACTGCTGATAGCTTCCATATTACGCCTCCTGAAGGGTGGGTTGTGGTTCCTGTGAAGTCGTATGAGGCCATGGATTATATAGCTTCTGCGAATGGTGATCCTGGTTTTTCTGCGGCCTCCTTGAGGGTTCAGCACTGGTCCCTAGAAGCTCTTAGAGTTACCCTTGGTAGGGGAGAAGAAAAGCCTGTGATAATTGATGTTAATGGCTATCGTGATGAGGGGATGGAAAGCGCGCGAATGGTTGAAAGAATCAGTGATGTTGCGGCCTTGCCGGATCGTATGATTACAGGTGAGCACGCTGTTGGATATAGCAGAATTGTCACTGATGATGGTGTTCCTGAAAGATATGATACCTGGCTGGTCGGGCGTCATGATGGGTTGTGGCGGTTTACTTTGAATTCTGCGCCTGGTGAGACTGTGGTTCCGTCTGAGGCTACGGCTGCTCTTGATACTGTTGTCTGGGGGCCGCCTGAGCCTTCC
>ERZ772986.1539-NODE-1539-length-13026-cov-5.849742_pt1 | contig 13026 bp, 9 predicted proteins | sample MGYA00511898_ERZ772986 | MGnify/ENA primary metagenome ERZ772986 (study PRJEB29015, sample SAMEA2737934) | human oral metagenome | biome: human oral; feature: human-associated habitat; material: dental | place: China | collected 2148 ... | reverse complement strand
TATAGCCTTGGTATCGGCTTTGCATCCGTATGGGAAAACAAAAGAAAGGAGTTTAAAGTATGACATTAGACAAATATACAATTAAAGCACAAGAGGCTGTTCAAGCGGGTGTTCAGGCTGCACAAGCTGCACAGCAGCAGAGTGTTGAGCCGATACATTTGCTGAAAGGAATCTTGGAGAAGGCGCAAGATATTACGCATTTCATTTTCCAAAAGCTCGGTGTGAATGCGCAAGCTGTGGACATGGCGTTGCACAATGAGTTGCAACATCTGCCGAAAGTTTCGGGTGGGCAGCCCTATCTGAGCAACGATTCGGTGCAGGTGCTCAACAAAGCCGAGGAGCTTTCGCAAAAAATGGGTGACGAGTTTGTGTCGGTAGAGCCTATTTTGTTGGCCCTGATGCAAGGCAATCACACGGCAGGTCGCATTCTGAAAGATGCCGGATGCACGGAAGAGGGTGTGAGAAAGGCCATTGAATCGTTGCGCCAAGGGCAGCAAGTGAAATCGCAAAGTGGCGATGAAAACTACCAGGCGCTCAGCAAATATGCCACTAATTTGGTGGAGAAAGCGCGCCAAGGTAAGCTCGATCCGGTGATAGGACGTGACGAAGAAATTCGTCGTGTGTTGCAGATTTTGAGTCGACGCACCAAGAACAATCCTATCTTAGTGGGCGAACCCGGAACAGGTAAGACGGCAATCGTTGAAGGATTGGCCGAGCGAATTATGAAAGGTGACGTGCCCGAAAACCTCAAAAACAAGCAGCTTTATTCGCTTGATATGGGTCAGTTAGTGGCCGGAGCAAAATATAAAGGTGAGTTTGAAGAGCGCTTAAAGGGGGTTATTAAGGAAGTAACTAATGCGCATGGTGAAATCATTTTGTTCATCGATGAGATTCATACGCTCGTCGGAGCAGGTGGTGGTGAAGGCGCAATGGATGCTGCAAACTTGTTGAAACCCGCCTTGGCTCGTGGTGAGTTGCGTGCCATTGGGGCGACCACTTTGAACGAATATCAAAAGTATTTCGAAAAGGATAAAGCCTTGGAACGCCGCTTCCAGATGGTGAAAGTCGATGAACCCGATGAGTTAGATGCGATTAGTATCCTGCGTGGTTTGAAGGAAAAATATGAGAACCACCACCATGTGCGCATTCAAGATGATGCTTGTATTGCGGCTGTTCAGCTGTCGGAGCGTTATATCTCTGACCGTTTCTTGCCCGATAAAGCCATTGACTTGATGGATGAGGCGGCTGCAAAGTTGCGTATGGAGCGCGACTCTGTGCCCGAAGAGCTTGATGAAATGGAGCGCAGCCTGAAGCAAAAGGAGATTGAGCGGCAAGCCATTTTGCGCGAGAACGACACCGAGAAGATTGCATTATTGGAAAAAGAGATTGCCGAACTCAAAGATAAGGTGAATGCGTTTCGTGCTCGTTGGCAAGCACAGAAGGCCGAAGTGGATCAGATTTCGCAGTTGAAACAGAAGAAAGAAGGACTGAAGCTTGAGGCCGAACGTGCTGAACGCGAGGGAAACTACCAGCGTGTGGCCGAGATTCGTTATGGCGAAATGAAGCAGATTGATGACGATATTGCTCATCGCCGTGAGGAAATTCGTAAGCAACAGGGTGAGTCTTTGATTCGCGAAGAGGTGACTTCTGACGATATTGCCGAAGTGGTGAGCCGTTGGACCGGCATTCCTGTGAGCCGCATGTTGCAGAGTGAGCGCGACAAACTCTTGCATTTGGAGGCCGAGTTGCATCGCAGAGTGATTGGACAAAACGAGGCTATTGAAGCCGTTTCGAATGCCGTTCGTCGCAGTCGTGCAGGACTTCAAGACCCTAATCGCCCCATTGCGTCGTTCATTTTCTTGGGAACAACGGGCGTAGGTAAGACCGAATTGGCAAAGGCTTTGGCCGAATACCTCTTCAATGACGAGAACATGCTGACACGTATCGATATGAGTGAGTATCAAGAGAAGTTCAGTGTGACGCGTCTTATCGGTGCACCTCCAGGATATGTGGGCTATGATGAGGGTGGACAATTAACCGAAGCTGTGCGTCGTAAGCCGTATAGTGTGGTGCTTTTCGATGAGATAGAGAAAGCCCATCCCGATGTGTTCAACACCTTGTTGCAGGTGCTTGACGACGGAAGGTTGACGGATAACAAAGGTCGTTTGGTGAATTTCAAGAACACTATCATCATCATGACGAGCAACGCAACGCGCGAACAGCTCACGAAGTTGATGCGTCCCGAGTTCCTTAACCGCATTGATGACATCATCACCTTCCACGCTTTGACGAAGGAGGAGATTGGTGAAGTGGTTGAGTTGCAAATGAAACGCGTGCAGAAAATGCTTGCTGCACAGGGCTTCACCTTGCATTGGACGAAGGAAACGATTGATGATTTGGCCGAATTAGGCTATGATCCCGAGTTTGGAGCACGCCCCGTTAAACGTGCTATTCAGGACTATGTGCTCAACGATTTGAGTCGCAAAATCCTCGAAGGCAAGGTGGGTAAAGAGATTACCTTGGGGCATATTGAGGCCTAACGGCTTCGAAAGGGTTTAGAAAGACAGATGAATTCAACCTACATAAATGATGGGAGGGTATGTCAGAAAAGGGCATATCCTCCTTTTTTTATATGCGTTCAATCATCATATTGTCCCGTTTCATGTTGCAATAAAGATAAAACGACATCTTGAATGCAATGTTTGGTGTTTATTTTACGGAAAGGATTTGTATAAGGTCTGTTTGCAAATTCTCTATTTCCGAATAGCCATTGATGGGGGAAGCTTTATCAAGGATGTCAGTCTTGAAGGCGATACCAGTTCCTTTGCACAGCAAAGTACCGATATGGAGCGTTAACTTGTAGATTCGATGGCCTTGGATATGAAGATAAGCCTCTTCTTTTTTCAGATTCTCATTCGTTATGTTTGCAAGTGGTTGCAAGCTTTTGAGTGCGTCAGCAAACAACTTTTTTACCTTTTCAATATAGGGCTTTCCGTTATCTTCTAACTCTTTTCGCTTCGGTTGTAGGGGCAGACACGTATTGAACTTGGAGATATTCCATTGTTGATTCAGACTTGGCTCTTGACTATAATGCACAAGATATAGCAGTGGTAGATAAAGAACGACGGAAAGATTTTTGAGAAAAATGCTAAAATCGAATCCCGGATTTGGAACTTCTGTGTGATATCTATGCTGAAGATGTTCTGCTTCACAAAGATGATTTTCCCAAGAGTATGTATATGTTTGAGCAATTCTATTTTCTGCAGTGAGCCCTTCTTCTCCTTTTAACAGACGCAAGTCGCTATCTATACAAATGAAGAAACGTTTCGTCAGGTAAGGCTTATAGCGAAGACATTGCTCGCATCCTCTTGCATCAGCCCCGTTATTATTTTTGGAATATGTGATATAACGATATTGGGATGGATATGCGTTTTGCAACTGATAATCCCAAAAAGGAATATCCTCTTCAGCTTCTAAATGCACAACAGCCTTGATGTTTCGGTAGCGCAATGGAAGATTATTATAGTATCGTGCTTGGTCTTCGATGTTGCTCATGTGGCCATTACTTGACTGGAGTTGTTACCTCTTCCATATAGATAATCTTGTTTCCCCATCCATCTCCAAAGATACTTGGAGAATGAGTCGTGATGAAGTACTGAGCATTAGGATTGAGCTTTACCAAAAGGTTGATGAGTTCAAATTGCCAACTGATGTCAAGTGAGTTCTCGGGTTCATCAAGTAGCACGTAAGAGTCCTTTTCTTCCAACAGAAATACACGGAGTAGGATGAGGAGGATTTGCTTCTCTCCAGAAGACAATGCATGGAGAGGAATTATCGTTTGATCATGAGAAATGATGTTGAACTTATTTCCTTCAATCTCGATATGCTTACCAGTTTCTTTCAACAGTCCGTTGATAGCTGTGCAGAAATTTCCAATACGTGCTTTCATCTCTGCTTGTTTCTCAGCAGGAGCATCAATCATCGCCATGCGTTGGTACATCATTGAAGGCCCGGTCTTCATGTCAAACATATAAAATTCCAAATCCTGAGTCAAAGCATTGGCAACCTTTCGTCCGTCGCGTATGGCGATATTATCGATAGAAGGCACATATACGACCCGGTTTTTATCCTCAACTTTTTCAATGGCCATCTTGTTGATTTCATCTAATAGGGTGGTTTTCCCACTACCATTGATGCCAACGATGATATTGATATCTTCGTTAGCCGTGAAGCGAACATCGTACTTTCCCCAAAGGCGGGTCGTGATTTCTTTCATCTTTGCGTATGGCATAATGTCTAATCTTTGGCATGCTCATGACGTAATGAGCACATGTATCATGAACAATATGTGGACAAAGATAAACAATTTCTGTTATAATGATGGGTTGCAGGAGCCGTTTTAATAGCTTTTTCTTCATCTTTATGATGTCTGATGGCCACTTTCCCGCCAAAAGGCGAATGGTTTATCCGAGCAAAGGTGCTGATGTGGTTCTCACGTCTGTTTGCTTTTTTTACTTAACAAGAAATGATTTAAATCAAAAAATGTGGTAGACCAACCGTGTTTGATAGGCTTTTTCTGCACTGAAGGGGCATGCGGAAAGTATCTTTGTAAGCGTTTTTGTAACATTTGAATTATCGTTTATTGTTTTTGTTTTTGCGCATGTAGGTAGCATCCGACACGAACACAGTGATGATTTGCATCTGTTATTTTTGAGGAAGTGAAGTAAAACGTCAATCTTTATTGCCATCGCAGCAAACGGAAATAGATGACGACGAGGATTGTTTTTATAAAGACCAAACGGTATGAAAGAAAATATTGTCAGCAAGTATCGCCATACGGCACTCTTCTATCTTTTGAGTACACTTATCCCTTGGGCTTTTTGGTTCGCGGCCAGTTATGTAAGTCACCATCTTATTGACGCGGAAAGTGCATGGGTAGCCCCTCTGTTGGGTCTGATAGGACTTTGTTTTCCGATGGTTTTAACCCTCATGTTGGTTCTTAGGAGTGGCACTTTGCGAAAGGATTTCTTGGGTAGGTTCTTGAATTTGTCGCCCAACAAGTGGTCCTATTACCTCGCGGCTTGCCTGTTGATGCCTGCAAGTATTCTGTGTGCCATGGCAATATCGTTGCTCTTTGGCTATAGTCCTTCCCAGTTTATCGTCACAGGTCATTACACATTCACCTCGGGTGTCTTTCCCGTATGGTTTCTGCTTATCCTTGCACCTACGCTCGAAGAACTTGCATGGCATGGTTATGGCACCGACAGTTTGCGTTTACAAATGAACCTTTTTAAGACCTCTATCGTTTTTGCTGCCTATTGGGCTGTTTGGCATTTCCCCCTTGCCGGTATCAAAGGCTACTATCATGCTAACGTAGTGCATGAAGGATGGCTATACAGTTTGAACTTCATCGTCAGCATTTTTCCATTTGTCATTCTGATGAACTGGCTTTATTACAAAACCAACCGTAACGTTCTCGTGGCAATCGTGTTCCATATCACGGCAGGATATTTCAATGAAATATTCTCTACCCACCCCGATAGCAAGTGCATTCAGACCCTTTTGTTGCTTGCACTCTCTGTCATTGTCGTGCTAAAAGACCGCCAACTCTTTTTCAATCGCGCTCATTTTGCAGCGACGAATGAATAGTTTCAATCTACATCAATGATGGGAGGATATGTCAAAAAAGGCATATCCTCCTTTCTTTTGTACCTATTTCTCGTGCAATATAGTGCAGTTTCTCGTGCAATATAGTAGAGTTTTCCGTATAATATAGCGCAGTTTTCTGTGTAATATCGTAGTGTTTTGTTGGTGAAGTGGCATGATGGGTTATCAATATCGAGTTAATAAATGCTAAATAGTATGGTGCATATCAAAAAAAAGAACTACATTTACCCCGCCTGAACGACCGCTTAAGAAGTTGTTAACATGAAATTCTTTTAAGAAAGAGCGCATGTAAAACCAATGGAAAAGCTATTCAAAGGCGCTAAAACAGTCATAAAACAGCAAAAGATATTAAAAATCTTCCTTTACAAATGGGTGCAGATGTGCAAGCTATGGGACGGTGCTTTCAGTGCATCCTGGTAGGTGCCGGTGAGAACTTTTAGCAGAATGAAACGTCAATAAAACTTTTATATATTACTTAAACTTAAACAGATGAACAGTTATCAACAACGAAGTAAGACCGCAGTAGGCAGGCTTTTGCTCGCGCTGCTGCTGCTCATTCCACTCGGTGTGAATGCGCAAAGTGTGACAACCATTACCGGTTTAGTGAAAGATGGACAGGGAGAACCGCTCATTGGCGCCTCGGTGGTGCAGAAAGGCACGTCGAACGGCACAATAACCGACCTTGATGGACATTTCAAAGTGCAGGTGCCTGCAGGCGCAACCTTAGTCATTAGCTATGTGGGGTTCAGCGAAAAAGAGGTGAAAGCGGCCCCCAATCTTTCGGTAACGCTGCAAGATAAGGCCAAAGCCATCGACGAAGTGGTGGTGGTGGGCTATGGCACACAGAAGAAAGCCAACCTCACCGGTTCGGTTTCGCAGGTGAAAATGAGCGATGTTTTGGGCGATCGTCCAATGGTAAATGCTGCGGCTGCGCTGCAAGGAGCGATGCCGGGATTGACCATTGGCGGCGGTTCAGGACCGGGATTTGCAAAATCAATGAATGTGCGTGGCACGCTTTCTATCAACGGAGGCGCACCGCTTGTGCTCATTGACAATGTGGAAGGCGACATCAGTGCACTCAATCCCGAGGACATTGAGCGTGTGACGGTGTTGAAAGATGCTGCCAGTTCGGCCATTTATGGTGCGCGTGCTGCCGGTGGTGTGATTTTGGTAACTTTGAAACGTCCCAACGCCAATGCCCGGTTTACGGCCAATTACAACTTTAATGTGGGCTGGGAACAGTCGCTCAACCATTTGCAACAGGCATCGCTGATGGAATATTTGGATGCCTATCTCGAAGCAGGCTACTCCAATTCTTATTGGGCGGGTAACGGCGAAGTGAGCAAATGGCGCAACTATCTGCAACAATATCAGCGCGACCCAGCATCGATTGCCACCGTGGGCGACGGCATCTTTAAAGATACCGACGGCCGCGTTTACTGGCTATCAGAAAAGAATTTGGCCAAGAACATTCTCACTACGGGTGCCATTACCAACCACAATCTAACGGTTTCGGGCGGTACCGGCACGTTGCGTTATCGTCTTTCGGGCAGCTTAAGTCGTGAGAATGGGCCGTTGGTGACCGATAAAGACATGTTCCGCCGCAAGACTATCAGTGGCTTTGTTGCGGCCGATGTGCAAAAATGGTATACGCAAGAGGTCACCTTCACCTACACTAATTCCACGCAACAAGCGCCCCAGAACATTGGCAACATGAACGGTTTCTATTCAACCCGTCTTATTAACTACTATCCCGAGGGACGTATTCCGGGTTCGATTTTAGGCATTCAAGAAGATTTGCCTTCGCAAACGCCGCTCAATATGCTCACGTATGCGCCCACTTCGTTGGTTGAAAAATCCATGCCACGGGTGTCGTTGCGTGCCATTTTCCGTCCGTTGCAGGGTTGGCATATCACAGGTGAATATACTTATGACCGTCTTGATGAGCATCAACAGTTTTATTCCGGTCGGTTTAGATTTGCTGATGCCCAGCTTGCTGCAAAATATTCTACCGAGAGGGGACAGGATTTCTATCGCATGTATGACGCCACCACAAAATACAATGCTTTGAACCTCTTTACCAATTATGAGTGCAAATGGGGCGAGCACGCGTTTAAAGTGATGGCGGGTTTCAACCAAGAGAAATCCTATTATCGTTATTTTTATGGCAATGTGTTGGCACAAGCCGTGCCCACCGTGCCTTCGTTTGCTGGCGGAACCGGTGAGAAAACCATTATTGATAAGTATTCAGAATATGCCATTCGCAGCGGTTTTGCGCGTTTGAATTATGCCTATTTAGACCGCTATCTGTTAGAGGTAAACGGACGTTATGATGGCTCTTCGAAGTTTCCTAAGAACCATCGTTTCGGCTTTTTCCCCTCTGTGAGTGTGGGTTGGCGTATGGGTCAGGAGGCGTTTATGACGTGGTCGCACAACTGGTTGGATGATTTGAAATTCCGTTTGTCCTATGGTTCGGTGGGCAATCAGCGCATCAGTCCTTATCAGTTCACGCCCATTATGAGTGTCAACAGCAGTGGCACCTATATATTAGATGGTGAAAGCAAGACCACTTACATCACCTCGCCAGGCTTGGTGAGCCGCAATTTCACGTGGGAGAAGGTGACAACGTTTAATGTTGGCTTCGATTTCTATGCCTTCAAGAATCGTCTTACTGCCACGTTTGATTGGTTTGATCGCCGCACAACGGGCATGTTGGCTGCCGGAATTGAAATTCCCAAGGTGGTGGGCACGTCGGCACCGTTGCAGAATGTGGCCAACATGAAGAACAGAGGGTGGGAACTCAATGTGACATGGCGCGACAAGATTGGAGCGGTGGACTATCACATAGGGTTCAATCTCTATGACAGTCAGGCCGAGATCACGAAGTTTAACAACGAGTCGCGCTTGCTTTCCGACTACTATGTAGGGCGCAAGATTGGCGAAATATGGGGCTATGTGGGCGATGGTTATTATACCCTTGACGACTTTAACGAAGCCGATGCCCGGCACAAAACCTGGACGCTGAAGCCTGGTGTGACGAAGATTAACGGAGCAAACCCGCAACCTGGCGACATGAAGTTTAAGGATTTGCGTGGCGATGGCGTCATCAATGCCGGCGACAACACCGTTGACAACCCCGGCGACCGCAAGATTATTGGCAACGATGCCGCCCGCTATCAGTTTGGTGCAAACCTTGGTGCAAACTACAAAGGTTTCAGTTTAGACGTGATGTTGCAGGGTGTTGGCAAGCGTGACTATTGGCTTGGCGGTGCAGCGCTGTTCCCCTTTGGCGGTGCTGGCGCAGGTGATGCCGTGTTCCAAGCGCTCTATGCCAACCAAACCGACTATTGGCGGGCAAAGAGCTATGACCCTGCGAGCCCCGACTATATGCAACCTGTGAATCCCAACAGCAAGCTATTCCGCATTTATGACCAAGGTAACAACGTGGGTTCCAACACGCGGGTGAGCGACAAATATTTGCAAAATGCAGCCTATCTGCGCATCAAGAACATTACGTTGGCCTACACCTTACCTAAAATATGGGTGAGACGTGCGATGTTGCAAGATGCCAAACTCTATGTTAGTGTGGAAAATTTGGCCACTTTCAGCCATCTTCCCAAGGGTTATGATCCCGAAGGAACGGCTGCATCAACCACGGCCAATGCCTTGAGCAACGGCATTTCGTGGGGCTATCCCTATTATCGCACCATCTCGTTGGGTGCCAGCATTACATTCTAATCTAAAAAATATTCTTATGAAAAAGATAATAACAGTCGTCGTGCTCGCAGCCACCGTGCTCACTGCCTGCAACGATAGTTTCTTGGAAAAATACCCTTTGACCGACCTCACCGAAGAGAATGCTTTCAAAGAATACGACAACTTCAAGGCGTTTATGAACCCTTGTTATGAAATGTTTACCAACACCACCATTCGCACAAGCATCAACAGCAGTTACATGCAGGCTCAGTTTACCGGTGATTGGTATGGCGGTTTGGTCACACACCGCGATAATGCCCGCAATCCCTACGCTTATGAAACCATCACAGCGACGGCCGATGGGGGCGGATGGGACTTTGACTACATCCGAAGAATAAACATCATGATGAGCCATTTGAACGATGGTGCCCTCACGTCTGCACAAATAGCGCATTGGCGTTCGGTGGGTTATTTCTTCTCTGCCTATTGGTATATGGAGCTCATCGACCGCTTTGGCGATGTGCCTTGGGTGACAAAGGTGTTGGATGAGAGCAATCCCGAGAGTTATGGTCCGCGCACTCCGCGTGCTGTGGTGGCCGATAGCATCATCGCACGCTTGGAATATGCCGCCACACACATCGGTAATTTCAACGATGGCGACAACACCCTCACAGCCAATGCCGTCAAGGCGGCACTCTCACGCTTTCTGCTTCGTGAAGCCACATGGGCGAAATACCATGGACTGAATGAGCCTTTTGAGGCCTATCTGCGCCGCTGTATGGCCGTTTCACAAGAATTGATGGATGCTTATCCTACCCTCTATCAAGGTGAGGATGCCCATCATACGCCCGCAACGGGATATGGTGAGCTGTGGACGACGGAGAATCTGAAAGGCAAGCCCGGTGTGATTTACTACAAGTCGTTTGTGAACAACGTGTTGATGAATCGCTACAACGATTTTGAACACATTGCTGCTAACGCTGCCGATGTGCCGCAATACACCGTTGATTTGTTTCTCATGCAAAACGGATTGCCCATTGGCAATGCCGCTTCGGGCTATCAAGGTGGGCGTGGCAAGGATATGTGGGGCACCTTTGCCGACCGCGATCCGCGCCTGTATCAAAACATTCAGCCGCCTTATGTGGTGGCACCCAACAAGCAAGTGCCCGACAATGTCAACACCTTCCGCACATGGAAGTTCCTGCAAGCTGGCGACAACAACCAAGGACATGTGGTGACAGCGGCCGAAGCTGCGAAATATCGCTATTACATTGATTACATGGGCGCCAACGAAAAATGTGTGCGGGGTGGCGCAGCCGGTGGAGAAGGCATGAAACGATGCCCCGGACAAAACTGGGGAGCCGCACTAACACCCGTGAGTCCCAATCTCACTACCGACGCACGCGTGCCCTATATGCGTTGCCGCACGGGCTATTATTTCTGGAAAAACTACGACTTATGGGAGTTCTCCACAGGCTCATCGGCGTTCTGTACAGCCGACAAGCCCATCTTCAAGATTGAGGAAGTGTTGCTCAACTATGCTGAGGCGGCTTGGGAGTTGGGGCTGTTCACGCAGGCAGTGGCCGACAAAACCATCAACAAACTGCGTGACCGAGCAGGTGTGGCTCACATGGTTGTAGCCACCATCGACGACAATTTCGATCCCCATCGCGACCGCGGTACGGCACCCTGGTGGACAGGTCACGGCGGAAAGTTTGGCAACTATAATGTCGATCCCGTGTTGTGGGAAATTCGCCGCGAGCGTCAAATCGAACTCTTTGGTGAGGGTTTTGCTTTCTACGATGTGCGGCGCTGGGCGAAAGCGGCCTACTATGTCAATCGGCAGCCTTGTGGACTGTGGACCACCGCCACGCAAAACATCTATGCACCGCGTGCCAATGCTTACACGGGGCAGTTTGTAGATTACGACGAAATCAGCACCAATGGCAAGGCTGCTGCCGAGAACAACAGCGCCGGAAGTGGCTGGATTTACACCTATGAAAGTCCGCTTGTGCACGGCGGGTGGCTCGATACCTATTATCTGAGTATGGTGCCCACAAGCCAGATTGTGCTCAACAAGCAGCTCACGCAGAACCCCGGTTACAACGAACTTTTCGGATTAAACAATTAAACGAATAATGAAAACATTTTCATCGCTTTGGCTCACGCCGGCAGCATGGTTTGCCCTGCTGCCAGCGCAGGCCGCAAAAACCACGAAGCCCAACATCCTCTATATCATGTGCGACGACATGGGCTATGGCGATTTGGGCTGCTATGGACAGCCCTACATCCTCACACCCAACATCGACCGCATGGCTTCCGAGGGCATGCGCTTCACTCAGGCCTATGCCGGAGCACCTGTGAGCGCACCGTCGCGGGCGTGTTTCATGACAGGGCAGCACAGCGGACACACCGAAGTGCGCGGCAACAAGGAATATTGGGATGCACAGCACACCGTGAAGTATGGCCAAAACACCGACTTTGCCGTTGTGGGGCAACATCCCTACGACCCCAACCACATCCTTCTGACCGAAATCATGAAAGCCAACGGCTATCAGACGGGCATGTTTGGTAAGTGGGCGGGCGGCTACGAAGGATCGGTTTCCACACCCGACAAGCGCGGTGTTGACGAGTTCTTTGGCTACATCTGCCAGTTTCAGGCCCATCTCTACTACCCCAATTTCCTCAACGCCTACAGCCGAGCGCAGGGCGACAAGGGTGTGAGGCGCGTGGTATTAGACGAGAATATTGCCTATCCCATGTTTGGTGACGATTATCACAAGCGCACAGCCTATTCGGCCGACCTCATTCATCGCCACGCTTTGCAATGGCTTGAGGCGCAAACGCCCGGCAAACCCTTCTTTGGAGTGCTCACCTACACGCTGCCTCATGCCGAATTGGCACAGCCCAACGACTCGTTGGTGACATTCTACAAGAAGCGGTTCTTTGTCGATAAAACCTGGGGTGGACAGGAACCATCGCGCTACAACGCTGTGGAGCACACCCATGCCCAGTTTGCTGCCATGATAACCCGTTTGGATGCCTACGTGGGCGAGATTATGGCGCTGCTTAAACGCAAGGGACTTGACGACAACACGCTCGTGATTTTCACCAGCGATAACGGCCCCCACGAGGAGGGAGGTGCCGATCCCACGTTCTTCAATCGCGATGGAAAGCTGCGCGGACTCAAACGACAATGCTACGAGGGCGGCATTCGAATTCCGTTCATTGCCCGTTGGAAAGGCCACATTGCAGCCGGGCAAGTCAGCGCGCTGCCCTTTGCTTTCTACGACCTCATGCCTACGTTTAGCGAGTTGGCTGGCGTGAGAAACTGTGCCCAACGCTATCGCAACTGCCGCTTAAAGACCGACTATTTCGACGGACTTTCCATCGTGCCAACGCTCCTTGGGCACGATGCCGCACAGCAACGCCATCCCCATCTCTATTGGGAGTTTGCCGAAACCAACCAGATTGCCGTGCGCCGAGGCGATTGGAAATTGGTGGTCATCAAGGGTGTGCCCCATCTCTATAATCTCGAAACCGATTTGCACGAGGACCACGACCTCGCCGCCGAGCACCCCGATCTTGTGCAACAACTCGTCAACATCATCTATCAAGAGCATGTCGACAGCCCACTGTTCCCCGTCACACTGCCGCCGAAGT
>ERZ772986.1538-NODE-1538-length-13040-cov-3.784290_pt1 | contig 13040 bp, 8 predicted proteins | sample MGYA00511898_ERZ772986 | MGnify/ENA primary metagenome ERZ772986 (study PRJEB29015, sample SAMEA2737934) | human oral metagenome | biome: human oral; feature: human-associated habitat; material: dental | place: China | collected 2148 ... | reverse complement strand
AAATTCATCCTTACTAAAAACAAAATTCCTCATCTACGCATTTAACGGAAGAACCTAAAATGGGGGTATTTGGGGGTTGAAAAATACGAGTTGGCAACCAAAATAGAAAGGCAAAATGGTGCAAAACGCAGGTAATATGGCAAAAAACGGACAGAAAAAGAATCGGGTTAGGCTGAAAATAATGCCTATTTGCTTATTTTCGGGGGATTTTTTCGCTAGAAGGGAGTGAGAGGTGACATGTGTTTTGTAAAATATATTTTAAGATTTTAAGTTTATGAGGTTGCGAGTTGGTGAGTTGGCGAGCTTGTGAGTTGGTGAGTTGGTGAGTTTATAAGTTGGTGAGTTTGCGAGTTGGTGGGTTTATGAGTTTGTGAGTTATTGAGTTTGTGAGTTATTGAGTTTGTGAGTTATTGAGTTTGTGAGTTATTGAGTTTGTAAGTTATTGAGTTTGTAAGTTGAATAGTAAAAACGCAGCTTTGCTGTGTGGCAAAACTACACATGTCCGCCCATTCGTATGCACGTTTGTGTGGCAATGGGTTTAACAATTCGTGCTTTTGTAATGACGAAAAAATTAGCAATTCTTCTTTTTTACTTTTAATCTGATGCTATTTGCTCAGCTTTTAGTTGTTTCTCGGTAACGACATGTGCTAAGAAATACAATGGTGGTGATTTTTAGAACTTGCCTAAAAGAAACGAATGGAGAGGGAATATCTTAAACTTCCTTGCTCTAACTTATAGCTTTTTATTACCTTTGCAGCGACTATTTGATTAATATCAGAATAAAAATTTATGATACAAAAGTTCGACTTCCTTGTTATCGGCGGCGGTATAGCCGGCATGAGTTACGCTCTGAGTGTGGCAAAAAGCGGAAAAGGGAAGGTTGCCCTTGTGTGCAAAACCACTTTGGACGAGGCTAACACGGCCAAAGCGCAGGGCGGAGTGGCGGCCGTAACCAACCTAGACGTAGACAATTTTGAAAAACACATCAACGATACGATAGTTGCAGGCGACTATATTTCGGACTTGGCCGCCGTGAAACACGTTGTGTGCAATGCGCCCAACGCCATCAAAGCACTTGTGCAATGGGGTGTGGAATTTGATAAGAACGGAAAAGGAGAGTACGATTTGCACCGCGAAGGCGGACACAGCGACTTTCGTATTCTGCATCATGCCGACGACACAGGGTTCGAGATACAACGCGGACTGATGGCGGCCGTGAGGAAGAACGAGAATATTACCGTTCTGGAAAACCATTATGCCGTTGAAATTATCACGCAACACCACTTGGGCGTGCAGGTTACGCGCAAAACACCCGACATTGAATGCTACGGCGCATACATCCTTAACCCCGAAACACAAAAGGTAGACACCTTTTTAAGTAAGGTTACGCTTATGGCAACCGGCGGTGTGGGTGCGGTCTACGCCATGACGTCGAACCCCGTGATTGCTACGGGAGACGGAATTGCTATGGCCTATCGCGCGAAGGCCACCGTAAAGGACATGGAGTTTGTGCAGTTCCACCCCACCGTTTTATACAACCCATCCGAAACACATCCGGCGTTCCTCATCACCGAGGCCATGCGTGGTTATGGGGCTGTGCTTAAACTGCCGAATGGAAAGGAGTTTATGCAGAAATACGACGAACGACTTTCGCTTGCACCAAGAGACATCGTGGCACGAGCCATCGACCACGAAATGAAGATTCACGGACTGGACTATGTGTGCCTTGACTTGACACACAAAGATGCCGAAGAAACGAAACGGCATTTCCCACATATCTACGAAAAGTGCCTTAGCATGGGCATCGACATCACAAAACAATACATTCCCGTATGTCCCAGCGCACACTATATGTGCGGCGGAATAAAGGTAAACCTGAATGGCGAAAGTTCCATCAGCAGGCTTTATGCCATTGGCGAATGTTCGTGCACGGGCTTGCACGGAGGAAATCGGCTTGCCAGCAATTCGCTGATAGAGGCCGTGGTTTATGCGCAGTCGGCCGCAGAACATGCGGTTCTAACCGTACACAACTACGACTTTAACTTAAAGGTGCCCGAATGGAACGACGAAGGAACCCTAACCAACGAAGAACACGTGCTGATAACGCAAAGCGTGAGGGAGGTTGGCGAGATTATGAGCAACTATGTTGGCATTGTACGGAGCAACCTACGACTGAAACGGGCATGGGACAGGCTTGACTTGCTGTACGAAGAAACCGAAGAACTGTTTAAACGGGTTACGGCAACGAAAGACATCTGCGAATTGCGTAACATGATAAACGTGGGCTACCTGATAACAAGGCAGGCCATAGAGCGGAAGGAGAGCAGAGGACTGCATTACACGGTGGACTATCCCAAGCATGCCTACGACCAACAATGAGCAGGTGGAGAAACAAAAGAATTATTGTTTGAGAAACATCATTGCGTTTTCTCGCATTATAACTATATACACATGGTAGACAAGAAATGGTTGGAACTGGGTTTTATAGACGAACCCATTCCTGAAAAGACAGACATCAAAGCGGAAATACGCAGGATGTGCAAAGAAAAAAATGCGCTTATCATGGCGCATTACTACACAGAGGGTGTAATACAAGAGGTGGCCGACTTCATTGGAGACAGTTTGGCGTTGGCACAGAAGGCTGCAACGACAGATGCCGACATCATCGTTATGTGCGGGGTGCACTTCATGGGCGAGACAAACAAGATTCTCTGCCCAGAGAAGACCGTACTTATCCCAGACCTGAACGCCTCGTGCTCGTTGGCAGAGAGCTGTCCTGCCGAAGATTTCGAGCAGTTTGTTAAGGCCCACCCTGGGCATACGGTGATAAGTTACGTAAACACGTCGGCAGGAACCAAGGCGGTAACCGACATCGTGGTAACAAGCAGTAACGCCAAACAAATAGTAGAGGCTTTGCCGAAAGACACGCCCATCATATTTGGCCCAGACAGAAACCTGGGTAATTACATTAACGGACTTACTGGTCGGCAGATGGTGCTGTGGGATGGTGCTTGCCATGTGCACGAAAAGTTTTCGGTTGAGAAGATACTGCAATTGAAAAGAGAACATCCTGGCGCCAAGATATTGGCCCACCCCGAATGTAAAGGCCCCGTCATCAACATCGCCGATAAGGTGGGAAGTACGGCGGCCCTTCTGAAATACAGTATCGCAGACGATGCACAAGAGTTTATCGTGGCCACCGAAAGCGGCATACTGACCGAGATGCAAAAGTCGGCACCGCAGAAAACCTTTATCCCTGCCCCGCCCGACGACAGCACCTGCGCCTGCAACGAATGCAACTTCATGAAACTTATTACGCTAAATAAACTATACAATTGTTTGAAATACGAGTGGCCTACCATCGAGGTACAACCCGAAGTGGCACAAAAGGCTATTAAACCCATTGAGAAGATGCTGGAAATATCCAAACGTCTGGGCTTATAAACTTAATTTGGAATTATCATGTTATCAGTAGAAGAGCTTAACGACAGGCTTATCGAACTTGCTTTTAGCGAAGATATTGGCGACGGCGACCACACCACGCTTTGTTGTATACCGGCAGAGGCCACGGGCGAAAGTAGATTGCTTATAAAAGAAGAAGGAATATTGGCCGGTGTGAACGTTGCCAAGAAGGTTTTCCACAACTTCGACCCCGAACTTGAAGTAGAGGTATATATAGAAGACGGTGCGCGGGTGAAGCCTGGCGACATTGCCATGAGCGTGAAAGGCCGTACACGGAGTCTGTTGCAAACGGAACGTCTTATGCTTAACATCTTGCAGCGCATGAGTGGTATTGCCACGATGACACACAAGTACCAACAAGCACTTATTGATGCCGGCACAAAAACACGCGTGCTAGACACACGCAAGACTACGCCGGGCATGAGAATGTTGGAAAAAGAGGCGGTGAAGATTGGAGGAGGTATGAATCATCGCATTGGCCTTTTTGATATGATTCTCCTGAAAGACAACCACATCGACTTTTGCGGCGGTGTGCATAACGCCATCTCGATGGCCAAGAGGTATTGCAGGGAGAATGGCAAGGAGAACCTGAAAATAGAATGTGAGGTAAGGAACTTTAAGGAACTGGAAGAGGCGTTGCACGAAGGATGCGACCGAATTATGTTCGACAACTTTACGCCTGAGGCTACTCGCAAGGCGGTTGAGATGGTTGGCGGTCGCTGTGAAACGGAGTCGAGTGGCGGAATTACTTTCGAAACAATGATTCCCTACGCGCAAGCTGGTGTGGACTTCATCTCTTTTGGAGCACTTACACATAGTGTTAAGGGGCTAGATATGAGCTTTAAGGCTGTGGGTAAGTAGTCGCAGCCGCTGTTCCACCTAGGGTTTTATCGCTATAAACAATAGGTGGCCATCATTAGAAGACATGGCTGCAGGATTATTTGGTGCCGTGGGGGAGCGGTGTCTATCGAAGTGGTAGATAAAAACAAGATGGATGCACACAACATAAGAAAATAAAATAGGGGCAACTAAGCCCCTAAGTAGATTGGCAAAGGAGTTGAACCTTGCAATATGCAGCCTTTCGGGTGCCTCGCTACCGATGCGACCATCAATCTATATTGCAAATGTAAAGAGAATATTCGATAAAAGCAAATTATAAACATAAAAAGTTATAGTAAAACCCTAGCACTATTACGATAGCTCCGATTTCTACAAGTTCATTGAACAGTTTGCAATGAATGGCCACACGGACAAGGAGATAGCCAGCGAGTCTGAACTGTCTGCTGATGTGTTTGGTGGAATGAAATACGGCAACTATTGGGGATGGAATGACGAAGACAACAAGCTCAGGGGCGATGAAATTTGTAGGGGCTTAGCGTATGGGCCAACAAAAAAATATCGCATTGACCCGTGGCGTACACATCAAGGGCGTGTTTGGTGGCAAGAAGGCCAAGACTAAAATTATGAAGTACGTTCAAGGTAAGTGCGAATGCTTGAAATACCGTGCGTTTGCAGTATAGCAAACAATATGAGAGAAGTAGTTCCTACCTTTTATAAAGACTTTCCAAAAGGAGGAAGGTACTACATTCGTTCATTTTGAAAGCGTTACCATTTCTAAGGATGAGAAAGAAGTCTCAATAAGTTCACACCTTATCCGAGAAAAATAATTAAGAAATAAATTGAAGATTGATAGGTTGCTTTATAAGTCGACAGCACTAGACACACCTGCCAATATGCCCGCTGAACAACCTATCAACTCTGGTGGCAGCCAGTCTCCAAATAACAAAGATAAGGATAATTCTGCTGTTACGCAAGCAGAAAACCTTAAAAAAGAAGAGAAAGAAACAAACGAAACTATCTTGTCGCAAAAGGACTATGTGCAAAAACGTTTGACAGAAAAGTTTACGGATAGTCCCTATAATACGATTGAAGAGTGGGAAAACAATGATGTTGAGGGCTACACCAAAGCGTATGATGATATGATTGCCGAATATCCTAGCTATTTGCGCGGCCTTACCAAAACCGAAAAGCAGCAAGAAACCTGTTGTGATTTGCTTGAAAACTCGTACATTTGCAGTATCGCAAACAACATGTCATGATGCGCTATGGCACCGCTGATGTTGTGATTTGCTTGAAAACTCGTACATTCGCAGTATCGCAAACAACTAAGGTTGTTTCCTGTTTCTTGTCAGGCTGTTGTGATTTGCTTGAAAACTCGTACTTTTGCAGTATCGCAAACAACAATTTCTCTTGCAATAACCTCATTATCGAAGTTGTGATTTGCTTGAAAACTCGTACTTTTGCAGTATCGCAAACAACACGCGGTAGCCGTGGTGCTGCTGTCCGTATGTTGTGATTTGCTTGAAAACTCGTACTTTTGCAGTATCGCAAACAACACTTGTCTGAAATTAAAGAACTGAAAGCCGGTTGTGATTTGCTTGAAAACTCGTACTTTTGCAGTATCGCAAACAACAACAAGTTTGGCGAAAGTCTTATCGAGGTAGTTGTGATTTGCTTGAAAACTCGTACTTTTGCAGTATCGCAAACAACAATAAAGTAAAATGAGCAGAGAAGAGTTAGTTGTGATTTGCTTGAAAACTCGTACTTTTGCAGTATCGCAAACAACCCAAAGGAGCACGCATACGCGCGATTGTCCGTTGTGATTTGCTTGAAAACTCGTACTTTTGCAGTATCGCAAACAACTAGACGATGCTTATTATCGTGTCTATTCATGTTGTGATTTGCTTGAAAACTCGTACTTTTGCAGTATCGCAAACAACTTTTTGGCCGCTTTTGTGCTTTTGTTTTTGGTTGTGATTTGCTTGAAAACTCGTACTTTTGCAGTATCGCAAACAACTAACCAAGTACTTACAGATTAGCCCATTTAGTTGTGATTTGCTTGAAAACTCGTACTTTTGCAGTATCGCAAACAACTGGAGAGAGTGTAGAGGGGCGGTTCTTGACGTTGTGATTTGCTTGAAAACTCGTACTTTTGCAGTATCGCAAACAACCAAGCGCAAGAAACGCTTAACAGACTTGAGGTTGTGATTTGCTTGAAAACTCGTACTTTTGCAGTATCGCAAACAACTTAAATACCATATCTATTTGTACTACAAACAGATACAAAGATTTAAGAAATAAAAAAATGAGACTGCAAAAAGAAATCCCACTCGTATGGAGTGGGATTTCTTCTTTCTAATAATATGAAGTGTTAGAACAATTCCAGCTGTTGCCCAGGTGCGTTAGGCTTATGAGGTTTAGTGCCATAAAAGAGCTGAATGTTGTCGAATTGCTTATCTGTTATACACAAAACGCCAACCTTGCCATACTTGGGGAGCGAGTTTTTCACCCGTTTGATATGCACTTCCGCATTCTCCATGCTAGCACAATGCCGCAGGTAGATGGAGAATTGAAACATGGTGAACCCATCTCGCTGCAAAAGGTTGCGAAAGTCTACGTATGCTTTCTTATCCTTCTTCGTTTCTGTTGGGAGATCGAAAAACACCAATATCCACATAACACGATATTCATTAAGACGGCTAAGGTTTGACATAAGCAAATTACATTTCAGGATAACTTACACGGCGTAGCTCGCCCGAAAAACATTTATAGAGCGAGGCCGTGGTCTGCTGAACGGCTATCATTAGCGGACTTCTTTTCCCATTGACAACCACATCAAGTGTGGGAATAACAAGCAACTGCGACTTCAACTCGCGAGCGAGTTCTGCCCCACACCCATTTGTGCGAATAATGTTGAGCACTAGGCGGTCTACATAAGGGCGATAAGGCTCCATAATGTCGTCGGCGAGGCAGTAGGCATTGTAGCGATTGTGATGATGAATGCCCAAAGTGGGCAACAATCCACTACCAACCAATGCCCTAGCCACCACAGCACGCAGAATGGCATAGCCATAATTTAGCAAATTGTTGGGCGGTTCGCCTTCGCGTGCCCTAACAAAATGCGGCAGTTCGGGAAAAAGATGCTGCCAATAATGAGCTGCGGCACGCGCCTCGATGTTATCAGGGTCGCCACTTCGCACCTGTTCTGCCCACACCTGCATGCACTTTTCGTCGTTACCCGTAACGCTCCGTAAAACTGCAGCTTGATTGGTTATCTTCTGTTTGATGGTTTGTTGCCAAAGCTGTTTGCGCAAAGGCAACGAAGACGCGATCTGCTCTCGAAAGCGTTCGCTTTGCAAGGTGTTGCCACTAAGGGGCAGAAGTAGGCCCACGGGGTGGCCTTGTGCATTGCAGGTTATCACGGCACAATTGTTTTCGAGCAAGGCATCGAGCGCACCCGAAGTGATGGTTATGCGCCGATGGTCGAGCACCACCACCCCAATGTCTTCCACTGGGATGGTGCGCTCGGCCTGTTCTTTCAACACGTTGCTCAGATTTTCATTCTCCACCACTTCGGGCAGTCGGATAACCAACTGGCATTGGTGCAGACTTAGATAGGTGGGATTGGTGAAACAAAGTGTCTTCTTAATCATTACCTCACGATTTTTGTGATGTTACCTAATCGGTCTACTTCCAACTTCCAGCACACGTCCTTTATCATAATCTTGCTAATGCCAGACGGTTTGTTCACCTCCTTGTCCTCCTCTTTATTCCTCTCCTCTTTCTCCTCGTACTCCGACGTATCTATCACACGGCCTACTTTATTCATTGCCTCAAACTCTACTTTATCAGCAATGATAGAAGCAACAGAAACGGGTAAGAAATGACATTCTTTATCCGTTGCGCTCACCATCTTATATATCCTACGCTTGTCTATTGAGGGATGCTCGGCAGTACGGTCTTCATCGGTGGGAACATAAACCAAGTCGTTTGGCGAAAGGTAAAATTTAAGAGATAGACCTTCACCTTTCTTTTCACAAACCGGTGTTTTACCCTTCTTCAACCTTTCGGCCGCTACGTTAAGGGCAATCGTTTCAAAGTTCCGTTTGCCGTCCTCGCCCTCATAAATGGCGAAATAAAGATTGGTTCCAGACTGCGCTTCAACAAATTTGGTTTTCTTCGAACCCGTCTGCCCCACAGCAAACTTAGCTCCCATAACCTCCGATACACGCACCTTCAATATGGGCTGATGGGGTTTTCCGTTGTTATACTCGGCAATATGCTCGTTCAAATAGGCAATACCTTCGGGCGTGAAGGCCTGTTCGGGAGAATTATCGTTTGCCTTTAAATAGTTTAGCAATATCTTTTGAATGCCCGTGTCGGTAATGTCGACTATGCGTTTGGCATTGAAAGACGTATCTAACGGCTTGCGCGTGGCTACCATTGGCGTAGATTTTGCCGAACTAACATACACTTCCACCTTCTTTATATCGAGCTTATTAAACTTAAAGTCCTTAGATTTAAAGTTGGCCAAGACCTGTTGGAGGTTAAAGCCATCACGCAGAAGCACTTTTATGTTTGCACGCAATTCCTTGTCTACAATGGCGTTGACATCCTCCAAAGCGCGTTTCAAAGGCAGCATTTCTTTTCTAATAAGGTTTACCTCACCGTAGTACGTTTCCTTGTGCATGGGTTTTCTGATGGCTTTCAACCCCTCACCCTCTTGTTTAAATCGTTTCTTCTTTCCATCCTTATCATAACGGAGATACGTGTTCGAGGCCTTATTCACCACGCGCACCGTATTCTTAAAGCTAACAACGAGGTCTTCAAGCGCCGCTTGGGCATCCTGCGTAAAGGTTGGCCAAGGTTTTCTTATCCTGCGTTTTATGTCGCACACCAGGCGGCGAAGGTCTTCGCGACTATTGGGATTGGCAGCCGATTGATTATTGAGATAGTTAACAATGTCGGCCGATGCGCAGGCGATAACCAGCGCATCCATAGCATGGTGACGATGGTCGATACGCTTTTTCACAAATCCGCGTTGGCATTCAGGAGGTAAAGTGATTTGGAATACTTTCTTGCTTTCTTCCTCTTTCTTTTTATTCTCCTCATGCAAGTATCTCCAATACCCAAAGTCCTGACTACCTGTAAGATTGTTAAGCCTGATGAATCGTGGATAAACCAAATTGTGCCACACATCGTGCAAGCCCCAATCTTTTTTCAGCGTATCGGTAACGCCGCCCGTACACACCACCACATGTTTCGAACGCGTTTCTCGTTCTCCTTCTTCTCTAACCACATTAGAAAGCAGGGCCATCACCGTTTTACTGATATAGCGTGTGTCGTTGAGCTGTCGCGAATTAAAATCGGTGGGCAAGTCTTCCATCAACAGCTTGCTTCGCTTTGCGGGGTTGTGGGCGTAGTTAGTCGTAACGTGCAGCTTATAGGTTTCCTCGTCAAGGATGCTCTTTGTTTTTCCACCGAATTTCTTAATAAACTCCATACCCAAATTGTTAGCTTTGAGCTTATTTACCTCGGCCTCACAAATAACCTTGTTAGAGAACGAATTGTCGAAATAACGACTCTGCGGAATGATGTGTTCAATCTCGTAGGCAGGGGTAAACAGCTTGGCCAAAGGGATGGGCCTACCCGTATATGGCGACACATACTTTTGATCGAGCCACAGCTTATAGCGCCGCAGTTCGCTAGCGGATGGTTGTGCCAAACGAGAAATCTTAGCGATGTCTTCATCTTGGTTGGTCAAGTTCTCCAATGCACCCTCTTCGTATATTTTCAGCAACTCGCGCTGCGAAGGCGAATAAGGACGAACATCGCTGATGCTGGGGTCGTTCTTCAATTCGGTAAGCAGCAAGCTTATGCGTATGTTGGTGTTTTCGTTGCGCTGTATGGCCTGGGTGTCGCGCGCCCGTTGTTCGGCCGTTCGTTTCATATTGCGTCCCAGTTCAACGTGTATCTCGTCTATCTGCCCTTCTTGCTCCCACACATCGCGAACCGTGCGCAAGGTTTCTAACACACATTGCTCTACGATGGGGTTGCGCATAGAATGTTGCTTAAAGTTGTTGATGAAGGTGTTCAGTTCGCCTGCATCTTTCCACTTGACTATTTCGGCCACTTCCGAATGTCGGCCATACACCACGTAACAAGCATCCGAAACGGATAAGCCTTGGAAATGAGACAACTCCGTTAGAGGTCTTTCAGGGTTAAGAAGCGCACCCATCAACCGCTCGTCTATATTCTCTTCGATGATGTTGCGGATGTTTTGCAAGGTTTGCTTACAAATGCCCCGATTAGCCATTTCATCGTACACGGCTTGCTTATTGCCTTTCGTCCGTTTAGCAGGTTCGGGCAATTCGTCGCCGCACCAATACTTGCCCAGTCGCATTACTTGTAACAGCTTTTTGGTGGCTTTCTCCGAATAGGCACCATACTCTTTCTTAAAGGGTTTCACCTTCAAAAATGATTCCACAAAGGCATCGACAGAAGAAACACCATGTGCAAGAGCAAAACGGCGCAAGGCACTAGTAAGTTCGTTGCGGTCGGTTATCGAGTAGAGCAAGTTCCAAAGCATATACTCCACGGCAGTCTGAACAAGCAGCTGGCTAATCGCCTCTTTCTCCTCTTTATCCGCGATCATGGCCTTAATAGCTTTGTTCATGGCATGGCGCGTTTCGTTGGCAGGGTACACCTTGTCGTCTACATAGTTCCAACGCAGGGGGAACTCGCCACCCTTGGGTTTCTTCAATTTCAAAATGTCGCGCAAGATGTGTTCTTGCTTTATTTCGCCTTGGTTGTTGAGCATGTCGAAAAGTCGCTCCTTGTCTTCGTTGCCCTTGATGTACGCTGCGGTTACGTCCTGACCATCGGCTTGGCGCAGAAGTCTAAGGTTGCTTATCCATTGCCACAATCTGAACTCTTGGAAATAAGGGTTAGACTTGGCAATGCACTTCACGTTCACATCCTTTATTTCTCCCGTCTCCTTATTAATATATTGGCGTGTTTCGTACGGACAGTTGGCTATAAGCGATTTTTTGCTTTTCAGCGGACGCTGATAAAACAGCACGTCTTCTACAAGCAAGTGCTTAAAGTCTTTTGCGAGAAGCTGTGCGCGGTGTGCTTCGTTGTTCCGATAGAGCTCCTCGGCACATGCTTTCAGCAATTGGGCATCACGCAATTCTGGATGAAACTCCATTTGCTTGGCAATTATCGCTTGCAACTCGCGCTTGTAGTATTTGCGGTCGATGGTACGCACCAATTGGCCACGCACCTTATCTGATGGGTTCGCAAAAAGATGTTGGTAAATAAATGCGCCCACAGTTAAGCCCGATTTCTCCAAATGGTCTTCGGTACGTTTCTTAAGCAGCGTCCAATCGTCTTCTTTTGGCAAGCTAATCGAACGTTTCTCGTTACCATCTTTATCGCGTTTGGGTGTAACGCCATCCGCCTCTAAATTGGTAGTAACGATAAACGGAAGCGTAAGGCCCAGCCACTTGTCTAGCGAATACTTGCTTTGCCTGCGATAAACCCAGCCATTCTCTAAAAGCAGGTTATACCAAACATTGCCGCCCTTACCTTCGTCGGTGGCTTCCACCTTCACTACTTTTAGTTCATGATACTCCACGCGCTTGCTTGGTATTTCCTCGTCTTCCTCCCCGCGCAACTGGTAATAGCCACGCTTTTGGTTGAAATTGAGCAATATCCAAGCCAGCTCTTCCTTTGCAATTGGCTTTGTCAAGGCCTTGTTACGAAGATAATACAGGGTCCAGTCCAATGGAATACGTTTGCCGTTGGCTAGAAGTGAGGGTTGACTTTCCTTGAAGTCTTCGAGCATTTCGTCGAACGACTGCATGAAAATAAAACGATGCACCCCGTCATCAGCCTTTCGCCAAGCTAGCTTTGGTTCTGTTTCAGGCAAGAACTTCCCATAGGTGGCGTTATCATTTCTATCCCATCCAATGCACGCGGCATAGTGTTCTGGCAAGAAACCCAACAGGTGAAGAACACGATGAAGACGCTCACGGCGCAACAGTGCGCGCTCTAACAAACGACGGTGGCTGCGATATTCGGTCCGTTCTGCCGTCTGCGACACGGTAACACCCGAATCAAACTTACCCAATACATCTTGACTCATGGGGATAATGCGACTTCCCAAACGGATTTTCTTCACTAGCTTACCATTCTCGTCAACAGAAACCAAAGCCCAGCCAACACTATTCGTGCCGAGGTCTAAACCTAAAATATTTTTCATTTTATTGAAATTTGTTTTGCAGTTAGCGATATTATCATTAAATTTGCAGCACGATTTCAAGCAAATCACAATAAGGATTATTCCGTTGTGAAACAAATAAGCCGGGTGTTATTAGGGAAACCTCATAGCATCCGCCTTTTTTGTTGCGTGCTATCATCGCAAACAAAGTGCCTTTGCCTTTGTTAAGGCAAAAATAAACATAAATTTCAAAACAAACAACAATCCAACTAAAAAGTTAGCGAAGTTGTCTTGACTGTAAGCATCCAAAATTCGCCGTATTGATACTTCACAAAAAAGCCCTTATATGACGGGCGTCATATAAGGGCTTTATGTTATTTGCAGTTTATGGGCAGTAGTTTAATCAACTCATCCTCCTTCATGTCCAGCAAAGGTTTCGCTAAGACGCGCCTTAACCATCCGTAAGGTTCTATCCTTGCCTCCCTGCAACAGGCCATGAATGTATAGAAGACGG
>ERZ772986.1526-NODE-1526-length-13096-cov-4.259183_pt1 | contig 13096 bp, 10 predicted proteins | sample MGYA00511898_ERZ772986 | MGnify/ENA primary metagenome ERZ772986 (study PRJEB29015, sample SAMEA2737934) | human oral metagenome | biome: human oral; feature: human-associated habitat; material: dental | place: China | collected 2148 ... | reverse complement strand
ATCTCTCAAGTATCCGCGCCGGAATCCCGCGTTGATGTAAAGAAGCGGGATGCGGTATAGGAGAGACTTGATATTCGCGATGATTCCTTCATGCTCTCCGCGCAGAGAGTAGACCATATATTGCTTCGAAACTTCCCGCTCAACGAGTTGGATTTTATGTACGGATGTCCCTGTAAGCTCCGGCCATAGATAATAATCTCGATGCCACGAAATAACAGATGCTGACGGATAATCCTCCATCGCCTTCCTAATGTATTTCAACGCCCACGGGAGCACGCCATCATCCGCGCCCAGAGAGAAAATGAACGCGCCACGTGCATGGAGGAACGCGTATTCAAAGCTCTTTGTAAGAGGGAGCGCAAATGGTGTCTTATAGTAACGAATGCGCGGATCGTTCAGTTCCTCAACGAGGTGGTACACCTCATTTCGATCCTCATCCGAGTTGTCGCTGAGGACAATCTCATAACTTCCGTCATAGTCCACCGAAAGGCATGTCTCCAATGTATACCTCAGCGTGTCAGCAGAGTTCCGCACGGGAATGACGATCGAGAAGTCGCACGTCGCAGGTGCGTCGAGCAACGGCTCAATGTTCTCGCCGTAAAAGTAGCTGATGTACGTTAGATAATCCCCCGCCCACGCAAAGGAAAATCCATAGGAAAACTGCGGCGGCAGGCAGTGGGAAAGGCGCTGGATATCGCCCGCAAGTGCGTCCTTTGCGTGCAGTTCATCCATGCGGTCATCGCGTGCAATGACGATCAGCGGTGCTGTCTGTGCCGTGCTCCGCGCAAGGAGACGGATAACGCTGTGTGTCGCGGACTCCTCTTTGCCGTCTTCATGACGATATCGCCCCACGTCGAGTACGATCTGTTCCCCGTCGGCACGCGCCCCCTGAATGCAGTGCAGTGCATAGGCGTTCAGATTCTCTGCCTGCTCCGTCGCCGTGGTCTCGCACACGAGCATTGCCTGCTGTCCGAGGATGTCGAGTGCACGCGCAAGTACCTGCTGATCGGAGCGCTCCTCTGCTGTGCCGACAAGCAGAAAGAGGTTGCTGTTCCCGTCCGTAAACATCCGCAATAAGAATCCGAAGTTTCCCCGATAGACTGGATCCGGATAGGGGATGCCCGTATCCTCGATGAGGATATCATCGTAGTCCTCCCGCCCCGTCAGTCTGCAGTACGCCATCATCAGAACAAAGTAGGCGAGCATATTGCGCGTGACATAGTATTCCTCGGCAAGTGCACGCATGAGGTTGGCGTTCAGCGGCTCCATCAGAAATGCTGCCTTCCGCTCGTTCAGCCGTGCAAAATATTCCTGTGGAAGAATGCTGTTTATGTAAAAGTCGTGTGCAAACCGTGTCTGCCGCCACGCTGGTGTCCCCTCGGGGAATGTGCGGCTCTTGAGTTCGAATACATCCGTAAGCGCCGGCATCGGATAGAACTCCTGCGTCGTACAGTCAAGAATATTTCGGCATTTTGCCCCATCCTCGCCCCGCGCGATCATGAGAGCAACCTCGGCACAGATGTATTCGAGCCGCTTCGGAAAGATATGGTGCAGGGAGGCAAGCTCCGCCTCCGCTGCCGCCAAGTTCTCCGTCGTTCCGCATTCAATATGCGCACGCGCGCGCCGCACCACTTCTTGATACGCCGCTCCATCCATCTCCATCTATGTTCTCCCTATTCTTTGTCAAATTCCCTCACATTCCATCTCAGCGGCGCTGTGTCATGTATGGACATCAGGCACTGCTCTTTCTCGGAAGTGATGCCCCCTACGAGCGCTTCTTCGCGATCACCTCGCGCATCTTCTGCAGGTTGCGGCGGTAGTCCTTCGGACTCTGCATGGCGATAACGGTGTAAAGGGCATCGGTGATTGCCATGTGGATGAGGCGCGAGGAGACGGCCTCGGAGCTGTAGTGCACCTCGCGTCCCATGCCGTGCAGCACAACATCGCCAAGTTTCGCCAGAGGCGCATGAGCATGGCTCGTGATGACGACGACGGAGGCGCCCGCCGCCCGCGCCGTACGCACGGAGTCGAGGAGCTCGAGGGTCGCACCCGTATGCGAAACGGCGATTACGGCATCCTTCGCCGTGAGGAGCGACGCCGAGGTCGCCTGCTGGTGCGCGTCGCTATACGCCTGTACGACCATGCCAAAACGCAGGAAGCGTGTCTCGATGTCGCGGCAGACGGTCGCCGAGTTGCCGAAGCCGTAGACGGCGATGCGCCGCGCGCTGCGGATGATGTCAACAGCGCGGTCAATCGCTGCATAGTCGAGCAGCTTCAGCGTGTCCGTGAGTCCGTCCGTGATGTTGCGAAAGACCTTCTGCACGACCATCTCGCTCGTGTCAGCGGCGTCGATGTCCTGATAGACTGTTTCCTCCTGCGTATAAAGCTCTGCCGCGAGCGCGATCTTGAAGCTCTGCAGCCCGCTGAATCCAAGCTTCTTACAAAAGCGCGAGATCGTGATCTCAGAGCTGCCGACCGCAGCCGCAAGATCCGAGATTGTCTGCTCCATCACCTCACTCACATGCGCGGACACATAGTCCGCGATGCGCTTTTCCGTCCGTGTCATATGCGCATAACTGCCGCGCATCACGGGCAGCGGCAAACTCTCCGCCATCATTCCACTCCCCTTCGATGTTACTTTTTTATCATTATAACAAAAAGATTAGCATAAAGGAAGCACTGATAACTTCAGCACCGCCATCTTAGCGCATCTTTTTTGCCCGCTTTTCGTTAGCAAATCCTCCACATAGCTTTGGCTATGCGTCCGGTTTGCTGCCTCAATCGGACGAAAAATCTGCGCCAATCTGAGGGTCTATTTTATCAGCGATTCCTAAAAAAACACCTCCTGCAAAAAACCTTGCAGGAGGTGTTGTCATAATTTCGCCGTTCACTCTTCACTTAATCAAGATCGGCGAGAATCGCGCAAATCTCCCGATCCTCGGCCTCCGTGAGTGTCGTCCCCGGTGCGCGCGTGTCGGTGGAGATGGGCAGCCCCATCGCGCGCACCGCCGCCTTCATCCCCGTGATAAAGAGCGGTGTCACGGCGTAGATGCGCATGAGTCCCGCGATCTTCTCGGCACAGCAAACTGCCGCAGCAAAATCACCGCGCTCATAGGACGTGTGCATCTTGACGAAAAGCTCGGGCACAACATTCGTAAGTCCGCAGAGGACACCGTCACCGCCGGAGATGCGGTTCACAACATAGTATTCATCAAAGCCCGAGAGAACGGCGAAATCTTGGCGTACGGGCTTGACCGCCTGACAGATGCGCCGCGTGTGGCTGATGTTGTCCACCGTGTCCTTGATGCCCGTGATCGTGGGACAACGCAGCGCGATCTCGCGCACGATCTCAGGAGAAAGGTCGCTGCCCGTACGATCGGGGAAGTTATAGAGCATGATCGGCAGCGTGGTTCTCTTTGCAATACGTTCAAAATAATCAATCGCCGCCGCAGCAGGCGGTCCGAAGTAATAGGGCGAAACGATGTTGAGTGCATCTGCCCCCCCTCCGCAGCATGGGCAGCAAGACGGATGACCTGCTCCTCCTCCGTGTGACCGACACCGATCACAACCTGCGTGCGTCCCGCAACGGTCTTGACGGCGAAGTCGATCAGTTGAACGCAGCAATCGCCGCTTTTTCTGATGTAAATGTCTTGACCTTGCCCGTGTGACGAAACACCTTGTCCGCGCCGATCACAGAGGGATCGATCGCCGTGGATTTTACGACGGAGCCCTCGGGCGCAATGTTGCCCGTAGGGAAGGTGACGGTTGAGCCGATGCCGCGCCGCTTTGCTTCATCCGGGCTGAAAATCACCTCATCGGGCGAAAGGCCGTCCACCTCTTCGAGACGCTTGCGTAAGATGCTACGTCGCTCGGACTGCTCCCACCAGTCAAGGTTTTCTCCAAGTGTCGCACCTGTGACGGTGCGCACATCCTCATGCAGAAGTCTCAATTTCCTGAGATGCAGCATAACCTCGGGTACGCCGCCCGCCATGAAAGCGAATACCGTCGGATAGTTGACGGGGCCGATCGGCAAAACGCTCACGAGGCGCGGCACCTCCCTGTTGATGCGCGACCAGTCGGCAACGTCGGGCATGTGGCAACCCGCCGCATGTGCAACGGCGGGGAGATGGAGCAGTAGGTTCGTGGAGCCGCCGAATGCGGCATGAATGACCATTGCGTTCTCGATCGCGTGATCGGTCAGGATATCGCACGCCACGATATTTCGCGCGGCGAGTTCCATCACCGCACGCGCCGATGCACGCCCGAGTTCCCGCCAGATCTCCTCTCCCGACGGTGCAAGCGCCGCGTGTGTGAGCGTCAGTCCGAGTCCCTCGGCGACGACCTGTGACGTACCCGCCGTACCGAGGAACTGACAGCCGCCGCCCAGGGACGCGCAGGAGCTGCAGCCCGTCCGCGCAGCATAGTCGAGCGTGATCTCGTCGTTCGCATAGCGCACCCCGAGTGTCTGCACCGTGCCGAGATCCTCACTATCCGTCGGCGAGAGTGTCGCGCCGCCGGGGATGAGGATGACGGGACGGTCGTGCATACCCGCGAGCGCCATCATCATCGCGGGCAGCCCCTTGTCACACGCGGCGACGCCGATGATTGCCCGACGCGTCGGCAGGGAGCGCATGAGGCGGCGCATGACGATCGCCGCGTCGTTGCGGTAGGGCAGCGAGTCGAACATCCCCGTCGTCCCCTGACTGCGCCCGTCGCACGGATCGGTGACAAAGGCTGCATGCGGGACAAGCCCTGCTCCCTTGATTTCATCTGCGGCGGCGCGCATGAGGTCGCCGAGCTCGAAGTGCCCGTTGTGCAGCCCAACCGCTGCCGTCGTCCCGTCGTCGCGGCGGATGCCGCCCTGCGTGCTGATGATAAGCACATCGCCGCCCGCGAGGTCATCGGGATTCCACCCCATGCCCGCATTGATCGTCATACCGAAGATATTGCCGCTCGGCGCCGTGCGCAGCATCTCATCCGTCAGCGGCAGTCGCCCCTTTGGCCCCGCTTTCCGCGTGCGGACATCGTACAGCCCCGTCGGCGCTCTTCCATAAAGTTCCTCCATAGACATCGCTGCTCCACCTTTCAAAGGCTCCGCTGATAAAATGCAGCCAGTTGGTACAGATTTTATCAGTGCTTCCTAAATACACATACACAGACAGAAACGGGGCCGCCGCACGAACGTGAACGTGCAGCAGCCCCACCTAAAGTTTAGCCTTTTGAAATCACAAGATCCGGATGACGTGCAATATCTGCGGCAAGCTCTTCCATATGGGGGACGACCGCAACGCGCATGCCCGCCCGATGCTCTACGAGGTCGAAGCCGTGCACGATGTCCTCCAACGCAACGGCGTGGGTGAGGATGCGGTCGGCATTGATCTTCCCGCTGCGGATCAGCTCCACGGCGAGCGCATTATGGCGCGGCGCGGAGGAGAATGTGCCGTACAGCGTGATCTGCCGATAGTGGACGAAGTTCACATCGAACGAGAGCTCCGGCGTATCCTTCGGCAGACCTGCAAAGAGGCAGACCTTGCCCATCTTGCCTGTCATGGCGATGCCCGCGCGTTGTGCGGCGGCGCTGCCCGCCGTGACGATGACGACATTTGCGCCCAGACCGTCCGTCGCATCCAGAACCGCCTGCACGCCGCCGTCCTCGTCTGTCTCGATGTAGGCGTCATAGTTCAGATCCTGCGCCGCATCGAGACGGTTGCGGCTGCGGTTCAGGAGGAAGATCTTCCCCGCGCCGCGCGCGCGCGCCAGCTCCGCGTGCATGATGCCGATCGGCCCCGCGCCGATGACGGCGACGGTATCGCCGAGCTGAATGTCCATCGCCTCCTGCCCGTTGATGACACAGGCGAGCGGCTCCGAGAGCGAGGCGGCGAGATAGTCAACCTCATCGGGGATGAAGTTCACATTGCCTGCGCGTACCGCGCTCGCAGGAATCCGCACGTACTCGGCGAAGCCGCCGTCGTAGCCGTGCGCGATGGTCTCACGCGTGTAGCAGAGGTGCTGACGCCCCGAGAGGCAGTAGGAGCACGCGCCGCAGCCAATGCCCGGCGCGACGATGACGCGGTCGCCCACATGATAGCGGTCGATACCTGCGCCGACCTCATCGATCACACCCGCGATCTCGTGCCCGAGGATGATGGGCGGATGAATCGCCTTATGCCCGTGGCGGAACGTCCGGAGGTCGCCGCCGCAGATGGCGCACGCCTTGACCTTGACGAGGAGTTCTCCCGCGCCGATTGTCGGCTTTGCGACATCCTCCACGCGCACATCCGCCGTGCCGTGATACACTGCTGCTTTCATATGCTCCTCCTCCCCTTATTTGAGTCCGGAAAAATCAGTCGAAACGGCGTCCGCATTGACCACCCAGCGCGGCGCACCGCCGCCGATTGTGCTCTTGACCTCCTCGAGCAGGAGATAGGGCGTGCGGTTGAATGCGTCGCGCGTCGAGCCCGCGAGATGCGGCGTGATTGTGACATTCTCGAGCGTCATGAACGGGTGATCCGCCGGCGGCGGCTCCGTCCAGAACACGTCAATCGCAGCACCGCCAATCCGCTTGTCATGCAGGGCGGAGATGAGCGCCTGCTCGTCGATGAGCCCCGCACGCGCCGTGTTGATGACGTATGCTGTCGGCTTCATACGTGCGAACTCCTTTTCGCCGAGAAGCCCCTGCGTCGCCTCGGAGAGACGCGCGTGCATGCTGATGAAGTCCGCCTCCGCACACAGCTCCTCGAGCGATACAAGGCGTGCGCCCGCCGCCTCCACGTCCTCCGCCTTTGCATACGGATCGTAGACGAGGATCTCCACGTCGAAGCCTTTCAGCTTCTTCGCTACGAGATGACCTATGTAGCCGAATCCGACGAGACCGATTTTCTTCTCGAGCATATCGCCGACAAAGGCGGCATTCGAATACTGTTTCTTCCAATGTCCCTGCTTCAGCTCTGCGTGAGCGCGGCCAATGTTGCGCATCTCTGCGAGCATGAGGCCGATCGTGTAGTCCGAAACCGCGTGTGCATTGCGCCCCATCGTGTGGAACACGGCAATGCCCTGCTTCGATGCCGCAGCCACATCCACGTTCTCAACGCCCGCACGGCACGCGCCGATGATGCGGCACTTCTTCGCTGCGGCAACGATCTCGGCGTTGATCGGCGTGTGATGCGTGATGATGATGTCAACATCGCCGACGTGGTCGAAGATCTCCTGCGGCGGCCTGCCCGCAGACGGCCCCTTCTTCTCGACCTCGCTGCGCAGGAACCAAAACTCCTCATCGCTCGCGGGCTTCCAGTCGACACGCGCAACGTCCGCATCGCCCAATATCTTTTTGACGGCGGCTTCCAGACGCTCCGACGAGAGCAGCGGATCGCCAATGACCAAAACTTTCATCGCTGTCCTCCTCACTCAAAGCGAATGATATCGCCGACCATGAAGCGCGGCACACCGTCGCCCTTCACCATGATCTGCCCCGGCTGCTCCACCGCATCCTTGCCCGTAAATACGATCGTGCAGTGTCCGTGCTCACGCAGCGTCTTCATCGCCTCATCGCCGACCGCCGTCACCGTATAGCTGCGGTCCGCAAGGTGAAGCGTATCCCCGACGACGATGTCCGCCTTCACCTCTGCCTTCGTATGCGCGACAACCATGTTCTCGTACTCGTATGGTACATCCTTATCAAAGATGATGACCGACTCGCGCGTCCGCATGAAGGGCAGCACGAAATCCCCAATGCCCGTAACCGTTACCTCATATTTCATCGCATATCTCCTCCGCTTCTATTTTCCTTCGTTGGTTCCCTGTGCGCGCGTGACCGCCGCGTTGAACTCCCGCAGTGCAGGATAGAGCGCGCGGTTCAGCGTCTCATACAGCTCCATGTACTGTGCGTGGCGTGCCGCATCGGGCGTATATTGCCGCTCTGCAAACTGCACGCGCGCCGCAGCATCCTCGGGGCTTGTATAGACGCCCGCACCAAGTCCCGCGAGCATCGCCGCCCCAAGCGCCGCTGCCTCGGGAACATCCTTGCTGCGTACGGGGATGCCTGTGACATCCGCCTTCATCTGCATCCAAAACGCACTCTTTGCTGCGCCGCCGATGGCGTAGATCGACTCGACGCTCTGCCCCGAGAGCTCCTGCATCGCCTGCACAATGCTGTGCATCTCGTAGCAGAGCCCCTCGAGAATCGCGCGGACAAAGGTGCCGCGCGTCGTTGCGCGCGTGAGCCCCACAAATGCGCCGCGCGCCGCAGGATCGCTGCCCATCGTGTGCCGTCCCGAGAAATACGGCAGCATCATACAGCCGCGTGCTCCGATCGGCTCACGCGCCGCCTCATCGACCAGCAGATCGAAGGACTCACACGCAAATGTGTTTTTGAACCATTCAAAGATACCGCCCGACGCCACGATCATACCCATGATATAGTAAGCGTCATTCACCACGTAGGCGACGGATGTGAAATTCTTCTCCATGCTGGCGCTGCTGATCTCGGGTGCGTCGAGAATCGCAAGCAGCTGCTCGCTCGTCCCCGTGGAGTCCAGCATCTGTCCCGGACGGATGATGCCCGTTGCAAAGGTGCCGCAGGCATAGTCCACGCCGCCCGCAAAGACGGGCGTTCCCTCCTTGAGCCCCGTTGCCGCCGCAGCAGCTGCTGTCAGAGCACCAATCTGCTCTCCGGGGCGGATCGGCTCTGCGAGCAGGGAACGCTCTATGCCCGCCTCCGCGAGGATCTCCTCCGACCAGTCGCGGCGATTCAGATCGAACGCCATTGAGCGGCAGGCGTTCGTCCACGGCGCACGCGCCGTGCCCGTCAGTTTCAGACTGATGAAGCCCGCGATCGGAATCCAGAGGCGCGCCCGCTCCCATGCCTCGGGCACATAGCGCTTGATCCACTGCATCTTGGTGATGCTCGCGACGGGGTTCGGGTTGATGCCCGTGATCCGATAGATCCGCTCACGCCCGAACGGCTCCCACGCCGAGGCAATCGCCTCTGTACGCGTGTCGAACCACCGAATTGCAGGATACACCGATTGTGCCACGCCGTCAAGCAGTACATCCTCGCCCGAACTCGCGACGGCAATGCCGTCACATCTCTCACCGGGCAGCTGCGCCGCGACCTCTGCAATACACGCAGCAACGCCCTCCCAGATCAGCTCGGGCGAAGTCTCCGCCCAGCCGTTTTCATGATATTTCGTATTTGCCGGCCGCCGCGCGGAGGCGAGGAATCTCCCCGCCGCATCGCACGCGATTGCCTTATAGTTCGTAGAGCCTGCATCAATGCCCAAAAGATAGCCCATGACAGCCACGCTCCTTTGGTGCGCTCATCAGCCGATGAACATATTGAGAATCAGAACGCCCGCAAGCCCCATGACCGAGATGATCGTCTCCATCGTGCACCACGTGCGTACCGTCTCCTTGACCGTGAGGCCAAAGAACTCCTTGAAGAGCCAGAAGCCGGGGTCGTTCGGCGGCGAGATGATGAGACTGCCCGCGCCCGTTGCGAGCACCATGAGCTCGGGGCTGACGCCCGTGAGCGCAACCACGGGAGCCGCAATGCCGCCTGCTGTGAGCGCTGCAACCGTTGCACTGCCGCAGGCGATGCGGATGACCGCCGCAATCGACCATGCGAGGACGAGCGGCGAGAGGTCAGAGCCCATGAGGAGATCGCCGATGTAGCGGCCAACACCGCTGTCGATGAGGATCTGCTTGAGTGCGCCGCCGCCGCCCACGATGAGGAGGATCATGGCGATCGCGAGAATCGCGGACTCTGAGATCTTCATGATCTCCTGGATGCTCTTGCCGCGTGAAATACCGAACGTGTAGAACGCGATAAAGATGGAGATCGTGAGCGCCATATCAGGCGAGCCGAGGAAGACCATGATCGCGAGTGCGTGCGAGTCTGCGGGCAGCGTCATCTTTGCAATCGCAGAGCCCGCCATCAGGACGACGGGAACGAGTGCGGTGAAGACGCTGATGCCGAAGCTCGGCATTTCCTCATCCGTGAACACCTTCGGATTGTAGAGTCCCTCGGGAATCGCGGGGTTGAGATCCTTGACGAAGTTGTAGAAGATCGGGCCTGCGATGACCGCGATCGGCGCCGCGAGCAGCGCACCGTAGACGAGGGTCAGACCGATGTCCGCATTGTAGATGACCGAGATCGCCGTGGGGCCCGGATGCGGCGGCAGGAAGCCGTGCGTAACCGAGAGCGCCGCAGCCATCGGGATACCGACCTCGAGGAGGCGGATCTGCGCCGATGCCGCAATCGTGAAGACGAGCGGGATGAGCAGGACAAAGCCGATCTCATAGAAGAGCGCGATGCCCACGATGAAGCCCGTAAGGCAGACCGCCCACTTGACCTTTTCCTTGCCGAACATGTTGATGAGAGTCATGGCAATGCGCTGTGCACCGCCACTCTCCGCCATCAGCTTGCCGAGAATCGCACCGAACGAGACGACGATGGCAAGTCCGCCGAGCGTCCCGCCGAGCCCCTTCTGGATGACGGGGATGATCTGCGTGACGGGCAGTCCCTCGGCATAGCCGACAAGGCCTGCGACGATGAGCAGCGAGATGAAACTGTTCAGCTTCACGCGAACGATGAGGAAGAACAGCAGCAGGATGCCCACAGCTAGAATAATCAGCGGCATAGGATTCCTCTCCTTTCACAGTGGGGATTGCCTCCCCGACGACGCGCTGCCCTCAACCACTGGCAGCAAAACCTATAACAATTCCTGATATAATTATAGACGATTGCCTTTCATTTGTAAATAGCATTTCATTTATTTAATTATATTTTGTTTACTAAATATCATTTCAGAGCAAAAAAAGTTGCTGCACTCATGTATGCAGCAACCTGTAAGCGTATTTATTTTTCGTAATGCTCCTGCCACACATGGTGGAACGAGCCCTCTTTGTCAACGCGCTCAAAGGTATGCGCGCCGAAGTAGTCGCGCTGCGCCTGAATGAGGTTCGCGCCGAGCTGTGGGCTGCGGAAGGCATCGATGTACTGCATGGCAGCGGAGAATGCGGGAATAGGCACACCGCGCTCCACGGCAAGGCAGACCGTGCGGCGTAAACTTGCCATATTGCCGTTGATCGAGGAGAGGAAGAAATCGTCAAACATGAGATTCTTCAGATTCGGCTCCTTCGCATAGGCATCTGTGATGCGTTGCAAAAATTCCGCCTGAATGATGCAGCCCGCGCGGAAGATCGATGCGATCTTGCCGAAGTCGAGCGACCAGCCGAACTCCTCCTTTGCCGCGCGGTAGAGCGAGAAGCCCTGTGCGTAGGCGACAATCTTCGCCGTGTAGAGGCTGCGACGCACCGCCTCAATGAAGTCCGCGTCCACCGTCACGACAGCCCCCTCGGGTGCCGTCATGACCGCGCCCGCGTGTGCGCGCTCCTCCGTGAGGTTCGAGAGTACGCGCGCATTGCATGCGGCAGAGATCATGGAGAGATCGACACCGCGCGCGAGTGCCTCGAGGCTCGTCCAGCGTCCCGTTCCCTTCTGTCCCGCACGGTCGACAATGATGTCGACGAGCGCCGCACCCGTCTCCGCGTCCTGCTCGGCAAAGATGTCCGCCGTAATGCCGATGAGATAGCTCCGAAGCTCTCCGCTATTCCACGCGTGAAAGATCTCGCCGATGCGCGCGTTGGAGAGCCCGCCGACATGCTTCAGGATGAGATAGGTCTCGGCGATCAGCTGCATATCCGCATACTCGATGCCGTTGTGTACCATCTTGACATAGTGCCCCGCACCGTCCTCGCCGATGTAGGTGCAGCACGGCTCCTCGCCCGCACGCGCAGCAATGCCCTCGAGAATCGGGCGCACGGACTCGTAGGCGGATCGATCGCCGCCCGGCATGATGGCTGGGCCGAGACGTGCACCCTTCTCGCCCCCCGAGACGCCCACGCCGAAGTAGCAGATTTTTTTTTCTTTCAGCGCGTCATGACGGCGACGCGTATCCTCATAGAATGAGTTCCCACCGTCGAGGATGATATCCCCCGCCTCGAGCAGCGGTGCAATCTCCCCGATCGCCCAGTCCACAGGCTCCCCCGCAGCGATCATGAGGAAGACGCGGCGCGGCTTCTTGAGCGATCCGATGAACTCCTTCAGATCGTAGAACGGATGAAAGTTCGCGGGAGGATTGCGCTTTGCGGCAGCTTCCGTCATATCTGCCGTACGGTTCCATCCCGCCACCTGAAAGCCGTGATCCGCCATGTTGAACGCGAGATTGCTCCCCATGACGCCCATGCCGACGACGCCGATATCCATCGTGCCATTACTCATCTCGATCTTCCTCCCTCAATGTCCCGCCTGATATGCCGCGATCTCCGCGAATTCCTTCTGCAAATTGTGATAGAGACGCCCGCTGATATCCACGAGCTGCGCATAGGTCTTTGTATTGTCCGCATCCGGCGTGTAGATCTTCTTCGCGTGCACGAGATCCGCTGTGTCCGCAATTCCCGACATTTCACCTGCTGAGATAAAGCCCAGCACCGCCGCGCCGTACGCCGCACCCTCGCTGTTGTCGGGCAGGACGAGCGGCTCGCCGAGCACGTCCGCGAGTATCTGCATCCAGAGCGGGGACTTCGTAAAGCTGCCGCTTGCACGGATGTCCCGCACCTCGCCGAACTCACGCAGCGCATCGAAGACAGCATGCATACCGTAGCAAATGCCCTCCATGACGGCGCGAATCATATGGGAGCGGCTGTGGTTCAGCGAGAGTCCAAAGAAGAGTCCGCGCAGGTCGGAGTTCCAATACGGGGCGCGCTCGCCTGTGAAGAACGGCAGGAGGATCAGCCCGTCGGAGCCCGCCGCCACCTTTGACGCCTTCATCGTCATGAGGTCATAGGCATCCACATCGAGTGCCTCCATCTGCGCCTCACTGAAATGGCAGATATTGTCGCGCATCCAGCGCAGAATCATCCCGCCGTTGTTGATTGCGCCGCCCGCAACCCAGAGGCCGTCCACGAGGTTGTAGCACCACGTGCGCATTTTTTCATCCGTGCGCGGTTCACCGACGAGCATGCGCACGGCGCCACTCGTGCCGATGGTCGCACTCAGCTGTCCCGCCGAGACCGCCCCGATGCCGACGTTGACGAG
>ERZ772986.1524-NODE-1524-length-13112-cov-3.225243_pt1 | contig 13112 bp, 11 predicted proteins | sample MGYA00511898_ERZ772986 | MGnify/ENA primary metagenome ERZ772986 (study PRJEB29015, sample SAMEA2737934) | human oral metagenome | biome: human oral; feature: human-associated habitat; material: dental | place: China | collected 2148 ... | reverse complement strand
ACGCCTTGAACCACCCAATCCAAGGTTCTGCAGCGGATATTTATAAAAAGGGAATGGTTGATCTATTCTCTGATTTAAAAGAACAAGGGTATCTAGGAAAAATCTTGCTCACAGGTTTCATTCATGATGAAGCGACTATTGAAGTTCACAACACTATTCACCCTCATGTGGTTTTAGGTTTAATTCGTAAGAACCTCATGGTTGAAATTGAGGGTGGTTGCCCATTGGACTTAGGTTTCGGTGTGGGGCATTCGTGGTACACTGCGAAGAAAACTGAGTGGCAAGTAGGTCTCCAAGAGCTTATGGAGTGGAACTTAGATGCTTATGATTGGGACGGAGATATTGATAAATTCATGGTTTGGGCTGAAAATCGCATTCATGAGTTCAATGCAGAAGATGTTGAGAACAAATTACGTTCTACTGCTTTTACAGAAGATACGATTGAACAAGACCGAGTATTCCCAGTAAACTACGCTTTGGAATTGAACAAGTATTTGTTAGGAGAACTTACGAAAACTGACCATAGTTGGCAACAAGCCAGTGGTATCCTCGACTTCCCAGATAATTTCGAGGACTTGAGTGGTGGTGAGCGTAAAGAGTTTATTTACTTGCACTTACCTGACTTGCATATTCATAAGCGTTTGCAACTCTTTTGGAATATGAGAAACGGCTTTGAGCAATCTATTATCAAAGAGTACCGAGATTTGTCTGATTTAGAGACCATTCAAAAACGAGCAGTTGCAACAGAAAGTCAAGAAGCAGAAGCGAAGAAAAAAGAGCGAGAGCGTAGAGTTCAACTCTTGAAAGAACACTTGATGGACTTTGGTTCGAAGTTAAATGCAGATGGTTCTGTACTTTACTTGCAGTATAGTGATGGTCTTTACGCAGAGTTAAATACCATGCTCTTACAAGATGATGGTTCTGTACCTTTAGTTAAAGTTATTCTGTACTTGCAGAGAGAAGACAAATTTACCCAACTTACAGAGGTCGGTATCCCACAAGCGCTTCTTTCTGATGTCGTTCGGACTGCTCGACAGTTTGTTCTTTAATTTGAATTTAAACGTGTCTCAGAGGTCACATTTTGGCTTCTGAGCGATTTTAAGATTTGGGAGGTACATTTTTACCTCCGCTTTTTAAAATGCGTTAGAGAGCAAATGAGAGCCTTTAAATGATATAGGGTGAAAACCTCAATTCTGTCAAGAAATTTTCTCTTGTTTCTTGCATTTATTGGTTTTTAGTGCTATAATATAAGTAATTGATTAATGTAGGAGAATTATGTGTGATAGACGATTTGTTAGATAACTTAGAAGTAACAAGCTCTGAGGAGCTTGAAGTAAGTATTGAATTAGAAGAACTGGAAGAGTTAGAAGTAGGCTCAACAGATTCTATTAAAACCAACGAAGAGGTCGTAGCCGAATTACAAAGTAAAGAGAAACAAGTAGCTCGTATTGGTTTTGAATTAGAGAAAGGGTATCCACTTTTTGAGGTTCGCCTAACTCCAGAGTCTCAGATGTCTACAGTCACGATGGATGCGATTAAGTGTCTTATTTCTTCAAGTACAAGAGACACTAAGAACTTTGAAGACTTTGAAAAAGAGTCAGAGACAGGAGAGAAGTCTGTTGAAGTTTGCATGACTTTAGTTCTTGCGATTGACCCCAACGAAGCTCCTAAAGAAAAAGTCATTGGTTACTTTAGAAAAGAGAAGTTGCGCCATTTATATCAGTTGGTTCGCAATTTAGAACACAAGTTTTATTTAGATAAAGACCGAGGTTTCTCAGGTCAGAAGATGTTAGCAATTTTGTAGAATAAGTATAAGTGAGGTCAGGGTATACATGGTTTCCATAGCAACAGATTTTCCATACACAACAGGTTTGAAAGAGAAGTTTAAAGGTCTTTTGACGGACTCTAATTCTTTTATACAAGAACAAGAGAACTTGTTAGAAACAAGTGTAGATATGATTGAGGGTGGTTCTAAATACAAACTCTCAGTAACCTTAGAAGCACAAGGAGAAGTACAGACTATTGGTTTGGTTTGCGATGAAGTTTCTGCTTTGGTTTCTGAGTTTCGTGTTATTTTTCATCAGTATTTAGGTGAAGACGCACCTCTTTACAAGGTTGTTGAAAAGCGCTTTGGTGAGAAAGTAGGGGCGAATGAACTAGATGCAGTTTCGTATTTGGTAATGGTAGATAAAGATGTGTATTGGAATATCTTTGTTACCTTGACTTACTTAGGATAAAGCACATGAAACAATTTGATTTATTGAATGAAGTAGCAAAAGAGGGGCGAATTTCTTCGCTCACTCTTTCTGTGTATTTAGTGAGTGAAGTAGACCCTCATAAATTTTTCCGAGAAGGTGTAAAGGTCTCGTCAGCAGTTAAGATTGTGCAAGCACGAGCGCTCTTGGGGTATCATAAATCTTACGGAGAGCTAATTACAGAGGGTTTCCTTTATGTTAGTGTTCCAAAAGACCAACCTCTTGGAGAAATGGTTCACTTAACTGGAACACTTAGTCCAGTTACCTTTGAAGATTATTCTCCAGAGCTTTCTTTGTTGAGATTTGCTAAGGTAGATGGTCGTTGGGTGGTTCGAGCTTGCTTGTGTAAACCTTATAAAGAAAGTCCATACAAAGAAGAACTAGCAATCCAAACTTTGAATAAGTGGCCAGAGGTTCCCTACGCTTTAACAAGTGCGTCAGGTCTAGTGTATCCTCGAACGATTGGTTTTGATAGAGAGGTTTTGTATAGTGTGAGTGACGACTTAGTGGGAAGTGAGTTAGAACATTCTAAACCACAGTTAGGTTCGACACACTTAGCTTTAACATCTACCCAAAAGGCAGTTTTAGAAGATATGTTGACGTTTCCAGTTCTCCAACTTCAAGTAGAAAATGAACTGATTTTGGAGCCGGAGGTTTTAGGAGAGTGGTTGAAGTCTCAAGTAAAAGGTCGCAACTTACGAGTGTTTGATTTGAGAGGGCGAGCTTTACCTATGACTGAAGTGTTGAAAAAGTTAAAAGGGGAGAGTGATTTCACGTTAGAGACACAGTTCGTACTCCTTGTGTCACAAGTAACTGAAGGTATCCCCTATGTCCAGATAGGAACAGTGAGGTAAAGATTTGGGAACAGTAAAATATAGTTCAAAAAATAACAAGCACTTTCTTATTTTGGAATTGAGTAAGAAAGAGCAAGTCGATGAGGGTATTGTCAATGCACTGCGTTCAAGTGGCTTCATGACAAGTGTACCGTTTGAATACAATGAGAAAAAACGTGCCTTTCGTTATGATTTAGAGGGTTTGATTTCATTAAGAGTTCGACTCGGTTCAGCTATTACGATTGATGAGTTTTATTTGTTGATTGCAAATATTTACCGTTCAGTCTTGCAGCTTTCAAATGACTTACAAATCCCACCATCATTTTTAGATTGGTCACCAGATAGTATTTTCTTAGATGTTTCGGGGAATATTTACTTTTTGGTTTACCCTTTGAATTTGAAAACGGTAGAGGGTTCAGGGTTTTATGGTTTAGTTCGAACGTTATTGAAAAATGCGAAACCTTTCCAAAATGTTGATGAACAAGGTTTACATCGTCTGCTAGGCTTCCTTGATATGGTTGAGCGAAAAGAGATTGAACCAGAGAATTTCATTTATAATTTGGGTCAAGAGTCCCTGCGGTATCGCTCAGAAAACTTGCTCTCTTATAACTCCCCACAGTTGAAGTTGATTTTAGAGGGTGTTGAAGCGATTGAAGAAGAGCTTGCACCAGAGGTGGTTACTGAAGTTGTAGGTGGAGTTGAGTTAGATTTAACTGCACTAGATACTGAAATGATTGAGCGAACAGGGTTGCTCGATGAAGACACTTCTGAATTTGATGAGGGAGAGTTGACTTCTGTACTTGATGACTCAGATACAGTAGCTTCAACTCGTAGATACCACAAAGTAGGGTATTTGACTAGAGAGAGTGGCGAAAGTTTTGAGTTAGATAGTCGAAGTGGAGTTGATACATGGGTTTTTGGTAAAAGACCTAAAGCGATTGACGGTGTAGAAGAGTCGATTGCCTTTAGAGAGAACAAGTATATGTCAGGCACTCACTTTAAGATTATCTATGAGGAAGAAGAACGCACCTTTTATGTAGAAGATATGGGTTCAACCAATGGAACTTGGTTGAAAAATGACGATGTTAAAGGTTCTGAGTGGAGAAGTGAAGAGCGTATTTTTGCAAGAGACTTAAAAGAGCTTCATAATGGAGACACTTTGAAGATTGCTAAAGAAGAAGTAACATTTAGGGTTAAAGAGGTTTAGGTTCATGAGATTAGAATATTATTCAGACCGAGGTGGTTACAACGGCACTTCAAGAGTCAAAGGGTATCGTGAAAAGAACGAGGACACCATTGGGTGTTTCAAGGTTTCAGGTGTAGAACTTGGAGAACAACCAGTTTATGTCTTGGTTGTCTGTGACGGTATGGGTGGTGGTGTGCGTGGTAAATACGCATCTTCGCTAACTGTACAGTCTATTCGCACTGCAGTAGAGTCTATTGCAGAAAAGAAACCTTTTCAAACATGGTTAGAAGCTATAGCAGAGGTTGTTTCTCAAGGTATTTACCGAGCGCACTCTCGTTTATGTGATGAATTTGCAAATGTAAAAGGTACGTCAGCCACAACATGTACAGTCGGTATCGTTCAAGGTTCTCAGTTTTTAACTCTTCAAGTAGGAGATTCTCGTTTGTATGTGTTAAATCAACGTGGTTTGCATTTACAGACAGAAGATGACTCTTGGGCTTTCAACCAACTTAAAGAAGGAAACATGACGGAAGCAGAAATTAAGAAACATCCTAACCGTCATAAGATTACAAAAGCAGTTGGTGTAAGTAGAGGTTTCCGTCTGCAACAGTCTTCACTTTTGGAGTTGAAAGTAGGAGAGGGTATCCTCTTGACTTCAGACGGTTTTTCAGAATTTTTAACTAAGGAAAAAGCAAAGTTGATTTGGTCTAAAGAGAACCAATTAGAGTCTATGTCTCGTATGATGATTGGTGAAGGTCAGAAAGATAATATTTCGGCAATTTTTTATATGCCATAAATAAGAATTTTCAGCAGTTTAGATAGATTAGGTAGGTAGCAGTAAATGACGATTGATATTAAAACCTTAGGTAGACACCAAGGTTCATTTCTTTTGCAAGGTTTAAGTATTAGTAAAACTCGCAATGAAACAGACATGTTGCAAGGAACAATTATTGTTCGAGGTGGTGACTCTATTCGTTTTGTGTGTTTTGATAATGTAATTGTGTCTCAATTCAAAGAAAATGCGGTCACAAGCATTTATGTAAGTGATGGTGACGTTACCATTCAAAACTACAATGAAAGTTTGTCAGCTAAGTTAGAGAGTATCCGTGGTTTGTCTGCGGACTACAACCCTTCTGAGTTTATGGAAGTCATTGATCCAAGTAAAAATGCTCATGAAATCGGTGCTTTGGTTCGTAAATTGATGACTGAGAAAGGCGCTCAGTTGACCTTGCACATGTTAAGTGACCGAGGAAAAGAATTAAGTGTTGCTATGGCTGCACAATATGGTGGTTACCACGATGGGAAAGTCGGAGGTTTGCTGAACCACATTCGCAAACTTTTAAGATACGCAGAAGTAGCCATGACTGAATATGAGCTACTTCATACTATGAGTCCAGAAGAGCGTGATTTGGTTATTCTAGGTTTAGTAGTCCATGACTTTGGTAAAATTTTAGAGTTGAAAAATGGTGCTTACACTGAAATTTCGATTGTTCCTCACACTTATTTAGGAATTGAGATTATTTCTAAGTACAAAGATTTGATTGAAGAGACCTACAATGAAATGTTCTACCGTGAGTTACAAGCTATTATTTTAGAACACCACGGAGAGTTTGGGGAGCGCCCTAAAACAGTCTACGCTTATTTGGTTCATGTCATTGACTTGCTTGACTCAAGGGTATCCGGACTTCAGCGCAAAGTTGAAGGTCTTGAATTAGGAGATACAACTAATGTCGCTTTTGATGGTTACAAGTTGCAGTTTAATCGCTACGATGCAAGTAATACAGGTACTTACCCAACTGCACCAAAACAAGAAGTTGCCACTCCAACAGAAGAAACAACTGAAAGTATTGATTAGTTTGATTTGATGTGGTACAATAACACTAAGTAAACAAGTAAAGAGGATACTAATATCCTCTTTTTCCTTAGTTAGATTGAAAGAAGGGAGTTTCGTTCATGTATGAAAGAAAACGGATAGTTCAGTACAAAGCGATTTACTTTCTGATTGCGTTTTTCTTTGTATTCTTAGCAATTTTAATACTATTTGCAGGGTATTTTAGCCCAGTAAAAGAAATTGCACCAGATAAAAATCAAGAGCGCCAACAGACGATTGCTAAAGGTGTGACGGATAAGGACTTATCTTTTGACCAACTTCCAAGTTTGGACTCGGTATCTGAGAGTTCGCCAACAACTGACTTTCTTTATACTAAAGAGTACCAGTTAAGTCGTTTAGAGGGTCAATACAAATTAGCTGAGTTAGAGAGTGTTTTAGCTAAATTAGGAGAAGACTTTACCTTAACCCAACCTGTAGGTAAAGTGGACGGTGATTCTACCTTAGTTACATTTCGCTCAAACAATTATGAATTGACTTATTCTTTAACAAAAGGTTTAGTTGGTGTTGGGTATAAAGGTTCTGCAAAATTGGACTTACTTGTACCAAAGTTGTTTCGAGGTAAACAAGTGGCTGAGCTTGAAAGTAAAGGTTATACTAAGATTGACACAACCAAGACAGGGTATCATTACTTTGCACACCCTAAGTTTCAGTTGACTTAGAAAGGAGTTCTCGTTCATGAAAAAACAAGTAGCTTTAATAAGTTTATGTAGTATTGTCTTGAGTAGTTCTCCTTTCTTATTGCACTCAACACGTGTGTTAGCAGAAGAGAATAAGTCAAGTCAAACTCAAACTCAGAGTATTTTGATAAAGACTTTAGAAAAAGAAAAAGAGGAAGTTAAAACACAAGCTGAGAAAGTAGGGTTCTTACCTAGTGTTCTGATGGCTTTGTGGGTTCGTAACACGGATTTTGGTTTAAATCTTAACAAGTTCTCAGTATCCGATTTTGTCTCGGACTTGGTAAATAGTGACTCTGAGTTAGCTCAGAGGTTATTAGAAACAGGTAGTGCTGATGAAGCAGTAGCTCTCTTATTTAAGTATAAATACAGTTCAGAAAGTGACTTTGTAGGGTCTATGAACTCAGCTTTGTCTTTACCTTATGTGAAAGGTTTAGATAAAGATGTTTATTCTAAAGGGGTCAAACCTCTTTACGATAAAGAAGAGTTGAAAAGGGGTAAACAACACAGATTGTCTTGGGTATCTTTAAATCAGGATGCGGACGTTCCCAAGGAACAACAAGAGTCTCAAGCAGATAGCACTTTGGCTTTTGAGCGTGTAGGAGAAAAGCGCCTAGCAGAGAGCAACAGTGTAGGTTTCTTGTTACCGAATAAAGACAAACAGTGGTGGCAGTTTTGGAAGAAAGGGTTAGCTGAAAGCAAGATAACCTTTGAAAAAGAATCAATCAACGCACCTCAAAATGTCCTAGCTATTGCACAGGTTTTTGCTAAAAAATTGGGGTGGTCTTTTGACGGTGCAACTACAGTAAAAACCTCAAATGGTCTATATGCAGTTGGTTCAGACAGTCAAAAAGTGCTAGTAAACAAGTTAGGTAAAGTAGTAGCAGTTTGGACAAAAGAGCCTAAACCTTATGGTTTTGAAGGTGTTCAACAAATTATAAAAGGAGCTGATGGGTATCTCACAATCGGTTTGCGTTCAAGTAGTTTGTTGGAAGATATACCAAGTATAGAGTTCGCTTTAAATAAAGAAGGTAAAATAGATAAAAAGCTCTTGCAGTTAAGCGCTATGGAAAAAATAGTTGGGACGTTTACCTTATATGATGTGGGTGTTCGTTATGTTGTAGTGGAAGATAGCTCAGTAGGTTCTTACAAAGTCCTCTCAGAATTTGGAGGTCAGGTAGGTTCTTCAAATAAAGACGAAATTAAAGGTGGTAACTTGGAGGATTTAGCAGTTTACACTCCAATTAAAACGGAGGTAGGTGTTTTATGGGTACAAGTGTAAAGAAAAGAGTTTTATCTATTGGATTACTATCTTTAACTTTGTTTACATTGGCTCAACCTGTATCTTCAGTATTCGCAGGTTACAATAACGTTGAAGATATTACAGAAGATGGCTGGAAGACTATTCGAGGAGCAGCTAAGAAAGCAAAAGAGTTGGGTATCTCTGCTGAAGCTTTCGCCGGAATGATGGGGAACGCCAATGAAGAGTCTGCTTTCGATGCGACTTTGGAAGAACAAGGTAACGTAGCAAGTCGAGGTTTAGGTCTCTTTCAATGGACGGATACTGCAGGTAGTCCTCGAAGAACTCAATATGAAAATTGGGTGAAAGAAAAGGGGTATGATATAAAGGATCCAGCTACGGCAGGTGCAGCTTCTATTGAGTATATGGATAAGGAGATGCAAGGAAATTCTGACTTTGGTTCTGCTTTTTGGTCTAGTTATATTCATGGAGTATGGGGTCGTACAGAATTAAACCAAACTTCTAAGAGTTATGAGGAGTTCAAGAAGACTACCAATGTTAAAGGTGCTACACATGACTTTGTTGCTGCTTTTGAAAGACCTGCTGCTGATACTTTAGATAAACGTGCAAAAATGGCAGAAGGTATTTACAACAAAATAAAAGATGATTATGGGGTTGTAGATTCAGACTCTAAAACCAAAGCCACTACAGTATCCAACACTTTAAAGCAATGGTCTGAAGATGATATTCCAAATATGCCAAAAGATCGCGATTATGGTAAAGAAGAGCGTGGATTTAAAGAGCGTTTAGATAAGATTGAAAAACTAAAAGGTGATGAAGCCACAAGTATTGCTAAGTGGAAAGAAGAGCGCGAAGTTTCTTTACAGAAAAGAACAATTAAAGGTGCTCGTTTAGTAGTTATGGTCTTGTCTATGTTAGCTCTTGTATATCCTTCCATTCTTTTGTTGGCTTATGTGGTAGACTCTTGGTTTGTTTATATTGATAGCCCAGCGATGAGGGTTGTGACCTTTAACTTTAGAGCGATTGAACAAAATCGTAATGGTTCAGGTGGTTTGTGGTTCGCAGATAAGAAAGAAAATGCGAAGTTGAAGACGAAGCGTTTGGGGTTAGGAGATACCTTAATTTGGGCTGCAGTATTTAGTTTAGTTGGAGTATTAGGTGTTTCCGGTATCATGTACGAGACCGCAGGTAGTATTTGGCAGTTTATTTCGGATTCTATTGGTTATGTAATCCGTGGTTAGTAGAAAGTAGGTAGTTTATTTGGCTATTAGAACATACTTAAAAGTAGGAGATATAGTTGAAGGCTCTTGGGAAGTAATTAAGCAAATTGGACAAGGAGGTACTGCGACTGTATATTTAGTTCGAGACATTGAGTTAAATCGCCTTTTAGCTTTAAAGGAGGTTCCAGTTAGAGGTACGAAAGAAGGAGTGCGACAAGCTAAAGCAGTGATTGCTGAGGTCAATTTATTAAAATCGTTGTCTCATCCTTCTATTCCTCGTATTATTAAAATGACGAAAGATGATCATTCGCTTTTGATTGTAATGGATTACATTGAAGGTTATTCTTTGCGTGATTTAATTGCGAAAACAACTTACATAGATGAAAAATCTATTGTCCGTTGGGGTTTGGCTTTATGTGATACTTTAAAGTATTTACACAATCGTAATCCTAAAGTGATTTACCGTGATTTGAAACCTCATAATGTTATGTTGTCCAATGAGAACCACTTGTTCCTTATGGACTTCGGTATCTCACGTGAAATAGGTTCTGGTTTTGATTATAGTAAAGAAGATAAGTTAGGTACAAAAGGTTATGCAGCTCCGGAGATGCGCACAAAAGAAGCTTGGTTTGATGAGCGTTCTGATATTTACGCTTTAGGTCGTACTTTGTACTTCTTAGCAACTCGAAATAGTCCTTCTGTGGAAGTCTTACAAGATGGTCGTAGGTTGCCGATTTTACCAATTCGACAATATGACGCTTCACGTTCGGTTGGTTTAGAGAAAATCATTGAAAAGGCGACCGCCTTTAAACCTCAAGACCGGTATCAATCTGTTGAGGAAATGATTTACGACTTAAAAAACATTAATAAGATGTCTGAAGGTTATATTAAGAAAATTAAAAAGAGAGCCACAACCATTTACACCTTGTTTGGAACTTTGGTTTTAGGGTTATTGTTGTTAGGAACAGGAGCTCTTTACTCTCAAATGTCTACAACAGACTCTTATAATCAAGCTTTAGCAACAGGTAAAACTTCTCAAGATATTGACTCCTTGCTGAAAGCAAGTAAGATTTTACCAAGTGAAGTAGAACCTTATTTAGAGTTAGTGAAAATTTACCGTTCTAGTGGGCACTTCACAAGTGAAGATGAGTTTCAGTTGTTAGGTGCTTTACAATCTAATATTCCAAGTCTGAAAGGGAAAGAAGGAGCTGGAGACTTGTTTTATCAAGTAGGTCAGTTATATTGGTTCTATTACCCTCAAAACGGACAAACAAAGTCTGTTCCTTGGTTTGAACAAGCAAAAGAGTTGGGGGTATCCGACAAAAATCAGCATTTGCTTTCGATTTATCTAGAGTTAGGTACATTCAAGAAGGGTATTTTAAGTTCTATCACAGACAATTCGGATAGTGGTATGTACAAGAAGTATTGGTCTGCTTTGGAAGAATTATCTAGTGAAATGGGTAATGACCCACAACTTCAGTTGACTTACCTACAAAGTGTCTTTGATGTCATTGACTCTTATTCAGGTGGTTTGAAGTCTGATGGGTTGACTTTAGATGAATTGACCTCGGTATTTGACAAAGCTGTTGCTTCAGTGTCCACATACACAGGCAAAACCGATGCACAGAACAAAGCAAAAACTGAGTTACAAAATCGAGTTGAAACGGTTCGTAATAAGTTGAATACAACTTATGGAAAACGTTAATTGGAGGGTAGGATAAATGAACATTTTTACAATTTTAGGAATCCTACTCATTGCGGTTTCCTTGGTAGGTTTACTCATTATTTCAGCTAAGTATGGTATTAAACCAACTCTTGATATTTACACAGGTAGAGAGAAGAAGAAAGTTTTATCTCGTATTGAAGCTAGAAGAGGTTTAATAGGAGCAGAGCAAACTGCTGAGTTAGTTGAGAAATACTCGGCTATGGAAGGGGTATCCACAGGTCGCAACTTTGGTTCAACTCACGCTACAGGTTCTCTAACTTCGGACTTATTTAAAAACCCAGAGAAAGTAGATGAGTTGCTAGGTGTTTTAATGGAAAACAACTCAGCAACTACTTCAAACTTAGAAGTAGATGATTCTATTTCCTTGAATTACCATGAGGAAGAATACGAAGAAGAGCAAACTGGTGTTCTCGACTCTGACGAAAAAGAGACAGTAGCTGAGAAAAGAGAGCAAAGACAAGTAAATGCAGAGATTAAGAAGTCTTTATCTCTTCCAACTTCTGCCAAGGGTGTATTCCAAGTGGCGACAATTTATGACAATATTGAACTTTAAGGCATAAAAGACTTGCATAATAAGTAAGTTGTGCTATAATACTTTTAGGTAAAGGGAGTTTGCCTCCCTTTTTCGTTTAAAACTAGCAGAAAGACTGAGGATAACGAATGTCAAAAGAAATGAAACGTAAGAAAGCTTTACGTTTGAGTATGAGAAGAGGGGTTGTAGTTGCAGCCACAGTAGCTACTGTAGCTACAGTTGGTTCTGTAGGTGCAGAGGAACAAGGTGGTTTCGACCGAGTTTCACCTACAGTTACGATTGAGCCTATTGCTCCTACAAGTAACACACCGACAAACAATAACAATAATGGAGGTACAACCCAACCGGTATCCACTCCAAACTCGGAAACAACTCCGACTCCTTCGGACACTCCAAAAGCAGAGGACACTCCAAAAGCAGATACACCCAAGGACACTAATACAGAGTCTAAAGATGAGTCTCCGAAAAATTCTGAACCTAATAGTGAGACTTCTGCACCAAGCACTTCTGAGCCTTCTCAGAATGCCCCAGTTTCCTCTGAACAACCGGTAGAGGGTAATAATGAGGGATCAACTCCAAATGCACCTACAGGCGATTCTGAAGCTTCTGAGAACACACCAAACACTTCAGAAGAAACTCCAAAGGAAGATAAACCGGTATCCACCCCTTCTGAGGGTCAACCTAGTGAGACTCCAAGTGAACCAACAACACCTCAAACAGAAGGTGAGAAGCCTAAAGAGGATGCATCCGCGACTCCAAGTGAACCAACAACACCTCAAACAGAGGGAGAAAAACCAAAAGAGGAAGTTCCTAGCAACCAAACTGAGGTTGAAAAACCAAAAGAGGAAACTCCTACAACTCCAACACCTAGTGAGCCTACAACACCTCCAAGTGACGGAGATAAACCGAAGGAAGAAACTCCTACAAATCCAAGCGAGCTAGTAACTCCACCAACAGAAGGAGAGAAACCAAAGGAGGAGCAACCAACTACACCTCCAACAGAGGGTGAACAGCCTAAAGATGGCGACAAACCAAAAGAGGAAAACCCTACAACACCTCCAACAGAAGGAGAGAAACCAAAAGAAGAAAAACCCACTCTAACTTTTGATAATGAGGAACTTGTAAAGAAACAAGACAACACTTATACTGTAAGTACAAATGAAAAACCAAAAGTTAAAGTACACGTACCAGAGGGTATCCCTCAAGATTCTGTGAAACTTATTCAAACCTTAGTAAATGGTACAACTTATGAGTCTCATGGTATTGACGGAGATATTCTTCCAGTAAATTCTACTTTGGAACTCATTTATACTGATAAAGAAGGTGTTGAGCACAAAGAATTATTAGGGTCTGTGGTTAATAATACGAAGTATGATTATGTCACAGAGAGTTCAAAAACTACTTTAACTTTGACTCCAAAAGAGTTAATTGAGGGTGATATTTTACCTAAAACTCTTACGTTACATTCACTAGATAATAAGTATAGTTTAACTGCAACTTTAGATAGTGGCTCATACAAATTTGATAGTTCTAC
>ERZ772986.1522-NODE-1522-length-13129-cov-2.779792_pt1 | contig 13129 bp, 17 predicted proteins | sample MGYA00511898_ERZ772986 | MGnify/ENA primary metagenome ERZ772986 (study PRJEB29015, sample SAMEA2737934) | human oral metagenome | biome: human oral; feature: human-associated habitat; material: dental | place: China | collected 2148 ... | reverse complement strand
GCTCGATACGGCTGCCGCATCCATTGTCAGCATAGACGTTCCACCGCGCTGCGGCGGAGACGGAAGGTTATACTGTTTCTTCATCTCTCTGTGTCTCCTCTCTCTTACACACCCTGCCGCGTGATGATCGTGAGCTCTGCGACGCTACGTGCATCCGCTCCGCTCGACCACTTCACGCCCTTGAGCTCGACGCAGTTTCCTGTCTCATTCGCTGCACCGAGATCGCCGACCTTTGCCCCAGCGGGGCTTGTGCCGCCGACCACCTTTGTGCGGACGTAGACCTTCGCACCGACCTTTGCCGTGCCCCATGCGCACGTTGCGGAAATGCCGCCACGCTGAAGCACGTCGCACGGCTCGCCCGCAGTGTAGTAGCCAAAATTCTGGTAGGGGTACACCTTCGCCGACTTGACCTTGCGCATGGCGATTCCTGCGAAGTCCTCAGCGGTGTTCGTCGCACCGAAAAGCGCGACCGATCCGTCGTCTTTCTGGATGACGGGTGCGCCGAATGGGATGTCTGCCGCACCTGCGGCAACAGGGCGCGTGCGGCTGACCTCATCACCCTGACGGGATGCCTGCCCCGGATAGCCATATGTCATGTTGATTCCGATGGTTGTTCCCGGCATTTACTTCTCCTCCTTCTTGCAGTGCGGATTGCGCTTGCGGCAGTTCTCGCCGAACGCACGCATGGACTGTGCCAATGCTGCGGCATCTGCCGTCTTGCGCCGATGTGATAATGCACCATAACCGCCCGCGAGCGGCTGTGTGTCCCGCGTGCGCATTGCCTTCTTGAGCGTGCGCGAGAGCGCGTCTGCTGCGCGTCTCTGCTGCCCTGTGGGCATTGTGGCGATGAACGGGCGCATGGTGCGGATCACTGACAGTGCGAGTGCCCTGTCCGCCGTGGGTGCGGGCTGTGGGTCGTCCGCAGGGGTTTCCTCCGGCTCTTCGTCCTCTTCGAGCTGTTCAGGCGGCACGGTCACGCTCTCCTCTTCGGATTCATCGTCCTCGGTCGCCTCAGGATTGCCCTCCTCAAGCTCCTCCTCGAGTTCGTCCAGTGTCTCTGTTTCCTCTGACTTCTCGTCCGGCTCTTCGTTGGGGGCGTCGTCCTGCGTCTGCGCCTTCGTGAATGCGTCAACCTTTGCGTTGAGTGCTGCGACCGCGTCCATGAGTTCCGCGACATCCTTATCCTGCGTTTCCTGCACATCCTCGGGGGCTGTGCCTCCGCCCTCCGCCTCATCGACGGCGCGTGCCGCCTCGCGGACTTCCTCCGGCTCTGCATCTTTTACGAATACCGCAAACATCCGATGCAGAATGCTGCCCTTTTTTGCCATCTGTTTTCCTCCTTCTGGCTTTGCCTTGGCGTCGCGGATTGCTACTTCGTGCCCCGCACGCCCGTCTTCAACCACGGCGACATGATTGCCGATGATATCCATCTGACAGTATGTGCCGTCGTCTCTCTCAATGTATTTGCACTCGTAGCCGCACGAAATTTCCCGTTTGCCCGCGTCAATCTTCGCGATGAGCGCGGCGTCGTACACAACGAGATCACAAATCAGCTTATCCCTGTCCTCCCCGCTGCCGCGTCGAACGTTCTGCACCGTCCCTTTGGTATAGCTTGCGTAGTTCGACGCATCCACACCGACGGGCGGGTGATCGTCTGTCACGGGCTTGCCCTCGAAGGACGCAATCGCAGCAGGTTTGAACACCTCGCTCTCCTCGCGGTAGACCTCGAGGAAGCCACCGCCACGGTCTTTGACGCCGAGCTCGTTCGGCGTGTATTCCTGCATCCCAGTGCGGCAGATCGGGACGCTGTGACACACGAGGAATCCCTCGGGCGTCTTCGTCATGTGGGGCGAGAATCTTGCCCCGTAGAATGCTTTCAATGGACATTCCCCCTCTCAAAATTGGCATAAGAAAAGCACCCTTTCGGGTGCTCCGTGTGCGGTATTTGATTTATTCCTCGAGAAGCCCGAGGACTTTCCACTTCTTGTACAACTCTGCTTTGCGGCGTTCCATCTGCAGGGCTTTCTCGGTTTCTTCGTATTCGGAGAACACTTTATAGTACCACGAAAGTCCGAAGATATGCTGGCTGACAATCGCATCCTCGGTGTAATCTTCAAACTCATCGCGATGCTTCTCTGTTTCCCGCTGGATGATGTCTTTCTCTTTGTCATTCAGCGTTGCCATGAACTTTTCCATCTTAGTCATCGAGAACCACCTCCTCATAGGTTATGATTTCCCCGCCCTTTTGCTCTATCTTCATTATGCGAGTTTTTGTACCTTTGTCAAGCAAGAACTCCAGCTCTTCGGCGTGAGCGGAAACACTTTTTATATAGCCTCCTTTTGCCTTTTTCGGAACAAAAAAATGACGCACAACACTTTTGCTGCCATACGTTATTCTCTCCGATGGATTTGTTGACAAAAAAGAAGCGTTGGTGAATACCGTCCCATCCTTCTGCATCCTTTGTAAGTCTTCGAATGTTGCTCCGCTCAGATTATCCTTTGTTGCCCAGTCCATCAGAGATCCACCACGCTTGACCCACATATTCGGGTGCTCCATCTTTGCAAGTCCCGCACTAATTTGATCTACGTCTTCTTGAAGGGATTCTTTCGTGTGTTTCCCGTTCCCGTCAACTTTCCCATAACACAGGTAATCGCGCAGATGCACCCATGTATCTGTGTATCCATAGACAGCATCATGTTCTTCTTTTGTGAACTTTGCTGTCTGCGCCGAGCCATACTGTACTTCAAAGTTTTTGAAGGCGGGGTCAATAACTCCTTTATATCCCTCTACAGCATACAGCCCCAGCGTCCCCTTCGGTGTGCTGATTCCAGTCGTTGCCTTAGTGAGCTTTGTCTTGGATAGTCCTTTGGTCTGTAGCTGTCCCTTTGACGGTGCTGAAGGCTTTGGCTGTGCTGCGATTTGTATTTGCACTGTCGGCTGCGGTGCCGCCGCTGGCTTTGCCACTGCCTTCTCTGGATGTCCAACATTGCATTTAGCGTATTTAGCTACTTCCTCCTTAAATTGGCTCGAACTAATCATATCCGCTTTGAACTCTTTTACAAGTTCGTTGATTTCAAATTTTTGTGATGGCGTTATCTCATGCTCAATGCAGAATTCTTTCAGCAGTTTATTTGCCTTTTCGAGACTAGCTTTCTTGCTGCTCTCATCTCCATTTGCCTTCCATCCACTTAAGGCATGAACCGTCACGTCTTCCAGCTTCTTTTGCGTGCTCTCTGGAAGTTTCTTGAAGTTCGGCATGGGGGATGATTCTGCCGCCTTCTCCTTCGGTGTGAACTCGTGCTTCGTCTTTCCCGTCCACGACTTTCCACTGAATTTTCCTCCCGCCCCACCGTCGATTTTCCCCTCCGTCAGATGCACCTTCGATCCGTTGATCGTGCGCCAGTTCTTGGGGTCTGGGTCTTTCGGATGCGCGGCGTCCATCGTCAACCCTCTCTGCATGGCGTAGGCGTCCAGACGCATGGAGAGTGCCATCAGTCCGAGTGCGACACGCCTCAGTTCGCTTGCCATACGATTACCCCCGTTCTTTGCTTCTCGCAATCCCCCGAATCTGGTTCTCGAAGTCAGCTTCACTCCATTTCCCGCTAACAACACGCTTCAAGCCCTTTTTGAGGTCACTCTTTTCCTCCTCGGAGAGATTGTATTTCTGAACAGCCGCCGTGAATTTCCCTTGCGGGGTCTTCTCCTTGCTGAAGCCGAGACGCTCCGACTTGGATTTCTCGACCGCCTGTCTGCGTGCCGTCTTCTTTCCTGCGGCGATTCCCTTGAGTTGATTGTCAAAGTCTGCTTCGCTCCACTGACCGCTTCTCACCATCTGCAGCCCCTCTCGGATGTCTGCTTTGTCCTCCTTCGAGAGATTGTGCTTCTTGGCGAAGGCATCCGCCTTATTCTGCGCAGAGCTGCTGCTCTTTCTGGAACTCGAACCGCCACCACCGCCACTGCTGGAGAACTGTCCGTTGTCTGCACGCGGGTGCTTGCTTTCCTCCCATGCGTCCAGTGTCTTCTCAATACGTCCGAGCGCGCGCCCGATCATCAATGCATCCTGTACTCTCATTGTCCTATCTCCCTTCAAACCGTTTCCTCGGCATACGCTCAATATGCCCGTTCCGATACACCCGCATCGGGAATTTCAGCAAATCCAAATCAACGACAGGCTCTGGGTAACATCGGCAATTAGGGCATTGCCCTGCGTGGTAGTGCCCGAGCGTGTTCTTGTACGGTGTTCCATCGACGCGCCGTAGAGGGAACAAGTCCTCGGGCGCAGGCGGGTCGCTCCAACGTACGAGCACGCCGCTCATGTGCCGGTGACTGGATCGTGTCCTGCCATCACCGTTATTGCCTCCGCATGCCCGCCACACATACCAATCCAGCCCCAAGTCTTCCGCCCGTGTCCGCACGAGGTTCGTCTGCGTCATGGACACCTGCGTCCGTGCGATCAGCTGTGCCCGTGCTTTTGTGTCCTTGGGGAACATCATGCGGATTTCATCAGCGATGTCCGATGCCCTGCGGCCCTTCATCGTCTCGCGTGCAACGTAGGCGGTCACGTCATCGGCGATGTTCTTCGGGAGGGTCTTGATAAGGGCAGCATTCTCCTTCACAAGTGCCCGTATTCGCGCCCCACGTGCCCCCAGAAGCTCTTTTTGTAGTGATTGGTATATCTCTCTACCCCTTCCATTATTTCGAGCCGCCTCGCGCCATGTACGCCCTGTGTCATCGAACAGTCCCGTCACCATCTTTAGTGCGATTGCCTCCGAGAGGCAGATGAAGTCGGGCGTCTTTGCGAGGTGTTCGAGCGTCGCGACAATGATCTGCGGATCGCTTGTCTCGCCGACGCGCATAACGATCCCTTTTGCGATGTCGAGGAGTGCCCGCCGAAACGCCACCTCGATCCTGCGCTTCGGCATCCACAGTGACTGGTTCATTCATCTTCCCCCTCGGGGCTTACCTCTTCATCCTTCCTTGCCGCGTGAGGGTCTGCGCCCTTTTCCGACTGCGTGCTTGGCTGCTGCGCTTCGCCGCCCCCGCCGCCGAACATGCCGCCCATCATGTCCCCCATGCCCTCATCGGGCTGCATGACCGAATCGTCGGCTCTGTCGATGTCCTCATCCGTGATGTTCGACCACATCCCCGTCATCTCCGACTGCTGGCGAAGTTCCTTGAGTGCCGTCCGCTGGCTGACCATACCCGCTTGGAATGCCTTTGTTACGCTGTCCGTGTTCTTTGATGCGAGGTCTGCCATCTCATCATCACGCGGACGGCGGATGGGATTAAACTCGTAGTCCCAGTCATCGGGAATGCCTCCGAGCGTCGAGATGAACATGACAGGCAGAATCTTGTCATACACAGGGCGCAGCTCTGCCTCCTGCTTCTCTTCGATTGTGTCGTAGTAGTTCTGCATATCGCTCTCACCCGTGGCGTTCATCCCCGCCGGGCTGCGTCCAAAGAGTTTTGTCACGGGGGTCTCTGCTGCCCCTGCAACATCCATCATGAAGCGGTCGTAAGTCTCCCCAATGCCGCCGAATGTGTACTGGTGCGTCTCGTAGGTGTCGTTTTCCCCGAGGACTTGGATGCTGTTATTGTTCATCATGGCGTTCATGCCTTGGACTGTGTTGTAGAGCTGCATCTGCGCCTGTTCGTTCCCGACGGCGAGGACTTGACTCATGCCGTCCATCTTCATCACGCGGAGGTTTGCCATGAACGTCAGCATGGCAATGTTCCAGCTGACGTTGTCGCGCTTTCGGAGTTCGTCAAAGACATGCTCCAACTCCGACGCGCCCCAGTATGTCTCTGCAAGCTGTTCCAGATACGGGAGCGGTCGCCCCATGAAGCGGATGATGCGGCTGTGATGCACACGGATACCGACCGTCAGCGTGTCGCTGGATACGGTGTAGTACTCCGGCATTCCAAACTCAGGATCCGAGATGTCTTCGACGAGCTTGTCCTCGGGCGTTACCCCCGACCAACGGTCAAGGACGAGCAATCCCTTGTACGAGCCGGGCATCACGGTGTCGTAGTCGAGCTGCTGATCCAGCTGGTTCTCGTGTCCCTCAATCATGATGAGTGCCCCTGCGCCGCCGTAAAGCCGTCCCCATTTCAGTCCTTCGAGAATGCGGCGGCTGGTGCGCGTCGTTCGGTCGCAGCGCACAATCTTCTTGATCTGGTCAGGCGAGAGCTGCGTTAAGATGTGGTAGCCGTTCTTGATCATGTCCTCGGGCACTACGTCGATGATGCGGCGGACGATCCAGTGTGAGCGGTAGAGGCTGTTGATCGTCTGCCAGTTCCGCGTGAATCGCGTCAAGTGGTACTCCGTCGCCTCGAGAGGGTTCGGCGTGAACACACCCGTGCGTGTCATCGGGTTCTGAAACGCGTCGTTTGTTCTCTGCTGCCGCACGGCGTGCTTTTTCTTCTTGCTCATTCTCTCCTCCTCCATTTCGGCAGCATTGTGTGGACATAATAGCGTAGGGCATCCATCGCGTGATCTGCCTGTTTGACGGGCTTCTCCTCGCCCATCCGCGCCGCTCGCTCATCCCAGACGTAGCTTTGGAACTCGTCGATCATCGGCTGGCAGTTCTTTCGGTGGATACGGATTTTTCCTTTTGTCAGGAGCTTTGCGACCTCGCGGATGCCGTCGTTGACGCTGTTGTCTGCGTCCTTCACGCGGAAGCCACGCCCTTGGCACTCGAGCTTGAAGCTCGCCGCCGACGGGTCAATGACGATAAAGTCTGGGTACTCCTCGCCGACCATCTTCTCGAGATCGTCTGCGTATTGCGCGTCTGTCTTCTGCCTCTGCTCCTTGCGGCTGTCCCAGTAGTAGAGATTCGGGATCCATATCGTCTCGCCGTCGTCGTAAATGTCGAGAAATACCATCGGGTTCTTTGTGCCGTAGTCACACGCGATGAAGCGACGGCAGGTGCTTTTCAGCGTATTCGTGAACTCTGCATCGTCAAAGAGCAGATCGTCGCTGAACATGTCGTAGATGATGCCCTCTGCGAGCACCCAAAGCCCCAGGATCATCCGCTTAAACCACATTCCGGAGTACGAGCTGCGGATGTTCGTCTTGTAGTCATCCGTGAGATTCGGATTGTCGTCGAGCTCAAAATGTACCACGCTCACGAGACCGTCGCGGAGCTTCTGCTCGCTTGTGACGTACTCCTTGTAGAGGTAGTGCATCGGTGAATCTGGATTTGTTGTACTGTAGAGCTTCGCGCCTGGCACACTGAGGCGGTTGAGGAGCTGCTTGAAGAACCGCTCGGGCATCAACGTCAGCTCATCGCAGTACGCCCCTGCGAGGGTCTTGCCACGAATGAATTTCTCCGAGCCTTCGTCCTTCGCGCCAACGACCTTGATGCGTCGCATGTGCTCGCCGTCTGCGTCCCGCCAGAACACATCCAGTGATCCGCTCTGGCGGTTGTAGTGGTAGTTCTCTTCGCCGATGGTGTCAAAGAGATCATTCAGCACGTTGTCGTAGATCGTGTCTTTGGACACACCCGTCATGAGCAGAAGCCCTGGCGGCCCCGTCATGATGTAGTTCAGCCATTTCGGAATCATGGCGACGGTCTTGCCGCTGCGAACGCTGCCCTCCAGGATGTTGATGAAGGCATCCTCCTCAATCGGCTTTTCGATGAAGTCCAGTGCCTTGATTCCCCAGTCGCGAAACTCCATCAGGGGGTCCTCCTCTTCTCACGCGCTTTTTGTAGGGTCTCTACGAGCTGCACCATGGTCGACTGCTCCGGCTCTTCAAGTGCTGCGATGGGACTTCCCTTCGTCGCACCAGGTCTGCCAACATCCGCCGCCTCGAGGCGAGCCTGACGCTCGAGCTCGATGCCCTGTGCGAGGTAGTCGAGGATGTTCTTCGCGGACAGGCTCTCATCGTCCAGCCGCAGGAGTGCGGTCATCGCCTTCTTTTGCAGCGCCTGTGCCATCTTCATGTGGTCTTTGAGCATCTTGCGGACGGCTTCGCGCGTCTCCTCCATGCTGATGCGCTGCAGCTCGTTGTCGTACGCCCGTGCCCGCTCTACCCAGTTCCATGTGAAGCTCCACCGCTCGATCAATTTCAGCGATTTCCCTAACTTTTCCGCGACACTTGCCAGACGACGTTTCTTCTTCTCGCCGTCCGGCTCATGGCTCATGTTTCGGTAGAGCAGAAAGGCTTCGTACGCGACCGAAGATTCACCCGCCTGGCGTTCCCATTGCTCCTGCTCGTTCGATATCTTCCTGCTCATGCATTAACGTCACCTCCTGTGCCTTCCCCCACGACCTCATCCAGCGTCATTGTCACACCGTCGCGCTCTACGGTGACGGTCTGCTTTCCGCTGGTCTCAATGTACCGTCGGATGATGGCGTCAACGTACCGAGGATCAATCTCCGTGCTGTAGCAGACGCGCCCTGTCATTTCCGCCGCGATCAGCGTCGATCCGCTGCCGCCGAAGAAGTCAATCACGAGGTCACCCGCCTCCGTGCTGTTGGTGATCGCTCGAATCGGAAGCTCCACGGGCTTCTGCGTCGGGTGTATGGTCTTGCTTTCACGTGCGACCTCCCAGACGGTGTTCTCACGACTTTCCTGATAAAGACAGATGCTGCGTCCCTCACTCAGCCGGACGTAGCGCACCTTCTTCCCTTTCGGCATCTTGTCCGTGAGATAGAGCTTGTTGCCCGTGCCGTCCGTCAGAACAACACCGCCCGTGAGCGTTGTCGCCATCCCGTCCGCACCACGCAAGACGACGTTCCATGTCGTACGCTGTGAGCGGTCGCCGCACCATTTTGCCTGTTGCCCCACTTTCTCAGCGTAGAAGCACGGCTCATGCGCCCACTGATAGTCAGCATGCCCGAGGACGGGCGCGTTCTTTACCCAGATGATGTACTGCTTCTCGATAATCCCCGCTGCAATCATCGCGTCCTCAAAGTCGCGGCGCGTGCTGGAGGCGTGCCAGATGTAGAAGGCGGCATCGTCCGCCGTGCTGCGCACATAGTTGCGGAACGCCGGGATGAGAAGCCCTGCCATCAGATCATCGTGCGTCTTGTCGTCATTGGCGATCATGTCAAACTTGCCGCTCTGCGTCTTGTAGCTGACACCATACGGCGGGTCTGTGTGTACGAGCTGCGCCTTGCGTCCGTCCATCAGCCGCTCAATTGTCGCTGTGTCTGTTGCGCTGCCGCAGATGAGGCGATGATTCCCGAGGTGCCAGAGGTCGCCGAGCTGGGAGAACGTCTTGTAGTCATCATCTACCCCCGGCTCTGCGTCTGCCTTGTCATCAACGGAATCATCTGCGCCTTCCATCGAGGCGATGATTCTCTGCAGGTCTTCCTCTGTGAATCCGGTCAGCTCCACGGGTACGATGCCCGTATCCATCTCCTCTACCATATCCATCAGCTTGCCCATGTCGAGGTCGGCGAGCTCCGCGATGCGGTTGTCTGCGATGAGGTCGGCGTGCTCCTCCTCCTCGCTTGCGTAGTCTTGGTACTCCACGGGTGCGGACTTCCACCCTTTTGCCTCTGCTGCCATCCTGCGCCCGTGTCCCTTCGTAATGAGACCGCTGCGCTTGCTGACGGTAATCGGTGCACGCCAGCCCGTCGCTTGAATGATGTCGCCGAGCAGCCGCACCTGCTTCTTGTTGTGGTTGTTCGGGTTGCCGGGGTTCGGTCGAATATCTCCGAGCGTGACAATCTCATCATACGCGCAGAACACGGGCACGCCGTCCCGCGTCATGCCGCGCGGCTCTGCTGGTGACTTGTAGTCGATCAATCTGCCGCCTCCTTTCTCTTTCGGGCAAATGAAAAGCCCTCCACCGATACGGCGAGGACTGCTTGCGCTCTATGCAATTTTCGACATTACCATCATACCACGTTTACCGTAGAAAAACGCGCAGAAAGTGCGCAAAGAATACGCAAAAAACGCGCAAAGATTTCAGGCTTCAAGTTATCCACAGTTTTCCAGAAACACGAAGTCAAGGCTGCGCTGCCCCTCCACGGCTTCTGGGAACAGTGTCTTTGTGAGCACTGTGATTGCCTCCCGGGCGAGATACTGACAGCTGCGCTCGCTGTAGCCTGTCGCTTGTGCCACCTGATACCATCGCTCCCCGTCCATGAACTTCCTGCACAGGATCGTACGGTGAGTGTCGCTCATCAGCTGGAGCGCATTGTCAATCCGCCGCAGGAGCGTCTGGATGCGGATGTAGTTCTCGCGCAGGATCGGCAGACGTTCTTCGAGCTTCATGCGTCGGACTACGGCACGTTCGACCTCAGATAGCTCATCATACCCGCCGACGGGCGCATCGCCATACTTCGATATTTTCGCATCCCCGATGCTGCGGATTTGCTCTTCCACGCCTTCGATCTCGATGCGGAGGCTGGAGAGTTGCCCCTTGAACTGGCGATAGTTCCGTAGATACCCGTATACCGTCTTTTCGTAATCGTTGTAACTGTGCACCTGCTATCCTCCGCTCAATAACGAGACAGAGAGCGCGAATCGCTCCGCGCTCCTTGTATCCTACTCCGTTGATTACTCCAGCTCCCGCATCATGATCTCGATCCTCGGACGCTCATCGTACCATTTCCCGAGCACCCCGTAGCCAACGATCTGGCTGTCGTCCTTGTACCACACGCCCTTGAGTGCATCCTCTACGCCCTTTAGGATATTCGAGACATCCGGCTTTGTTACAGGTCGCAATGTCCCCGCCTTTGCCGCCTCACGCTTGTATTTCGGCATCCCTTTTGGTATGGCGCGATAGATACGTAGGGAGAACTCAATCGCGCCCTCTACGGGCGAATCTGGGGCGTTCTGCGCGGCAATGAGCCGCACGTAGCTTTTGTAGTCACGGCTCTTTGCTGGATCATACGCCTTAACGAATCCGCCCTGCCGGGAAAAGCGCGGACGCCCCTGTGCGACCGGCTCACCGAGGATGACGGCGGTATATGTACTCAAAACTTATACCCCATAGTCTTCCTTGTATCTGAAGGATCCTGTAGTTTCTCAAGAGCTAATAAGATAGATTCGTTGAGCTTTTTCAGACCTTCCATCATATGTCTCCTTGCGTCTATTGTCTGCAATTTGGTATACATATCTTGCAGCTCGAAAAATGAAATCATACGAACAAGGTTCTCGTATTCACAACACGGCTCTGGCTTTTCGACAAATATCTTGAATTCATACCCATCACCTATTCCTCCACCATCTTGAAGGTTATAATAACTTATTTTGCCGTTCTCAATATTAAGCATATCATGCTCATCCGTACCGACGATATGCTCCTCGCCAGTAGTTGTATTTCGAACGATGATAACTGGAAATCTCATAACATATCTCCTTAAAACGGTATATCAGAGTCGGCCACCGCTCTGCTCCCCTCAAACATGCCCTGCTGCTCCGGCGGGGCTGTGGAACTTGTGCCGCTGCCTTTGCTGTCGCAGAACTCCATGTTATTGACCACGACCTCTGTCACATAGCGTTTCGCCCCATCCTTCGCATCGTAGCTGCGTGTCTGGATGCGTCCCTCGACGGCGATCTTTTTCCCTTTTGTGCAATACTGGCTGATGACTTCGGCTGTCTTCTCCCATGCGACGCACTGAATAAAATCCGCCTGCTGATTTCCGTCCGTGCTCTTTCGGCGGTCAACCGCCAGCGTGAATTTTGCGCACGCCTTCCCGCTCTGCGCGTACTTTACATTCGGGTCTCGCGTGAGCCGCCCGATTCCTACAAAGTGATTCATTCGGATTCCTCCAACCTCACAAACTCCACAATCTACCTCACAACGCCAATTCCTTAGAACGGCGTGCCTTTTCGGCATTTCATACGTCAAATTTTCGCCGTACCTTGCAAAGCAGGCAAAGAACCTTTCAATCCCTCACGCCCCCACAGCGAACTTGTTGACGAAATACACCTGCCCTTTGCCCGTCACCTTCGGCGTCTTGCTGATCGACGTGTGCCCGTCCGCATGTGTGACCGCCGTCTCCTTGATGGTGAAAAGCCCTCTCTCCATGGATTTCTGCGTCGGCATATTGTAATCCGTCCCTTGACGACTCACCAGATACCCGTTTTCACGCATCCACTGAAAGAGACGATTCTGTCCCATGTCTACGCCGTTCTGCTTGATGATCTTCGCAAGCTCCCCGATCAGGATTGTCGTATGGCTTGCACTCACGGAATCTGCAAACAGAACTTTCGGGCGGTCACGCTCGATCTGTTCCTGTGCATCCGCAAGCAAGGCCTTGGTGTCGCTCAGAATCCGCTCAGAGAATCGCAGGGCACGCGCCATAACTCGCTCGGGCGTATTCCATTCCTCCTCTATGCGGATGAAGTACCGCCGCGCTTCCTTGCCCTTGTCGGTGCGCTGGAGCATTGCCAGCTCCTTTGCCATCGAGAGCCTCATGATGTGGTCGATAAGTTCGCGCTTTACATCGCGCCCTCCCTCGTTCTGAACTTGGACATTTTTGTCCAAGTTGAAATCTACCCCTTCCATGAATCCGTATTCCGTCATACGGTCAAACCATTTCGCATAGGGTGTCTGCACAGCCAAGAACATATGCAGCTGCCGCCCGCTGATTTTCACTTCGCCGTTCTCCTTGTCGAATATCGGTGCAATCTCCATCGCCGTTTTCATTTCGTCTCCTCCTCCAACAGCTCGTAGCGTTCCACCTCTGCCGCCGATAACCTGCGGTCATAATACACCGCACCACAGCACCGTCGTCCGTTCACCTCGCACGCCACATATTCCACGCGCACAGGATGCGGCGGCACCGCGCCAATATTGGGCGGACGCAGCGGGCAGTAGTACTTGTACCATGTCTCCATCACACCGCCTCCTTCATCCGTACGAACTCTTCGATGCAGGAGAGCAGCCCCTCCTCGCTCACAGGAACGTCCCATTTGCCGTACATCACGTCGATCTCATCCTCGGAGGTGATGACGAGTTCTGCCCCGCTGCTCATTGGTACATACCTCACCCGCGCAAAATATTTGTGCCCGTCATGCTCGAAATGACACTCAAACGCCCCCGTCGCATTGTTCCGCTTCACCTTATACGCCATCACCGCACCTCCCGAAATACAATATCCGTCTCGCGCATCATGTGGAGAAAGAGCTTCTTGCGCAGCAGATAGTCCCGCGTCCGTACC
>ERZ772986.1518-NODE-1518-length-13144-cov-2.399037_pt1 | contig 13144 bp, 9 predicted proteins | sample MGYA00511898_ERZ772986 | MGnify/ENA primary metagenome ERZ772986 (study PRJEB29015, sample SAMEA2737934) | human oral metagenome | biome: human oral; feature: human-associated habitat; material: dental | place: China | collected 2148 ... | reverse complement strand
CAGAATATTGGCGATACCTACTCCGGCTTCTACATAGGGTTTGTCGAATGCCTCGACGAGCGGAAAGTCGAGCACCTGAGAGTGACGCGGAGAAATAGCCCCCCAAGCAACATTGCAAAAAGCAGTCTCACGAAAATTGAACTCCTTGACAAAAGGGATATGACTAAAAATCAGACCATTGGAGTAATATCTAAAAAACATAGCTCCGTACAAGTCCGACAAAAACTCTGTCTGGTTGATGAGGTCGAAACTGTGAGAGTTGTGCCATAGTCCCTGAGTGGCAATAGGTTGCTCGAGTAATATATACGGTACTCGCCCCCAGATTTTGGTGCCGTATGCCGAAAAATACACCTTACCGAGGGCAAAAGCAAAATTGTATTTTATGTGAGCAGTGAGTTTTGCATATCTACCACTCTTATCGCTCACACGATAACCACCCACTTCACCAAGCAGCGTAATCACAGGCAGTTGCGTGCTTAGGTAGAAACTTCTAAAGTAAGTCTTAAGCTGTTCTTGGTCGAACGACAAACGTAATACACCTACAAGCGAAGCGGTATTTATCTTCGAAAAATCATTACCATCGCGTACAAAACGCACAAAACGATTAGCGTAAATCTCCGATATGGAAGGAATGACAGAAAGTTTTAGTCCGTTTCGTTCGTAACAATAAGATATTATGGCGTTTCGTTTGTGTAGTAGTTGGTTGTATCGCTGTCCCCACGATACTGAGGTTAGTAGATTCTCGTCGCTACCGACGAATAGTTTGCCTGCGAGAATCTTTTTTGTATCGTAACCGAGTCGGTATACATCGTTGTTGTAGAACACTCCGAGATAGTGGGATTGGTCTTTGCCGAAAAAAAACTGTGCATTTGCTCCGTATTTCGGCTGCCTGTCGTCGAAGCCATAGCCGAAATATCCTCCGGCGGTGAACCATCGACATAATTTTTCGCTTGTACGAATTCCAAACGTCGGGCGGAAGCCCTCTACCGCATTGTAACGGACAAAACTAAAAATATTGCCTATATCTAACTTCCCCATAGGTATATGGCTATTGATTAGCACATCGACGATATAATGTATCGTTTTCTGCAACTTAGTGTTGTTCAGATTCTCTACCGAGGCGGCAAAATACAGATTGGTATCCGCTTCGTCTTGCATATCGGGTATCGTATCGATAGTCTGCCCTCGGTCTATTGAATGAGTATTTGCATAACGTACACTTCTATCGAGCACTGCCGATAAATACTCGGCATCGAAACTAAACGGGAAGTCGTACATAAAGCATATTTTGCTATTGTCGGAAGTATAAAAGTATCGTCCATTGCTAAGCCTTGCAAAGCTCTGGTTAAAAATCATATATCGAACAAAATTGACATTAGCCGAGCTTGTTATGGAAGCGTTTATATATTTCAAAGCGTACGTACCGCCCTCTATCTGCATATTGCCCGTAAAGGTGAGAAGTTTATCATTTTTCGGCTTAAATCGGATAAAATAGACTCGTGAATAATCGTCTAACGTAGAGTCTTTTACTTCGTAATCGTAAAACAACATACCATTCTGCGACAGCGGTGAAACAAACATCTTCTCCAACAGCAATATACCATCGTCGTAGAAATTCACCTTCGGGGCGTATACGCTCATAATCTGAGTAAGGCGTACTCCTCGTAGTATATCGAGCGTATTTTCCTTATGTACAATATTTTGCAACGCAGTATCCGTTTCGGAGAATTTTATCAAATCGCGCCTATCCGAGAAGTGCACGGGGACTATCACCGTAGAGTCCGTATCGTAGATGGCATTCTGTCTTATCCCCGAAAATATCTTTGCTTTCAGCACCTTACGATTTATATTAGTCAGATACAATTTATTTGTCTCGGTACGCTCAGAAGAGAATCCCCAGAGATTTTCGGGAATATTTTGCTTTTTATTCTTATGTACCTTACGCAGAATCTCTTTCATAAGATTTTTGGGCGGCGATATGGCAACCTCCTGCAGTACGTTACTCTGTTTGTAGAGTGCTATCTGCAGCGTATGCTCTTTGATATCTTTAGGTAGTTTTATATTCTTCGTATCATACCCAAGCCTCTCCACCACAAGAGTTTTATGACGATGTGTCGATACCAATCGAAAGTAACCGTTCGAATCGGTAATGGTCGTAATAGCGGTATTGTGAAACCCCACCACAGCGTCGACTATCGGCAATTGGTCGTCTACGCCATATACATAGCCTGTTACGACTGTGGTATTTTGTGAATTTATACTGATACTCAAACACAATGATAATAAATATACTATCGACTTTACTGTCTTATCTATCATTAATCGGCGTATAGTAAATATATAGTTAATATCGACACAATGCTTTTATTATAAGATGATTAATATCATATAATTATTTTACGGCAAGGGTCGGCAAAATTACAAAAAAAAGCGGTATCCGAAAAAAATACCGCCTTTTATTATTATCGTTTAACGCTACTCAAATGAGAGCCAAACCGTTGATATAGGTGTATATACAACTTACGATACCGACAGCCAAGATACCTGCGAAGCAGATAACCATACTGATACGGCTGTATGTGTCGGTTCGGAACGTACCTACCGATTGGTCTTCGGGTTTGTTGATATACATTGCTTTGACTATCATAAGGTAATAATAGAGCGATATAACGGTATTGAGCAATGCGATGAAAACCAGTACGTAGAACCCTGCCGAAGCTGCCGACATAAATATGAAGAATTTACTGAAAAATCCTGCAAAGAACGGTATGCCTCCGAGCGAGAATACGGCAAGCATCATCAGTAGTGCGAGTTTCGGGTTCGATTTGCTGAGTCCGTTGAATGCCGCTATCGACGTATCGCCTCCGTTTTCGTTTTCTACTGCCGATATTACGGCAAAGGCTGCAAGGTTGGAGAATACGTATACCAGCACGTAAAACACTGTGGCTGTGACACCCATAGGATTGTTGGCGATGATACCGAGTACTATATATCCTGCCTGCGAAATGGACGAGAAAGCGAAGAAACGCTTTATATCGCTCTGACGCAGAGCAAATAAGTTACCCAAAGTGATTGTTACCACCGAAAGTCCCCAAACGATACCTTGCCATATACCCTGTACGTTGCCAAACACCTTGAACAGAGCAAACAGAAGAGCAAAGGCTGCTGCTCCCTTCGATACTACCGACAGATATGCCGTTACGCTTGTGGGTGCTCCCTCGTAAACATCGGCTGTCCACAGGTGGAAAGGCACGAGCGACATCTTGAAGCCCAGCCCGCCGAAGAAAAATACAAGACCTACCAACACTATCGGAGAGGCGGCAATGGCTGCTGCCATATCGGTGAAGTAGAATGTGCCCGTAGCTCCGTAGAGAAACGACAGACCAAACAACATAACTGCCGACGACAGAGCCGAAATCATCACGAACTTGACGCCCGCCTCTGCCGACTTTTCCTGATGTTTGTTGAAGGCGACAAGCGTAGCCAAAGGCAACGACGCCATCTCCATACCGATGTACAACATCATAAAGTTACCTGCCGAAATCATCATATACATTCCCAGCAGCGTAATGAGCGTTATTGTGAAATATTCGAAACGTTTGTCGCGTACCTCTTTAGAGTTTAGCCACTTATATGTTTGCAAGAAGACCATAAACGTTGCCACGTTCAACAGGCTTTTCATAAATCCCGTCATCTCGGTAGCGACGAACATACCGCCAAAGGCTTCTCCGTGTGGTTTGAGGAAGAAACTTACAACCGTAAGACCTGCGAATAGCACGCACGCAAGCGGATAGAACCACTTTTTGTCTTTGGAGCCCACTACATCGCAAAAGAACAGTATCAGAAATACCGCTATCAGTCCTATCTCGTGTTGCATCAATAAAAAGTTACTGAAATCCATATCTTTTATCTATTCGTTTACAAATTAATAAATTAAACCAAAGCAGCACCCAATTTGTTGATTATCGGTACAAGACTGTCTGATATTATATGAGAAATACCAAAAGGATAGAAACCCATAAATGCTATTGCCACTATTAGTCCTACGGCCGATACTTTCTCGTACCAAGCAGCGTCGGGCAGTCCTATATGGTGGTTGTCCTGAATGGGACCGTAGAGAATTTTTCCTACCGTACGAAGGATATACACTGCCGTAATGACGATAGAACAACAAGCAATTATCGTAAACACAGTGTAGAAGACGCCTTTATTTTGGAATGCACCTACGAATATTGTCATCTCGGCAACGAATCCGCTGAGTCCCGGCAGTCCCAACGAAGCAAGACCTGCTATAACGTAACACACAGAGGCAAAAGGCATTATCTTCATCAATCCGCCCATTTCGCGAATATCGCGTGTGTGTGTGCGTCCATAGATGAGACCTATGAGCGAGAAGAAGAGTGCCGTCATCAGTCCGTGCGACAACATCTGCATCACAGCACCCGTCATTGCCGTCTGGTTGAGCATAAGTATGGCAAACAATACCAAACCGCAGTGGCTCACAGACGAATAGGCGTTGATATACTTCAAGTCGGTCTGTACGACTGCACTAAATGCTCCGTACACCACCGATATACCCGTAAGTATGAGGAATATCCAACCCAGTTCGTGAGCGGCTTCGGGCATAAGATATATAGCTACGCGAAAACAGCCGTATCCGCCGAGCTTCATCAGTACGCCTGCGTGCAACATAGACACCGAGGTAGGTGCAGAAGCGTGACCGTCGGGACTCCAAGTGTGGAACGGAAACAAAGCACCGAGCACACCGAAACCCAAGAACGTTACGGGAAATATCCATCGTTGATGTTCGATAGGAATACGCACGCTGTTGGCTATATCCACTATATTGAATGTAGTTGCTCCCGAAGCGAAGAATATACCGATGATACCTATCATCAAGAATGCCGAACCACCCATAAGCATAAGGGTCAGCTTCATTGCCGAATACTCTTTTTTGCCCGTTCCCCACAGACCTATAAGCAGATACATCGGTATGAGGGCAACTTCGTAGAACATAAACATAGAGAACAAATCTATGGTGATGAAAAAGCCGAATACGCCGATTGTAAGCAGGCAGTACCAGAGGAAAAACTCTTTTGCCATATTCATATTCCACGACGAAAATACGCCAGTAAATACGATAATCGACGACAAGGCAATCATCATTACCGATATGCCGTCTACGCCCAGTGTCATCGTGATATTAAGCGGAGCGTACCACGTCCAGCTCTGTACCAGAAGCATCTCGGCATCGGGGTTGGCGGCTCTCTCTCGTAAGAAAGTAACGACCAACACAGCGGTCAGAGCCAAAAGAGCGGTTGCTCCCGTTACCATAACGGCACGTATCGATTTTATGTCTTTGCAAAGAAACAAAAACAATATCATCAAGACAGGGACTACTACAAATAAACCTAAGATATTCATATATATATTCCTTATTATTTTTTTGTTTTACACGAAAATCAGTACCAATATGGTTATCAGAATAGTACCTGCTACCAAGAATGCCACATAACGCTGCATCTGTCCCGATTGCAATCCGCGTACACGGTGCGATGCCTTTTGTGTTACGTTGGCTATGTTGTCCATAGTACCGTCTATGACGTGTCTGTCGAACCACGCTATGGGACGGCTTACACAGTTGAATATCACTTTTTTGGTGATAAACATCCAAACCTCGTCGAGATAGAACTTGTTGAGGCTTGCCGTATACAGTCCTTTCAGTCGGGCGGCGACGGCGGCGGGTTTGTTGCTGTCTTTGAAGTACATCGTATAGGCAACGACGATACCGACAATGGCTGCAACGACACTGAGCGATGCCACTACCATATCTATGTGCATCTCGAACGGCTTATTGTCGGACGAGATAAACTCCGAGAACGGTATGAGACCTGTAAATACGGAGAAAACGGCAAGTATCATAAGCGGAATAGCCATCGGTAAGCCGCTTTCGTGCGGTTTGTGCTCATAGTCCCTTTTGCCGTTGAAGAATATGCCGAAATATAGGCGGAACATATAGAATGCCGTCAGTCCTGCTACTATCCACAGAGTCCAGAATACTATCGGCTGGTTGTGGAAAGCCGCTGCCAATATCTCGTCTTTGGAGAAGAAGCCCGAAAACGGCGGTATGCCCGCTATTGCCAAACAAGCGATGAGGAATGTGATGCTTGTTATTTTCATATATTTGTGCAGATTGCCCATATCTTTCATCTCGTTGGAGTGTACGGCGTGTATCACCGAGCCTGCTCCGAGGAACAGGAGTGCCTTGAAGAAGGCGTGTGTAAAGAGGTGAAACATAGATGCCATATATCCCAATCCGTCGTGGTCGCCATACTTCGATACGCCGAGGGCTGCCATCATATAGGCTATTTGCGATATTGTAGAGAATGCCAAGACACGTTTGATATCGGTCTGCGTGATAGCTATGACCGCCGCAAACAGTGCCGTGAATGCTCCGATATAGGCTATCATCGTAAGCACATCGGGAGCGGCGAAGAAATATACGGGGAAAAGCCTTGCTACCAGAAAGACACCTGCAACAACCATAGTGGCGGCGTGTATCAGTGCCGAAACGGGAGTAGGACCCTCCATTGCGTCGGGCAGCCAGATATGCAGCGGGAACATTGCCGATTTGCCTGCTCCGCCCATAAATATCAGAGCCAGAGCTACCGAGACGAGACTCATACCCATAAACGTACCTCCCGCAAACGAGCTTATCACAAGTTCTGCGTTGTTGGCTGTGAGTGTAGCGAAGTCGAATGTCTTGGTGTAGTACGACAGTATCAGTATGCCGACCAAGAAGCCCAAGTCTGCGAAACGCGTTACGATAAATGCTTTTTTCGAGGCGAGCACTGCCGAAGGTTTCTGGTAGTAGAAGCCTATGAGCGAGTACGACGATACGCCTACCAGCTCCCAAAAGATGTACATCTGGAAGATATTCGTCGCTACCACAAGTCCCAACATAGAGAAGCTGAACAGCGACAGCAGAGCGTAGTAACGCTGAAAGCCCACTTCGCCGTGCATATATCCCAACGAGTAGATATGCACCATAAACGATACTGTGGTGATAACCACGAGCATCATCACCGAGATGGGGTCGAGCAGTATGCCCAAATCGATGTGTAGAAGTTCGGTAAAACGCAGCCACTCGAAGTTGATAGGCATTATCGACTGCCACGAGTCTGCCGTTTTGCCGATGACGAAGAAGTATTGGTATGCCACACTATATGCGAGTACAGCACAAAATCCCATTCCCAAAGTACCTATGATACCTGCAATATTGGGACGCAACTTGACTCCTACGAGTCCTAAAAACAAGAAGAGGAACAAGGGTGTTATTAAAATTAAAATACTGTATTCCATATAGTTTATCCTTTCATTTTAGTTGCATCGTTTATATTGATATCGCCTATGAGCCTGTAAGCATTGATAATGATAGCCAAAGCTACGGCAGTCTCGGCGGCTGTGATAGCTATTCCGAAGATAGTGAAGAACATTCCCTCCATCTGTTCGGGGAAAAGGTAACGGTTGAAGGCGGCGAAGTTTATCTCTACTGCATTCAGTACAAGTTCGAGCGAGATGAGTATGGCTATCATACTCTTACGCGTTATGAAACCGAATATCCCAATGAAGAACATCAGGGTGGAAACAATCAAATAATACTCTAATTTTATCATATCTCTCTTGTAATTTTTTTATCGTTAATATTGGCTCTCTTCCTTTTCGCCGTGTTTTTTGTCTTTACGTGCTATCAGTATACCTCCGACTATTGCTGCCAGAAGCAATAGCGACAGCATCTCGAAAGGCAATAGGAACTGATATTTACCTGTACCCATCAGAGCCGTACCTATGTCTGCCATAGAGAGTTGTGCGTCGCCCTCCATAGATGGATTGGCAGTGTATATAAACTTAGTTTTCAGTATAGTATAAGCTACAAGCCCTATGCCCACAAGTGCTATGAGAGCACCGTATACATATCGGCGGTATTCGTGTTTTACGAGTACCTCATCTTTTTTGGTGGTCAGGAAGATGGCAAAAACAAACAGTACTACCCCGCCTCCGGCATAGACACTCACCTGAACGGCAGCCAGAAAGTGATAGTTGAGGAATAGATAAAATCCTGCCGTGCATATCAATGTCAGAAGCAGATAGGTTGCCGAGCGCAACAACGATTTGGTCGTAATAGCCATAACGCTCATAATAAGCATAGCCACAGCCAATCCCCCGAAAATAAGTAAATTTATTATAGGACTCATAATTTATTAATTATTATTTTGTTCGACATTTTCTTTATCTGCTTCCGCCTTGTGTTCGGCAGGGGTCGATATGAACGGAACCCCTTTGGGCAGCAGCGACGAACCCTCTTTATTGAGCCTGTACAGAAGGCGGTCTCTCGAGTAGACACTGTGTTCGAAGTCGGTACCCCAGTGTATAGCGTCGAAAGGACAGGTATATGTACACAAGGCACAGAAGATACAGCTGCCTACATCGTACAGATAGCGGTCGAGGACACGTTTTTCTTTGCCTGTCTCGGGGTCTACTACTTTTTTGGTTATCCCCTGTATGGTTCCGTTGGGGCAGTTCGACTCGCATACTCCGCAAGCCGTACACTTGTTGTAATTGTCGGAATTGTGGGGCATAGTAAGCAAGCTACGCATACGGGGAGCAGGCGATACCTTACCTCTGTTTTCGGGGTATGCTTCGGTTACTTTCGGACGCAGCATATTGCACATAGATATGTACATTCCCTGCATCAGACGCCATATTGCAGTAAAAAATTCCTTGATATACTTCATATCTATTTATTTTTTAGTATAAATTTTTTGCTATTTATTTTTTCAAAAACTACATTTTTGCTATGTCTGTATATTGCTGATAGTAAACTCGTAATGAGTGTTTATGCAACAATAAAAAACAGAAAATTCATTATGATTTCCGATTACCTGATAAACGCCCGCAAAGGTACAATTTTTTTCTCAATTCCGACCAAAAACTTTAACACCCCCGAAATGTGTCGTTCGGAGCGTCTGGTAAGCAACCGTTTTTTGTTGGAAAAAATCTTACCTTTGCGAAACCGTTTGTTGAACTGTTGTTTTTGATTGATAAATATCAAATGCCTATGCGATACCTATTTCTATGTTTTACGATGATTTTGCTTGCCGTTGCTGTCAACGGCTACTCGCAAGTAGAGATGAGAGGAACGATTACCTCGAGCCGAAACGATACGGTTGCTCCCGTAGAATTTGCCGATATTGCCCTATATCGCCCGACCGATACGACCCAAGCGGTAATCGGCACTGCGAGCGACTTTAGTGGCAGATACCTCATAGAGAATGTGCCTGTGGGCAGTTATAGACTCGTGATAAAATATCTCGGTTACAATACTTTGCATGCTGAGATAAATGTAGAGCCGCAGGCAGATGGCAAGCCATTGGTAGCAGATTACTCGCTTACCTACGACAGCCAACAGCTGACGGAAGTTACCGTTAGTGGCAGTTTGCGACATCAGCACATCGACAAGGCTGTTTATACCTTCACTACAAAGGATGTAAAAGCAGCCCGCTACTCAAAAGATTTATTGAAGACACTGCCCGAGCTCACAATCGACGCACAGAGCAAGACACTGAAGACTTTGAACGGTAAGTCGCTTCTGATACTGATAAACGGCGTGGCTGCTACCGACAACGAACTGAAAATGCTGCCTCCCGACAAGGTACTGCGGGTAGAGTATTACGACTTCCCGCCTGCAAGATATGCCGGGGCGGGAGCGGTGGCAAACATAATTACCCGTGAACCGCAGAACGGTTACGGCGGTGGGGTGGATCTGGCTCACGCCTTTACGACGGGGTTCGGCGAAGATAACCTGTACTTCAACTACAACAGTGGACGCAGTCAGTTTGCCATCGATTATCATCTCAGCTACCGTAGTTATAAAAAACGCGAAAGCGAAAAGCTATACCGCTATGAGTTGAATCACGAAAGCCGCCATAGCCAATATCTGCTCCGAGATACATTCGGATACACGGTAAATACGGTAGGGTTGCGTTATACCAACCAGTTGATGGATAATTACATCTTCCAGGCTACGTTGCGTCCCGATTTCACTACCTATTTTGCACACGGAGTATCGAATATAAACAACGTATTTGGCAATGATACGTCCGTATATACGGGCAGAGAGTCGAGAAATTTTTTGACACTCAGCCCCGTGCTCGACTTATATTTTTGGAAGTCGTTGCCGCATAATAGCGACATAGCCTTCAACTTGGTAGGAACAATGTTTTGGACAAACCAAAAAGAGAGCAAATACGAGTACCGCCAACCTTCTGGTGCACAGACAATCGGCGACGAGATGACGCTCAACAACAGGAAACAGTCGCTTATAGGCGAAGTGGCATATACCCGAAAACTTAGCTTTGCCTCGTGGAATTCGGGGTATAAAATAGACATCAGTTGGCTGAGGTCGGATATCAAAAATTTATTTGGAAAATACGATTACAACTCCAATTCGTCGACACAATACCTATACAGCGAGTTGTCGGGAAGTAAAAACAAATTTCTCTACCGCCTCAGTTTGGGGGCTAAGTATATTATCAATCAGAGTTATTCGAACAAATAGGACAGACTGGTATTTACACCGCTGGCAATGGTGGGGTACAATATCAATGACCGTAATACACTCCGATTGATGTTCAGACGCAATACACTGTTGCCGTCGGTATCGGAGCTGAGCAACAATGCCCGCGTCATTACTCCCGACATTATATACAAAGGTAATCCGCAGCTGATGAATGCAACTGTAAATACATCGTCGCTCAGCTATACACACAACAATCCGATACTGACACTGAACTTAGAGCTATCGTACCAATATGTAGACAAAGCCATAAACGAATATTTCGTAAAAGACCCCGGTAGCCCGTACATCACTCTTACCAACGAAAACGCAAAGTATTCGCAGGAGTTTGGCGGAGAGCTGTCGTTTTCCCTCAAACCGTTCGGTTCGGACATTCTCAAGTTGCAGTCGTATACTCAATTGATGTACCAAAATATCAATAGCAGTATAGTAGGTAATCTGTCGAATTTGTATTTTCCGATAAATTTAGCCGTTAGCTCACAGATAGGTAAATGGATATTGGCATACCAATATCGTTTCACTTCGATGAGTGTAAACGGAGCTTCCCTCGACAGAGACGAGAATAAGTCGCACGTTACGGTATATTATCAACTCAACGATAACCTGCAGTTCGAAGCTAATATGCTGTGGACTTTTATGCCTTCGCAATATTTTAGCGAGACACTCCCGAGCAGTTTAGTGTATCAGCGAGTCACTACAAAGATTTGGGACAATAAGTCGATGATACTGATAGGAGTATCGTGGAATTTCCGTAAAGGTAAGGGCTACGATGTGCGTCGTAAGCTGCAAAACAAAGACTACGACAGCGGCAGGTTCTGAGGACGGCATTCATATATTAGAATTATAATCGCTACCTTTGTCCAAATTTTTTTTATCAGGATGAAGTCGTATAAAACTCTAATATTCATAATAGTTGTAATCGTATTGCTCGCTGCCGTTTGTCTGCTTTTCCCCTCCGACGGCGTACCGTTTCTCGGCAGACGGCTGTTTTTCCCCACGCTAAAAGAGGTACTATCACCCGAAAAGTCGGTATCTGTCGACGAAAAGATGCGTGCTTTGGAAGAGAGCATCAAGATGCAGGCTATCACCGACTCCATCAACACCGCACGCGAGACGGCAAGGCAAGACTCGATACGCTTCTACAAAAAATTCTTCACCACACACTCGGCTCGTTTCTATCTGCCTGCAAACGATTATTCGTTTTTCGACACGCTTTTCGAGGCAATGGAGCAGTGCAAGACAGACAGTTCTATCGTCCACATACTACACTACGGCGACTCGCAGATAGAAGAAGACCGCATATCGTCATACATACGTCAGAGGCTGCAAGAACAGTTCGGCGGTATGGGAGCGGGACTGTTACCCGTTATGCAGCCGATACCTTCGGCGTCGGTAGGTCAGAGTGCTTCGGGGGCAATGGAGCGTTATATCATTGCAGGAATGCACCAAAACCGTGCTCCCTCGAACCGATACGGTATTCTCGGGCAGTTTGCCATAATGTCGGGAAACGGCTCTATATCTATCCGTTCGCAGAATTACAGCCGCACACAAGACAACGTAAAAAAATGGAACGTGGTTCGCCTCTTCGTCGGCACCAACACAACACCGCTGTCGGCAACGCTCATATCGGGCAAATACTCCAAGACGAAAAGTATCGATGCTCCGAAATCGTCTCCGACGGTACTGACGTGGTATCTGCCCAGCCCGACAAAACAGATAACCATCAACCTGACAGGCAATGCCGAGCTATCGGCAGTGTCTCTCGACGGGCACTACGGAGTCAATGTAGATAATATCCCGATACGCGGCTCGTCGGGTACGTTTTTCTCACAGATAGACGGCAACAGTATCTCTCTCACTGCCAAGACACTGAACGTAAGGCTCGTTATGCTCGAGTTCGGAGGTAATATGATGCCCTCCATCACACAAAACAATATCCAAAACTATATGGATATACTCGCCCGCCAGATAAACTACTTCCACAAGATATGCCCGCAAGCTAAGGTAATATTGATAGGTCCCGCCGATATGAGTACCAAAATTCGCGGTAACTTGCAGACATATCCGTTGCTACCCACTCTTGTGGATGAGATGAAGAACACGGCTCTTGCCTCCGGAGCAGGCTTTTGGGATATGTACGAGGTGATGGGAGGCGAAAACTCTATGATACAGTGGGTAAAAAACAACCCCGCACTCGCCGCTCCCGACTATATACACTTCACTCCACGCGGAGCCGACCGTATAGCGGAGATGTTCTACGAAAGCCTCAATAATTACTACGAATACTACAAAATGCGAAAAAAATGACCTCCAATACCAAAACGATTTACTTTGCACTCATATATATATTTCTGCCGACAATACTCGCCGCCCAGTCTTGGTTGCCCGTACCGATAGAGATACCCGAATACAATTTTTTGGAAGACAGCAAGAACACCCTTGTCGTACCTCACAAGGGAGACTCCACTTTGCTTAACAACTTCTTTGCTCGCTACGACACGCTGCTCC
>ERZ772986.1515-NODE-1515-length-13159-cov-2.872405_pt1 | contig 13159 bp, 8 predicted proteins | sample MGYA00511898_ERZ772986 | MGnify/ENA primary metagenome ERZ772986 (study PRJEB29015, sample SAMEA2737934) | human oral metagenome | biome: human oral; feature: human-associated habitat; material: dental | place: China | collected 2148 ... | reverse complement strand
AAACTAATACAGTCATCTCTTCTTCAAATACAATATAATAGACAGCCATCTTATATTTTTTTGTGTATAATATCCTAGTATTTTTATATTTTTTAGGAGATATAAAAGGCATTGTTTTTAGGTAATCAAGATTTTTCAGAATTTCTTCATATACTTTATCTCCTAAACCTTCTTGTATTATATTATACCTTGTAATAAGGGCTTTAAGCTCTAGTTCAGCTTCTGTAAGAAAAATTAAATTATATTCCAAATTCACTTTTAATACTTCTTTTTAGTTCTTCATATGATATAACATCTTCTGGGTGGTTTTTGTATTTTTCAATACGTTGGTCTAATATTCTCTTGTGTTCTTCAGGGATGTCGTCTATTTCTTCGCAATAGGCTCTATCTCTCAAAAAACGATATTCTTCAATAGGCAATACAGCCCACACGTCATTTCCTTGAAAATCTTTAATATATTGTACAGCGGTATTCATCGTCTTAGAATTTTAGTGCAAAAGTAATCATTTTTTTACAAACCAGCAAACTTCCTAATCCCTACGGCAGAGTGGCCCCCACCGCTATATCGCAACGGTGACCGGGTTGTCCGTGTGGCGGATTTGGTTTTCCTGAGAAGCCGGGTTCTGTTGTTCCCGTATGCTGTTGTGCCTGCTGAGGGTCTATCACCACCTGCTGTTGTACTACTTGTGGTTGTTGGGCAGGGGCTGCTGTAGTAGCCGCTGTGGGCTTGCTGTTGAGGGGGGCTCCTACCGGTATATCACAACGGTGACCAGGTTGTCCGTGTGGCGGATTGAGCTTTTCGCCATTAGCCCCTACATAATTCTGAGGCTGCGATACTTGTATCACTTGTGGCTGCTCCATTCCATTCGATACTACCGGCATCGCCTCCCCCTGACCTACGGGGTGACTCACATTTTGGGCTTGAGCTATTACGTTACCGTCATTAGGCAGAGGGGCTCCAACCGCTATATCGCAACGGTGACCAGGTTGTCCGTGTGGCGGATTGAGTGTCACCCCACCTCCTTGCGAGGTAGCAGGAGTTGAAAGAGCCGTACCTTGGGCAAACGGATTAGCGTCTTTTGTTTTATCGCGTTGTTCTTCAGCCAACTGAGTATTAGCCATAGCATCTTCAGCTACGGTTATTTCTTGCGGATTATTTTTGCACCCTATAAGTGCCACCGCCGAAAGAGCTATAAAAAATTGTATTTTCATTGTAGATAATAATTTCGGCAAAACTACAACATAATTTGCTAATTAGCAAATCTGAAAATTAGCAAATTAACACATTAGCAAATTTGCTAATCGACTAATCAGCTAATTGATAGTATCGTACCCAATCGATATACATAGCCACAGGCTTGTCGAAAGGCTTAACGGCTCCTACCCAGTTACCGCCAAGCTGCATATCTATAAGCAGGTAATAAGGTCTAACAAAAGGGTACTGACCTTTGTCTTGCTGATCTTTCAAATAAGGGTACGAAAGCGTCTGCACCCCATTCACATACAAACGCACACTTTCAGCATCCCATTCCACCGCATATACGTTGTAATCATTAGGATTGATTTTAGCAGTGCTACCACTTTTAGGGTTTTGTCTGCTCACTTTTTTAGTGTATGAAGTATGAAGCGTTTGGTAGACAAAATCATCGTAATTCAGATGCTCCATAATATCTATTTCACCTCCTGTAGGCCACTTGCCCTCTTTAGGCAACATCCATATGGCAGGCCACGCCCCTTGAGTCGATTCGAGCTTACAACGCACCTCTACCCTACCTGTCTCAAAATACATTTTATCGATAGTATAGACCCCTCCAGTGATATACTCCGATGGGTCTACTTTTAGGTCGGTATTCATTTTGCCATATAGTATAAGGTTACCCTCTTTTATATCATACAGATTAGGGTCATCGCTCATTGTATTGCGCCAATCTATCTTCTCATTGCGCGATATTTTAGACCATATATTGGTAGCGAAAATATCATCTCGGTCAAAATTATCTTCCCACACCAATTGCCATTTTTTTGTCACAGACTGTTCTACTTTAGGTTTCTGAGGTTCTTGAAGTTTCTTTTCCTCTTGCGCAACCTTATAGCAAGCATTGCCTAATACAAAGGCACTTAATAATAAAAAACTAATTTTCATTGCTATTATGATTTGTTAATATTCTTCTTCTGGCTACACTCATTTGCTCTCTTACGCCACCTTTTTGCAAAAACACCTCTTGTTGTTTTTCTATTAATCGCCGAAGTAAAAAAGTAGTTTGGTTAATAAGAGTAATGCAAAGATTTGCTAAAGACGCATCATCATATTTAGGCAGCAAGGACGGATAAAGTTCAAAGATTTCCTTACTTGAAGCAAAAGTGCGAAGCTTATCATAGCGAGGGTGTCCTATATGCCATTGTTCTTTATTTCTAACTGTCAAATAGTCTTCATAATCTATGAGTAGTTCCTCAAGACTTGCTTTAGCCACGTTAGTAAGTTTTATTTCAGTTTCAACCGAAGTAGTCGAAGCCTTACTTCCCTCAGCAATATTTTGTTTGCCAGAGCGAGCAGCTTGGAGCATTTAGTCTATAGTACGGTCACCTTTAGTAAGAAAATGTTGAGTGAAGTAAAAAGTAATATCATAAATTACCTCTGCTTTTTGGTAAGCATACAAAGATCTGTAGCCTCCTTTCAATTTCAAAAAAGTTGTCATTATTTTGTTTTTAGTTTGTTATTATAAAGCACAAAGTTAGTATTTTTTTTTCGATACAACGGCCTATTCTCTCATTTTTTTATCCCACTCGTCCCACTTGTCCCACTCGTCCCACCTGTCCCACTCGTCCCACCTGTCCCACTCGTCTCACCCGTCCCACCCGTCTCACCTGTCCCACTCGTCTCACCTGTCCCACTTGTCTCACTTGTCCCACTTGTCTCAATCCTCCCAGCAAAAAAACTTTGCCAAAGGTCATAACATAATATGCTATAACCTTTGGCAAAGTCAAAAATATACTAATTGGATAATTATTTAAGGGCTTCGTTTGCCACTTTACTCCAACCTGGGTTTTGGTAAATCACCGAATTGTCTAAGTTAGTTTCATCAGGCGAAGTTAGGCGGAAGGCATCCATTGGTATAGGATTTAGATAGTGGGCATCATTCCATTTATAACCATCGTAGTATAGGTTGTTCACCTTATTGCGTTGGTAAGGACGTAGATACACGCTATTGGCTTGTGGGTTTACATTACCATTAGTAGCATCGCTTACTACCAATTTTGAAGTTCCATCTTGTTTCTTATACCAATCTTTCATTGGCCCCCAAATTCTAAAACCTTCTATAATGTAAGGAGTAGTTTTCATTTGGTCTAAGGCACGCCAACGTTTTAGGTCAGCCCAACGCATACCTTCTGCTATAAACTCACAACGGCGTTCACGGCGAATGTTATAAAGAGTAGCATCTACTAAAACTCCTGCTGAATAAGCTCCCCAGTCACCGAGTTTTTCTTTGTTCATATCGGTATGGTTGATAGTATTTTGGTAGTTAGTATCTACACCTGCACGGCGGCGTAGTGCTTGCCAATAACTGATTGACGAACCATCTAAAGTACCATCAAGTACATAGTTAGCTTCCATATAGTTTAGCAAAGCTTCTGCACCACGAAATACTATCGAACCGGTAGTACCCTTATAGTGAGTAGTCGCATCGGTTTCAGAGTAGTTCAAACCTTTCTTTATACGATAACCTGTGGTAGCTCGGGTTTCTGCTGGATTAAGTATTTCAGGTACTGGAGCTTTTACTGGAGTGCCTTCGTGATAGTAAAGCGTATCGTTTTCTAATTTAGTAAAGATGCGTAAGCGGTCATCGCGTTTCGCTATAGTGCTAGTAAGGGTTTCATCACCTAAGTAGCCTGAAGCTCCATCATAGATAGGCAGACCGTTTTTCATTAGGTATGAATCTACCAAACCTTTGGTATAACCTGAGCCCCCACCGTTGCGTGCTAATTCCATTTGTATATTATGTTGTTGCTCTGTTTTTGAATATCTTCTCCAGAATATTACTTCTTTATAAGCTTCCATATTATCATCAGCAAACATCATAAAATAAGGGTTTTTAGTTGCCATATTAGCATCTCTAGCTAGGCGTTTCCCTGTATTAGGGGTCAGATTACCCACCATTTTATCAGCTACTACTTTAGCAGCTGCTTTAGCTTCAGTCAAGAAGAATCTAATTTCATCATCTATATTGATGCTAAAGCCACTCAAATAGCTAGCTTGTGCACCAGGCCAACCGTTACCACCAGGCACTTGGGCAGTACCTTTGTGATATTTTAGCCAAGTACCTTCGTATAGAGCTACACGCGATTTTAGTAAGTAAGCCGCATCTTTGCTAATACGATTTTTGCCATTCGGAGTGCTTTCGCTCAAAAGAGCAATCGCCTTATCAAGGTCTGAAAGTATAAAGCGTGCTACTTCGTTCTGAGGGCGGCGTTTACTTTGCTCAGTAAGAACTGCTTTTTCATCAGGCAACACCTCAGTGATGATAGGAAAGTCACCAAAGTTTTGCAACTTGTTAAAGTAGGTAAAAGCACGCAGAGTGTACATTTCACCTATATATTGCTTAATATTAGCAGGATTACCTTGTATTTTGCCAGCTTCGTATTTAGGCAATACTTTCTCAAAGAAGTAGTTACACTCGCGTATCATACCGAAATCCCAGCCCGCTCCATTAGCACTTACGCGCCATTCACCAGGCAAAAAGCGTGCACTTCCCCCAGGGGCTGCTTGGTTATCGGTAGCGTCATCGTATCTGAACACAGAAAGTCCATACACACCAGGAGGTATAGTCGAAAATCCTACATTAGGATATAAATTGATAGCATAGGCTGCCAAATCTCCTTCGTTTTCAAAGAACGCCTCAGGGGTTACCTTGTCCAAAGGTTCTCTGTCTAAGAAATCATTACAAGAGCTTAATAGTACTCCTGCTGATAGTGCTATATATTTAAAATATCTTTTCATCGTTTTGTCAAATTATAAGGTTAGACTTAGCCCAAGAGCCCATGTTTTTGATAGTGGATAGGTTTTAGAGCCTTCGCCTCCATAACCTATACCCAACATTTCTGGGTCGTATAGTTTGCTGAGCTTAGTGAAAGTGAATATGTTTTCACCAGAAATATACACACGTAAATTGCTAATACCTACCTTTTGTGATACTTCTTGAGGAAGTGTATAGCCTAATTGTATGTTTTTAACCCTCATATAAGCTGCATTTTGTAGATAACGTGTTTGGGTTTGACGGTTTCTACCAGAACCCCAGTCAGGACGTGGATAGTAAGAGTCTAAGTTAAGCCCAAGAGGGTGATTAGGGTCGTTACGGAAATAGTCTAAGTGTTCTTTAAACACTACTGTTTGCCATTTTCCTCCATTAGCTCCCCAGAAGTATGAACCTCCTACAGCATAGTCACGTTTTCCTACCCCTTGCAAGAAGATTTTGAAGTCAAAACCTTTGTAAGCAGCATCCAAGGTAATACCGTAGTTATAACGAGGAGTTTGGTTACCTATGATAGAAAGGTCGCCGTGGTCTTCTAAAGTATTCTTACCAGCTGATATTTTACCATCGCCATTAAGGTCTTCATACATTATATCACCAGCACTCCAGTTACTACCTAATTGTGTTTGGTTTACTTTAGCCAAGTGTTCGTTCATCTCTTCTTGGGTTTTAGCTATACCTTTAGTGGTATATCCCCATATTTCACCATCATATCTACCTTCATACCAAGTACTTAAACTACCTGAAGGGTTAGGGTATTTCAATATCTTTTGGCGAGAGTCTGCAAGAGTCAATCCTATACCGTAGTGGAAGTCTTCACCTATCTTATCACGCCAGTTTACTATCAATTCAAAACCTCTACTTTCCATATCGGCATTATTAGTTTTAGGCACAGCAGCTCCAAGTGTATGAGGCAATTCGCGTGCAGGCCCTATCATACCTATAGTAGTACGTACGAAGTAGTCAAAATTAAGGTTCAAACGGCCTTTCAAAGCAGTAACATCAAGCCCTGCATTCCAAGAGCGAACATTTTCCCAACCATAGCTACTACTGATTAGCCCTGGCATCCAAGCCACATTAGGTTTCTTATCTCCCAATATCCAGCCTCCTGCACTAGTAGCATAGCCCATAACGGTATATAGTGGATACCAGTTTTGCGTATTTTGGTTACCCAATTCACCCCAAGAACCTCTAAATTTAAGAGTACTTACATAGTCGCGATAAGGCTCCCAGAATTTCTCTTGTGCTACGTTCCAACCTGCTGAAAAAGATGGGAAGAAGCTCCAACGTTGGTCGCGCAAGAAACGGCTAGTACCATCATAACGACCATTTATTTCCAAAAGGTAACGACCTTGATAGTCGTAGTTCACACGTCCAAAGAAACCTGCAGTAGCCCAGTGGTTATAACCACCATTAGTAGTTTCCTTACCCGAAGCTGTGTTAAGGGTAGGCACTGATGAGTTGATAAGGTTTTGCTTATTACCGCTTAAGGCTCTACTCTTCAACAACTCTGACTGAAAACCTGCCATAAACTTAAAGTTATGCCCACTCTCTAAATTCAAATGATAATTAGAATAAATGTTAGGGTTTAAGAAGTTTTCTTTAGAACCTGATTCATATACTGATGAAGTTTCATTATCAACAATGTAAGGCTGATTTTGCGCGTCTTTAGCATAAGTAGTCAAATTATCTTGATGATAAAATTCGCTATAGATACGGTAGTTAAACTCTGCGTGCAAATCCCAGTTTTTAGTAAAGTTGTAGTTCAAGGATAGTTGAGTATACATCCAATCTTTCTCTGATTTCTTTCTACCACCATCGCGCAAATAAGGTACTTTACTTTCACGAGTAAAGTTGCCATTAGGGTCTTTTAGCGGAATGATAGGCCAATAACGTATAATATCGTGGAAGAAAACTGCATTGTGTCCTAAGTAAGAAGGAGCTTCGTAATTCTGACGAATAAAACGCACATTATAACCAACTGATAACTTATCGTTAACCTTAGTATTAACTTTACCACTTAGGGTATAGCGGTCTAAGTTTTCTGGTGCGTATTTAAAAAGACCATCGCGGTTTAGGTAGTTAGTAGATAGGTAATACTGACTCTTATCGCTACCTCCACTCACACTTAGGTTGTGTTCGTAAGAGTAGTAAGTTTTTTTGTAGTGCTCTTCTAACCAGTCAGTATTGGCGATAGGTAGTAAATCGTGGTTATCCCAAGCTTCCCATTTACCAGATGAGTTTTTAAACATCGCCTGACCTATTTTACCGTCTTGGTAGTCTTTTATTTGTTGTAATTTCCAATCTTGAAACTGAGTTCCACCTACATCGGCATCATTAAAGTAAGTTGCCCAAGAGTAAGAATCTGCATTTTTAGGACGAATGATAGGCGAATCAGCACGTAGATTAGAACTGTAGTGTACGGTTACTTTTCCTGATTTACCTTTTTTAGTAGTGATAAGTATCACCCCGAAAGGAGCACGCGAACCATAGATAGAAGCGGCTGCAGCGTCTTTTAGTACTGATATATTTTCTATATCATTAGGGTTGAGGGCGTTCATATTCCCTTCCATACCGTCAATAAGTACTAACGGACTAGAAGTAGAGCCTGCACCTATAGTACCTGCCCCACGAATATTGAATCCTTTGGTAGCATCAAGCTGACCTCCAGCTCCCGAAGTAGAGATATTAAGACCAGGTACTAAGCCTTGCAATGCCTCAGTAACGGTAGCTACTGGGCGCGACTCAATAGCTTTAGAGTCTACTGAACTAACCGAACCGGTTAAGTTCACTTTCTTTTGGGTACCAAAACCCACTACTACTACCTCACTTAGTTGTTGGGTGTTCTCTTTTAGTACCACACTAAGTGAGTAACTTTTACCCCCTCCTACGACTTTTTTAGATTGGGTGGTATAGCCCACTGAACTAAATTCAAGTACATCGCCGGCTTTAGCCTGCAATTCATACTTACCATCAATGTCAGTCGAGGTACCGTGGGTAGTGCCTTTTACCACTACTGAAACCCCTGGCATCGGTAGTTTGCTTTCATCAGTAACTGTCCCTTTTACTGATATGGTTTGCGCTAAAGCTGCGCTAAAACAGCAACCTAACACAAACCAAATGACTGTTAAAAATTTTACTTTCATAAGTTTGGTTTTATTAAAATGAAATTACGGCGGTAAAAGTACACCCCTTTTTTCATATATGCAAACATTTTGTTAATTATTTTATTTCATTTAACAAAATAAATTCTTAATAAATTGAAATACAATCGAAAATAAAAAAGAAAATAAAGAAATTAGAAAGGTACTAAACAAGAAAATGAAAGATAAAACAAAAAAATTAGCAGGTTAGCAATTTTATAATCTTACTAACCTGCTAATTTCTATCGTTTTTACAGTTCTCTAAACTTCTACCATCCAGGGTTTTGTCTGTAGCCTACTAACTGAAGTTGGTCGGTAGGTAGCGGATATAGATATTGTTTATCATTCCAAACACGGCCAGTTAGAGGAAGTGAAGGATACATTATCAAATAGTTATCGCTATCTACAGGTAGGTTAGCTACTCCCGATCTGGCAGGGTATAGTGCTTTTAGGGCAGCGGTAAGTTTCATACCTCTGATAGTTTTAGGATTTTCTATCAATTTTCCTGCTTTCCAACGTACTATATCATCAAAACGGAAACCTTCTCCTATTAATTCAATACGGCGTTCTCTGCGAATTTCGTATAGTAGAGGGGTTACTGTATAGCCGTAGTTATCGGCATTAGCATCAGCACTCACTGTAGTGGTTAGGTGTGGCATACCCACACGGTCTCTTAGCTTGTTGATGCTGATATCCAAATCACCTTGACTCAAAGTTCCTAATTCATATTTAGCTTCTGCATAGTTTAACAGTATTTCTGCGTAACGGAATATGAATAAATCCAAATCACTTTGCTGAGCTATCCATTGTTCTGGGTCGCTTGAGCGTCCTTTTATAAACCAATAACCAGAGCTTGTTTGTCCACTACCTACAGCAGGTAGGGTTACTACTTGTTGTCTTGTAGGGTCAGGATTTTCTGTCCATACAAATCCTGGGGTAGCAACTGTCTGTGCATAGCGAGGGTCGCGGTTAGCAGCTTCACCTGCAGGAGTGCTATCGTCATAGGTAAATGAAGTACCACTAATAGGTTTACCATCAGTAAATAGGTAATTTTCCATAAAGTCTTTGCTACAGCCGGTACTATTTTCACCCGCAGTACGAGTATAACCGTGGGTACCTATCCCTTGTATATAGGTGCGTGCCATTATAGCCTCACTATTGGTAGAAAGGTCTTTTTGTATAAACAAATTGCGATAATCCTTAGTCGGATTTCCAGTGCTGTACACTCTATATCTGCCTGAGTTTATAAGCGCTTGCGAAGCATCTGCTGCTGCTTGTAGCCAGCTTGTCTCATCTCCTAATCCGTGATATTTCCTAAAAGTACCTTCCCATAGCGCTATTCTCGATTTTAGTGCTAAGGCAGCATCCTTATGTAGGCGTCCAGCTTCTGCCGATGCTTTTGCAGGCAAATGTTGTACCGCAAAGTCCAAGTCTTCTAATACTTTCTCCATCACTTGCTTATGTGGTACTCTAGGACCGTAGATAATAGGCGATGCATCGTTTACCTTAGTCAAAACCAAAGGCACATCACCAAAGGTCTTTACTTTATCCCAATAATATAATGCTCTGAAGAAACGCACTTCTGCAGCAAATTGTTCTTTGTGCAAACCTGTTGAGCGGCTGTAGTTATCTAAGAAAAAGTTACAGTTATAAATACCGTTCCAATCTCCTGTAGACCAACCTCCTCCTGAAGCAGGTACTGTATAGTTCCCTGCCAAAAAGGTATTCACATTTCGGGGCACCATATTGTCAGAGTCGCCATCGTTATAGATAAGAATTTGCACTGGCAAACTACCATAAAAACGATTGGCAAAAATCTTCAAGTCATTATCTGTGTTGAAGTACCCCTTTTCGTTAAATGAATCAGGTGGATACTTATCCAAAAAATCGTCATTCTTGCAAGCGGTTTGGCTTAAGCTCGCCAACAAAATACCCGCAAATACTATGTGTTTATATAGATTTTTCATTGTTTATGTTTTTTATGTTTAGTACTAAAAACGTGCTTGTAAGCCTAACGTTACGATACGGTTGATAGGATAATCTTGCGATAGCAACTCTGGGTCGTATGATTTAAGTAGCTTAGTCCATTCGCAAAGGTTCTGACCTGTCACAAACAAACGCAAATTTTGTATTCCTACGCGTCCCATTACATCTTTCGGTAGTGTATAACCTATAGTTACTTGTTTAAGGCGTATATACGAAGCATCTTGCATATAGCGTGTTTGAGTATTCATATTACCTCCACCAAAACGCAAACGTGGGTAATAAGCATCTCTGTTATCAGGTGTCCAGTGGTCTAACTGGTTAGTAGCAGGTACGTCCCATTCGTTAGTAAAGCCCCAGAAATAAGCACCTCCAAGTACCGCATCGCGTTTGCCTACTCCTTGGAAGAAGACTGTAAAGTCGATGTTCTTAAACTCACCTCCTAAATTCAAACCAAATGTATAGCGCGCTTGCGAGTTACCGATAATTTTTCTATCACCAGGGTTATCTAACGTATTATTACCCCAGTCAATTTTGTTGTTACCATCTAGGTCTTTATACTTCACGTCTCCCGCTAACCATTTGTAGTTCCCTAATTTCGAATTGTCTACAGCAGCTGCTTCAGCATCTGTTTGATACAAACCTTCTGTTTCATAACCCCAAATTTCTCCTATCTCTCTACCTACGTAGTAATGACCCAAATCATTAGTAGGGTTAAGATCGTATTTGGTGATAAACGAACGGCTATCTGCTAAGTTGAAAGATACGTTATATTTGAAGTCTTCTCCTATCTTGTCTTTCCAACCTAATACCAACTCAAAACCTTTAGTTTCTAGGTCAGCTGCGTTGCGTTGAGGAGCTCCTGTACCCAATACCGCTGGTAGAGGTATACCACTTACTAACATTCCATTAGTATTACGAATATAGTAGTCAAATGACCCTGTAAAGCGGTTGTCAAAGAAACCAAAGTCTACCCCAAAGTTGCGAGTCGCTACTTCTTCCCAAGTAAAGTTATTACTTACTAAGCCAGGAGCTGAAACGTATGGCAATTGTTGGGTGCCAAATATATAACCTGTTTTAGTACCATATCCCATTGTAGGTAGATAAGGGTAAAGTGCAGATACTTGTTGGTTAGGCAGTTTACCGTATGAAGCTCTTAGTTTCAAATCGCTTACAATGGTATTGATAGGTTCAAAGAATTTCTCTTTAGAAATACGCCAACCCAAAGAAGCTGACGGACTAAATACATAACGGCTTTCACGGCTAAAACGTGATGAACCATCATATCTACCATTTACCTCTACCAAATATTTTTGGTCAAACACATAGTTCAATCTGAAGAAAGAACCTATCAATGCCCAATCGCTTATGCCGCTACCTACCGATGGTTTTTCATCGTTGTTAAGTTTCAAAAACGGATAGTCTTGGTTTACTAAGTTTTTAGTTGATACATTGAATGATTCATTGTGTTTTTCTTCTTGGTTGTACCCCACCATTGCCTTTACATAGTGTTTTTCAGCAAAAGTATTTTCGTACTGAGCGTAAATATTGGCTGCCTGATACAAATCGTGACTATTGTTTTCTGACACTCTCGAAGGGTTATTGTGTGGGTAATAACCCAAATCAGTTGCTTTCAGAGGGTCGTAAATGCTTGTACCGTCAGTAGGAGCTCCGTATTCTTTAAATTGTTTTACAAAACTCTTACCGTTGTAGTGATACGGATTCCAAGTGTAATCACCTACTATTTTCACGTGTTTAATAGGGGTGAGGGTGAAGCCACTAGTTATCCAAATATCATCAGATTTATAAGTGCTTCTACCACCTGTAGCTATTACTGCAAATGGGTTAGTAAAGTTTCCTTGTCCTGAGAAGTGTCCATCAGGGTGATATACAGGCATCAATGGTTTTACGTCTGTAGCAAAACGTTCTGGCGAGAAACCTAAACCAACATCTGAAGGCTGGTTGTTATCTTTGTGATTGATGGCAGATTTTAAGTGAAGTGATAACCACTTAGTAATATCAGTATTTAAGCTAAGGGTTACGTTGTAACGTTCAAATTTTTGTTTAGCGGCTTTAAATAGCCCATCTTGGCTAAACATACCTACTGAAGCCAAGTAAGTAGTCTTTTCACTACCTCCTGAAAGAGATACGTTGTGCTGTGCTTGCGGAGCCCAACCTGGGAACATCTCTTTCACCCAATTGGTATTGCCTACATATCTGTATTTTTTAGGGTCATTAGGGTCAGGATATACTGAATTGGCAGGAGTCGGATTGTTCAAATAAGCCTGTGCTTTTTCAAGGTCTGTTTGAGTGAAGTTTTGAGACCCTGTTCTACCACCTGATATTCTTCCTGTATTATCTGCCTCCATATACATTTTTAGATAGTCTACAGAGTTTACTAAGTCAGGCAATCTGGTAGGTCTTGTGATAGAGTAGTCGGTAGAGATATTTATCTGCATAGGAGTGCTCTTTTTACCTTTTTTAGTAGTGATAAGCACCACCCCAAAAGCAGCGCGTCCTCCGTAAATAGCCGCTGAAGCAGCATCTTTTAGTACAGTTACGTTCTCTACATCATTAGGGTTAATTTGGTTAGGGTCCATTTGTACCCCATCTACTAACACTAATGGCGAACCACCATTAATAGAGGTAAAACCCCTAATGTTGAATGAAGAGCCAGCCCCTGGACGACCGTTAGAGGTGCTGATGTTCAAGTTCGGAATAACCCCTTGTAGTCCTTGTCCTATAGTAGTAAGCGGACGGCTTTCAAGTACTTTAGCATCTACAGTTGCTATAGCTCCTGTTAAATTTTCCTTTTTCTGAGTACCATACCCTACTACTACTACTTCAGTAAGTTCTTGGGTACTTTCTTTTAGTACTACACTAAGCGAAAGGCTTTTACCACTTCCGGCTACTTTTTTAGTTTGGGTGGTATAACCTACTGAACTAAATTCAAGTACATCACCGGCTTTAGCCTGCAATTCATACTTACCATCAATGTCAGTCGAG
>ERZ772986.1508-NODE-1508-length-13173-cov-4.065025_pt1 | contig 13173 bp, 15 predicted proteins | sample MGYA00511898_ERZ772986 | MGnify/ENA primary metagenome ERZ772986 (study PRJEB29015, sample SAMEA2737934) | human oral metagenome | biome: human oral; feature: human-associated habitat; material: dental | place: China | collected 2148 ... | reverse complement strand
GTACGCACCCGCCCCGACGCCTTGCGTAACGTGAAACGGAACCGGTAACCCACCGACTCCAACTCCCGCATCGCCGCCCGCACGGCCTTCTCACCCAGCCCCCGGCCAACGAACGCCCGATACCCCAAGTTCGCGCCCTCCGGAGACGCCAATGCGCGCGCCAGGATCCCCAGCGCCGCATACGAGATCCGCTCATCAAAAACGACCTCATTACGCAACGCAGTCGCCCCACGCCGCACGACGAAGTACTCGCTCATCACTGCTCCCCTCCACGAGGACCCGCGCACGCTCCACTCAGACGCGCGCGGCCGCGATACGCGGGACGCAGGTGCGCATGGCGTGTTCTACGGTGGCCTCGGGGGTAGTGCCACCTACCCCCGAGGCCCGCACCCGGCCGCCGGATGCGACCGCGGTGCCGATGGGCGCACCCCGAAGGTCGGGCGGCACCCGTTGGGACGGAAGGCCCGTCCCACATGCCCCAGACAAGCGATAGGAGATCTGGAACATGTTGACCGCTCTGAACGCGCACACCGGCGCGCCCATCAGTGTGTACGCCTATAAGGCCATGGCCCCCCACGACCGCCCCGGGGCGCTGGTATGCCCGGGGCAGAGCGTCGAAGGCGACGCCTGCACCGCACCCGTGACCGCAGCCGCCCTCAACTCCGACCACGTCCACCCCTACTTCCGCGTGGGCCGCATCAACGACCACGTGGAGGGCTGCACCGAGGTCGCCGGGACCACGCCCACACCCACCGGGGATACCGACCCCGACGGCATCAAAGGCGTCCAGGGGCCGCGCGGTCCCGAAACCATCGTGCGAATCACCCTGAACAACCCAGCCGCCTCTGCCGCCGCAGCAGCAGGCGCCGCCACGACCAGCGCCACCACGACGGCAGGTCACCACCGCGCCCCTAAACTCAGCGGCAGCGACCAGCCTCTCACCGTGCGCTGCGGCCTGCGCAAAGCCGCGCTCGACCACGCCCGCGGTGTCATCGCCGACACCGACACCGTCACACTCGGCACCACCACCGCTCCCGCCCGCGAGATCATCCACCCCGCCGAACGCCTCATCAACGCCCCCTACAACGGCCACGAGGTCATCGCCTACGGCCACCTCCACAGCGTCATGCAGGGAAACAAGGGACGCACACACTTCATCCGCCTGCGCCTGCCCGACGGCCGACCCACCAAGGTGCCCATCATCATCAGCACCGCCCACTACAACCAACTTCGCACCCGCTTCACCCAGGTGAAACAAGATCCAAGCTCGTGGACCCTGATCGCGTGCGGCACGATCAAAGGCCCCAAGTACGCCCAGCGCTACCTCGCGCCCCTCGACACCGACTCCATCCACTTTCAACGCTCCTCCACCGCCTCGCCGCTATCCCGACCATCCCCCTCATCGGCGCCAGAGACGCCGTCAAGGTAGCTGAAAGACTCCTCCAGCTCCATAAACACCGCGAGGTCGCCCTCCGTGGGTTCCCCAAGAGTCGTGTCCGCGGCCGACAGGTCCGCCGCCATGCCCCTGTGGAGGGCAACCAAGCGGTCACTGCACGCCCCATCCCTGCCCCGCATAAGTTCCACCTGTGCCTGCGACAACGTCAACAAGTGCGCCCTGTAGGCATTGCCCAAGTGGTACAGCACACCCACGTACTCCTGAGAACTCCACTCCGCCCACGCCGCCCTCCGGCGAAGGCGCTCCACCTCCGCCGCATACCTGCTCACAACCTCCGCGAACAAGCCGCGCACCCCCTCCAAGGCCTCACCAGCGCTCGAGTCCTCCAAACCCAACGCCTCCACCAGCTCTACCAACGTCGAATCCACGCACTCAACCAACGCCGCCACCGACTCCCCGCGCTCCACCACGACTACTCCCCCACCTTCCCCAGGCCCGGCAGCGGAACATCTGACATCGACGACTCGCGCTCAGGGTCGACAGTCGTGTACACCGCCTCGATGTCCGCAGGGTCAAACAGGATTCGACGCGACGGCGTCACCACATGCCGAACACGCCCCGACTTCGCCCATCGTCGCAGGGTGTCCGGAGAAACACCCACAAGCTTGGCAGCTTCGCCAGCACTGATAAGCCGTTGCATTTTTTGCAGTGTCATACCGTATATGATGCATGCATACAGTGTTACCGTCAAGAGATATCATTGCAGTTTCTGCAGCGTTTGTGTACTATTGCAGCATGGCAACAACGAAGGTTCAGCACGGACTAGCGCCCGACGAAGCGATCGGCATGACAATCAATCAACATTTGTTTGCACGCAAGATGTCTGGCAATAGTTTTGGGCCAGTTATCGGGGTTTCCGGAGCCACAGTGAGTCGCAAGCTGCGAGGAAACGTCGGCTGGTCGGTGACAGAACTACTAACTGCTGCCAGCTTCTTTGGCATCGAACCCGCCGACCTCATGCCTACCCCCGACGGGAACGGCGGCTGGATCCCTGCACCCTTCAAACCTGCCAGGCGTCGAGATGTCGACGCATTGGTGCCCCAAGTCGGGCTTGAACCGACGACCCACGGATTATGAGTCCGCTGCTCTAACCGACTGAGCTATTGGGGCGGTGCCATCCTACCGGATGAGGGCTCCTTTGCTCCACCCGCCGCCCCGGCCTCGTCCGCGAACGCAAGCGCCACCCCGCGCAGCCGCTAACAAGTGTCGAGCCCAACCGCGACTCAGACGTACCTGCGCGCGATGGCGACGGCTTCGGGAACGTAGGAGCGCCCAAAAACCGCGCAGTGGACCATGATGATGTGCATCTGGTGCAAGGTGACGCGTTCGCGCCAGCCGTCTGCCAAGGGCGAGGTCTCGTTGTAGGCGGCGAGGATCCGCTCGTAGTGCGGGCAGCCGAAGACGGCAAGGGCCGCGAGGTCCTCCTCGGCGTGCCCGCCTTGGGCAGCGGGGTCGATGAGGACGGCACCGTCGGGGGTCCACATGACGTTGCCGCTCCACAGGTCGCCGTGGGTTCGGGCGGCACCCACATCCCTTTGCTCGGCAATCTCTTCTTCGACGAGGCGCGGCTGGTCGTGGTCGAGCGCACCCGATGCGAGGCGCTCAGAGAGTTTTTCGATGAGGCCGCGCTCAGCGGCCGCGAAGGTGCGGTCGTCAAGGTAGGGGGCGATGCGTTCGCGCGCGTAGAAGGTGCCCCAGGATTCCGCCGAGGCGGGGGCTAGGTACTGAGCTGCCTCACCGTTCGCGGATCGGTCGGGATCAGCTGCTTCACTGGGTACACCGCTGTCCGCATGATGTCCGTCGCGATTGTCGTCATTGTGGGCCTGCCGAGGCAACGTCAGGCACGCCTCCCCCATCCATCCGTCACCCTCGAACCCGGGCGGTGGCGCGCCCAGGTGGGGTGCACCGGCGGCGTGTGTGTGGGCGAGGGCGCGGCCAAAGTCTTCGGCGGCTCGCGGGTTTGGCGCGACAGAGACCAGGCGGGGTTCTTCGAGCCACGTCGCGCCACGATCGAGCACGGGCACGACGGCGGCCCCGGGGTCCGAGGCCTCGGCGAGCCAGGCGAGCCCCGCGACCTCGTAGGCGATCCGCCCGCGGCGACTATCCGCTTTCCTGATGGTGTCCATCGGTGTGGCCTCCTATCTGCGGTGAAGCTCCAGCGCTCCCCGCCGTCGACGCCTCTGTGCGACGGGTCAACGATATCAAGGGTAGTGCGGGGCAGAGGCAACTCCTCCAACGCGCGCCATCGTTGCAGGTCAGCCAGCCAACAGCGCAGGTTAGCGCTCAAAATAGCGGGTTCACGCGCGAACAACGCACCCCATCAGCTGCCGATTTGCCCAAAGTGCAGACCACCTCACCTACAAGAGCCCATTCTCAACATTTCTCACCGAGGTGGTCTGCGTTTTGGGCACCAACCCTCGTGAGTCATGGCCTGCACGCCGTTAATCGGGGGGAATTGCATCATTAGAGATCCGACACGCCGGCGACACGCCGAGAGTCAGCTCCTAATGGTGCAAAACCCCCACGACCGGCGGCGCGGCGAGCGTACGAGGACCACACCTTGGCCTATGTGGATAGGTTGTCATGATGCGGATAGGTTATCGGCACGCGGATAGGTTAATAAGCTATCCGCATGCTCATAACCTATCCGTATCGCAATTACCTATCCGCGTAGGCGGCCGGTTTCGTCGGCCTGGAGGGCAGGCACGCATGGAACGGCCTGGCCGCAGTGCCGCTGAGTGTTTCGGGGCCTGGTTACGGCGCCGAAGGCGGCGGCAAAACTCGCCCTGCACGAGCCGCGCGGTGCCACTTCCGGTACAAAACTCGCCCTGCTCACTCGAAATGCCCCGTTTTGGCGCGTTTTGCGTGTGCAGGGCGAACTTTGTACCACTGTGGCCAACAACAAGCCAAGCAGGGCGAACTATGTACCGCATACGAGGTGGACACGAAGCCAGTCGACACAACCACACACCAAGCGCCACTGGTGTGGAGGACGCCGGAGGGACCAGAGGGCACGGCCTCGGTGCCGGTGGGTGGCGGCAGGACCAGGGCGGGTACATCAGCGACACAGTATCGCAGGCGCCGCCGGTGTGTAGGGCGCCGGAGGGACCGGAGGGCACGGGCGGGCTTCGAGACGCGGCGCCGAACGAGTGAGGTCGCCAAGTCTCGCGGGCGGCCAGACCCTCCGGCGCCCGGAACACCAGCGGCGTCAAGCAGCACAACAACAGGCACCGCACGAACGCACCCAGGCAAACAAAAACCGACATCCGTGATCGGATGTCGGCCTGTGGTGGAGGTAGCGCGACAGTGTTCGAACCTTGCCCCAGCGCTACAGCGTGCGGCCTGTGAACAGCAAGGAATCCGACGTCGTACCAGGTCAGCGATGAGTTCCACGCCCCGTACAGCTCCTCAGCCTGTCCCACGGTTGACGGACGCGATGCTGGACGAGGCCCAGGGGCGATACGAGGCAAACACCACCCTGCAACTGATCGCAAACGACCTCGGTGTGAGCCGTCAACGCCTTGCCGTTCGGTTGCGGGAGCGTGGGGTCGCGATCCGGGGCGAGGGACCTTCACGTGAGCAGGTGCTGGAGATGGTTCCCCGGTACGGCAAAGGGGAGTCGCTGGCGAAGGTCGGCACCCGGCTCGGGTTCAGCGGCGGAACAGTCCGGGCCTACCTGATCCGAGCAGGTGTCCCCATTCGCGACGCGCAGGGACGTTCACGGTAGGGAATGGGTACGGGCAACTACACGTTAGTCGGCAGGGCCCATACCAACCTTGGGCCCTGCGCGTTCCACCGGTCTTACCTCACGCTTTCCCGAGCAGCGATCAGGTTTCAACTCCGCCCACATATGCAAGAGCCTCCATCGCCCAGGAGCTAACCTCAGCGGAGTGGCTCGCGTACTCGTCGTCGTCGTACCGTCCACTGACCTTCGAGGCGGCCATAAGCTCTGTGAGGCGGAGACGGTCTATCACCACTCCAAAGTCCATTTCGCGTAAACGTGCTGTAGCGAGTGCTTCGGCGCGGAAGTCGTATGATTCTGACTCTTGGAGCTTATGGTGTTGCAGTACGGGGATGAACAGCAGTTCGATGTGGTGATAAGACGGCGACTTCGCGAACCAGGGAATAAAGTGCCCTTTGACATAAGCGCCAATTGGTTTGTCTTCCCAATTTCGACCTGACGCAACTTGACCATACGCGACGATAGCGCCCGGTTGGCCATCCCTGAATGAACGCCAAGCGACGATGTCTACAGTGCCGTCATTGGCGTTTCGTGAAAGACCGGCCGGGCGTTCTACGGGTGCCTCACCCAGCCCCATTGCTTTTACAAGATTCTGAACCGCGGTAAGCATGTTTGAGTGATCGGGTCTCGGATAGCCGAACCAATAAGCGCTCCCGCCGAGGATCTCGGCCGCAGTAAGGTATGACACAATCTGCATGATCTTCGCACTACGGATGAAAAGAGTGTGCCGCGACGGAAAAGGCAGCAGCTCGGAGTGCATTGCTGCGATGAGGAGGCAACAGACATAGGTTCCGTGGGCGGCTTTTTCTGAGTCATCTGTTGCATCTCGTGGTCCGAGAATCCAACTGCCATACTCGAAAGTGATCTCGAACGGGTACAGGGAACCAAGGGCTGACTGTCGGTATGTAAGTTCCTCGTTCACCCGTTGCGACAGCTCGTCAGCAGCGGGTTCGAGAATCTCTTCATCCACGGGCTCCAAGTCGAGGTTCGACAAGACATCACCATGTTCGGGATCTGACTGGACAGCCTGGCTCCGAAGAAGCTGCTGTTCTGCAATAGGCCCATCCGAGAGCAGCACTTGGAGTTCTACCCAGTCGGCAAGAACGGCACGCGTTGAGCTGTCGAGCGGTGCACTAACTCTCATCGGGACCTGCGTGGTCAGTATGTGCCTTCTTCATAGCCTGGACGATCGAATCCATGGCGCGAAGAACTGATTGTGCATCATCTAACAATTCTGAATTTGGGTCGTAGCGGCCGATCATGCCCGAGACTTCCTCTGATGCAGCGACAAGCTTATAAAACGACTTCTCAAACGCCCGACCTCGGTCCTCGACGAGATCGAAGGCTCTATCGAGATCCCGCGTGGTGGACAGAACGCGCGTTGCTCGCTCATTTCCAAGGACGTTCACCAGGTGTCCCAGATCGGGGTTCTGACTACGGATCACTGCCGGATCATCGCCCTGCCCGTAGAGCCACGACAAGAGGTCCCGAAGGTTTGCCCTGTTATCCCGTGGAACGGGGTTTGCTGGGAGCACTGTATTGTCGTTCTCCGGGAGACCAATGAAGTTCCGCACGTTCGCGGTTGAAAGCGCGGTATAGAGGTGTGAAAAATAGAAAGACTTCTTGGTGCGCTCCTCCTTGTCGAAGAGCTTCGCGTCCTCGGCTTGTTCGAGAACTACGACGCCGTTCACCAGTCGACTAATTGTGTTGTGCCCGTCTCCCAGCCTGCGACTAACTTCATCAATGTTATCACCGTCTTTGAGCCACGCGTATGCGAATCGTGCTTTGGCGTACGCGTCCCACTTAAATGCCCCATTGACATGCTTGAACCCTATGAAGTCACGAGCCTGTTTGCGCGATTCCACATAATTGACCTGGATTTCATCTGGGATCGCCCGTTCATGCAGAGGGCTAGGCACGGCTACCTTGAGTTGCTGTTGAAGCTCTGGATTCGCCAGAATCCGAAGAGCCGCCAGGCGACGATTGCCTTCGATGACGGTATTCGTTGGCTCTTCCACGATGAGAGGTTCAAAATCGAGCCACCCAGAGTTACCGATTGACTGGATTAGTTCGCCAAGGTCTGCCTGCAAATACAGATATCGGAGCGCCTCTTCTTGGGTTTCGAATGTCGCGTCGGGAATTCGCGGGTTGATCAGGTCTAGCTTGAGTTGGCCAGGACTTACGTTAGCTAACCGCGGCATGTTCTACCTCCTTAGAGACCAATTTAGAAGCCCTCGTCTCGGTGAGTTCTCCGTGTTCGACGTCAATGCTCTCAGGGATTTTCAGTGAATCGGAGAACACCATGATTTCCTGCGCTTTCATAACCCTATGCGCCGAATAGTTCAATGAGAAGAGCCTGCTCCGCCGCCCACCATATAGCTCCTGAACCCGGGGAACATTATCGTATGTGAGAACCCAACGTGCGACGTCAACCTCATTCAGACACTTAGCCAGCTCTTCATGGTCGCTAGCGTCAAATGCGTTCATATAGAGCGACCCGGCTTTTTCAAAGTATGGCGGATCAGCGTAAATAAACGCGCTTTCTTCATCAGCGTAGTGCTTGATAACGTCTCTTCCATCAAGGTTGGTCACCAAAATCCGACTGGCATGAAGGCCGATCAGTCGGATGCGCTCCACCAGTGTTGCCCGGTTGAACCTAGCATCGATCTTGTAGTTGCCTGTCTGGTCTTTGCCCCCGATTGGTCCCCCGTTGAGAACACCGGAGCGGTTGGTGCGGTTCAAGTAGAAGGTTGCGAAGCCAAGCGACAGCAGCTCGTTGCGAGGACTGTTGTCGTAGATATCGCGTTGCCTCTCCCACTCCTCCACCGTTAGGTCAACGGTGCGCACAAGCTCGCTGAACGCTTGGGGTTCATCAACGACGGCGCGCCAGAACGCATACACGGCGGGGTCCAGATCATTGATTGCGATGTTTGAGACCTGACCTGAAACGAGGAGACCGAGTGCGGCGCCAGCGCCGCCAGCGTATGGCTCGACGTAGGTGCTTGACGTCAGATCGTTGTCCCTGATGATCTGACGGAGACGAGAGTACAGGAGCCCCTTGCCACCGGGATACCGGAGTGGCGATACAGTTACACGCCGCGGAGTTCTTGGGGATGTTCTCGCCGGACTCATGGTTTAAGTACCGCCTTCATGATTCCTTCAATTGTCGCCCAAGTCTCACGAACGTCATCAGCGGTCGCGAAAACTTGATGGTTATGGTTCGTCGCGTCTAGGTGTTCTTTGGATCCAACGAAACCATACCGTCCACTCAAGTTCCTGACTATCTGGACGGACTGAATATATGCGGTTTTCCCAGTAGTGCGGAAGTGGTCTTCGAGCCAGACGAGGCAGTTCGAAAGGAAAACAAACCCTCTTTCAGTCGACCCCCTACGAATGTCTTCACCAAGGATTTCAGCATATGCCTTGATGGTCTTTTCCAAAAATGTTCGAAGTAAATCCTGAGTTGCATTCGGGAATCTTTGGATATTGATAGCTGAAAGTTCTTTAACGATTTCGTGGATTGACGCCGGAAACTCCGCAGGGACAATGAGATTATCCAGGTTCAAGTAGTTCCGCTTCTTAGGGAACGGCTTCGCCCTGTCCTTTCCAGCATCCGATGTGGCATCGCGCTCTTGTTTCGAAACCTTGCCTGGATGCTGCCCAGCTCCGTGGCTACTCTCGGCGTGGGCACCTGGACCCCGAGCGCCCGCAGGGCTTCCAGAGTGTCCTGCTCCAGCGGCCCCATTGCCGGCGGGCTCCGCCCCCTCGGTGATGCGCTCATTGAGGAGGTCTCGGAGTTCATCCATGTATTCGACATAGCGGTCGCTAGATGCCTTGTTTAGCGATCGAGTGTTGATTTTTCCGTCGCGAATATCACAGACAATCTTGGTCGCGACCCGCTTGAAAGTGACGTCATTTAGAGCAAGGGAAACCTCACCAGTTCCAGCCTCGACCCGAATGCCCACAAGTTCAAGGAACTTATCGTTCTCATAGAGGCGGGCAAGAGTTGAAACCGGAAAGCGGCGCTTGCGTGCGTAGTCACCGAGAGAAGGATCGTCGTAGGTCACTTGACGGAACAACTCAAGAATCCTGCTGCGTGTGATGAACTTCCTGACGTCAACGGTGGGATACTGGTCGATCAGTTGATCCGGAGTCTTGCCAGCATCCAGCTGGGCTTGAAAAAATGCAGCCTGACGCGCAGGAGTCCATGCGACACGCTGATTCCCGGTGTGCAGGGCAGCAACGAGCTGGTCTGCATCGTCCTGCGATGGTGCCTTCTTAACCGTGATGCGTCGAACTGCATCACGGTTAGGCAGAAGTTGAGCGAATTTGCTAATACGTGCCTGATGATCGGGCGCAAGATACGGGTTCTGAATGGCCTTCAGGGCTGCGACTCGGCGGTTTCCTTCGACAACTATCAACAGCCCATCACGCTCTACAACGATGGGGACTTCGTGGGTCAAGAGCCCGACCTTCGCAATTCCCTCGACCAAGTTCAGGGCTTTTTCGTTGGTGAAAAGGTCTTGGATGATGTCAGACTCCGGCACCCCATCTGGAATGTCGAGCCGAACATTCCGGGGGTCGAGATGGAGGTCGTTGACAACATCAACCACAACCTCATCCCACATGGACATATCAATCATCAAGGCCCCCTCCCAACACCGTAATGCCACCAGATTCAGGCCCCACCTTGTCTGCGGAGCCGCCTCGAACCAGCTCTAGGACGTCGCTTCGCAGGAAGCGCCATGCCCGTCCGACCTTGTCTCCTGACAGTGTTCCTTCGCGCGCCAACGACAGAACAGTCTTGGTACTTACACGCAGCAGAGCAGCAGCTTCGTCGGTATTCAGAACTTCGTGTTCTTCCGGCATCTTCCTGCACCCTCCTCTTACGGCCTTCAACGTCACGATACCAGCAGACCGTCGTGCTGTGGCCCGGACAGGCTGAAGTCGGCGGTGTCGTCTGATCGTCCCAGCGCATCGAGGCACCCTGGGGGTAGGTGCTTGCTCACGGTCGTTCGCTAGTACGACCCGAGTAAGTCGGCGACCGACGGTGTTGGCTCAGCAAGTCGGTTGTAGATGCGTCCGGATGTTGGACCTCACCGGCAGCATCCGCGACGGACTCTCCTCGCGCGAGGGCACAGAGGGCTCTCGTACGTGCGGTATCTTCCTGGTGGCGGGCTCGGGCGAGCCAGATGAGGCTGGCGGGGCCGAGGGCGAGCATCTTGAACGCGTCCCAGATGCAGATCGCGGCGATGACGTAGAGCCAGCCGGACCAGCCTTGGTCAATCAGTCCGGTGCAAGTGGCGGCGATCAGGAGGTATGGGACGGCGAGGAGCATCACGAGGAGTCCGTACTTCATGCCGCGGCGAGTGCGGACCTTGCGGACGATGATGTTGCTGGGGCCGAAGCGTTGCAGGGCTCCGTGGCCTGCGGTGCTGATAGCAAGTCCGATGCGGAACATGGCGGTGTCCTCCTGTCGTTCTCAACGGGCAGAGCACCTGTGGAGGACGTTCCAGGAGTCTCGTCCTGGTCGGTCGTGTCGTCGCGTCCGGCGACGGCGAAACGTTGAAAACCGCCTATTTCTACGATAGCCCTTCCCCCGTCCTGGCGGAAGGCGCGTTCCATGCATCCGTGCCGCGTACCTGCCTGGTATCGAGTTCGACAGGATGCGGGAGGTTGTGATGTCTGGTTTCGCAGATCAGGTGAACGGTTAGCGGGAGGCACGGGTACTGCTGTCGCTGCTGGCTCAGCCGGATAATCGGTTCACTGGCGGCATGCTCGCCCGGCTCAGCGGGGTCGAGACGATCGCGCTGCTGGACTCGGACGACCCGCACGATGCCGTGGATACGGCTCGGTTGGGTGTCTGGCGGGCGAGTCTGCGCCGTGCCGCCGAGCACATGGATATTTCGCGCGAGGTCGGGACCCGTCTCGATGGGAAATACAAGACTCTGATCCCCGGAGACCAGGACTGGCCGACCGTGATGGACGACCTCGGGACGCGCGCCCCGTACGTGCTGTGGACGGAAGGCGCCGCCCGGTTGCTGAACTTCAGGCTCGACGACAAAGCGACCATTATCGGTGCCCGTTCTGCCAGCTCCTATGGTGTGAACGTGGCCCAGGAGCTGACCGACGACCTCGCTCAGGATGGGCAAATCGCGGTGGCGGGTGGCGCGTATGGGATCGAGGCTGAGGTGCACCGGCAGGCGCTCGCCCGGGACGGAGCGACGGTCGCAGTACTGGCCGGTGGGATCGACCGCAACTATCCGCAGGGCAATGCCGACCTGCTCGACCGGGTACGCCACGAAGGGGTCGTGGTCTCTGAGCAACCCCCGGGTGCCGTGCCGACGAGGGGTCGGTTCCTGGCCCGCAACCGTCTTCTCGCCGCTCTCTCCTCTGCAACCGTGTTGGTCGAGGCCGGTGCTCGTTCCGGGTCGCTCGGGGTCGCCGCCGAAGCGCGCACTCTGGGCCGAGCTGTCGGTGCAGTGCCTGGACCGATCACAAGCGTGACCAGCACGTGCCCGAACCTTCTGATCCAGGGTGGACAGGCACGGATGGTCACGAGCACTCGCGATGTCGAAGCGCTCATGGACCTCGTTGCCGACGCCCCTTCACCCTCGCCTGCACGATCGTTCTCGGACCGGGGTGCGGCACGCTCGCAAACGCCAGGCCGGCAACCGGGCCGCGGACACCGGGCTGGCCCGCGAGTCCGCCGGTGGCCTTTCCTCAGGGACGGGAGCCGCGGCGGGGTCGTGGTTTGCCCATCCCGGCGTCACCGCGGTCAAGCGGGACCGGGGGCTGGGACGATGAACCCGCGCACCGACGAACAGCTCCACACCGCCGTCCTCGTCGCGCCGGCGAAAGAACGCCGCCGCCTGGCCAAGCAACGACGCCGCGCCGCGGCCGCGCTGGTCGCGGAGCAGAAGAAGGACCGCATGGACCAGGCGAAGGCAAGGCAGGAAGCCGCCCGCGCCGAAGCCCGCGCCACCACGTATCTGCCCGCTGAGGGCGAGCCGGGCCCGGCAGGGCTGCGGTCACCTGGCCGGTTCCGCCTGCCCCGGCATCAGGACATCTCAGCCATGCTCGCCGACGCCTACCCGTTCCTAGCCGAAGGCGGCCTCGGCTCCCGACGACCCGACCAGGTGGCCGGTCGGCGAGGTGACCCGACCCGGCGGGCTGTTTTGCAAGCGTTGTTCCGCATTGGGGTAGGAAACAGGTCATTCGGGCAGGTTAGTAACCTGCCCCAATGAGGGCTAACCTGCCCCAATGCTTGTTTTCCTGCCCCAGTGTCGTCCGCTGGGCACTGGAGGGCGCGGCTGTGGTGCGGCGGCACGGCTGCGCCTGGCCCAAGGGCGCCTGGGTCCGGGTGCGCGCCCGCGTCTGCGCCACTTGGGCATTGCCCGCACCACTTAGGCCCCCGACACGCCGGGAGAACCAGGGCCCATTTGGGCCTAAGTGGCGCAGTGGAGCCCTAAGTGGTGTAGCGGTGCGCTAAGTGGTGCAACGGCGGGCTAAGTGGTGAAGCGGCGCACGAAGCCGCGCAACCGCGAGCGAATCCCGCAGCACAGCGTACGAAGCCGCCCAAAGCATCGACAACGAGCCGCACACGCAGCCCCTCCCCACAACCACGCACACAAAAGGACCGGAATCAGACAGCACGGCCTAGTCGGGCACGCACGTAAGGGGACTGATTTCCGAAACACACTGCGCATACAACGGCTTGATTCCGCCCTTGTACGCGGTCGCATGTTGCGTAATTCCGATCCTTGTGTGCGTAAAACGGGGCTGCGCGGCGCCGTCTACACTGCGCCCGATTGCCCGTCAGATGATCGTCCCCCGTCCCAGGTGGGCGCGGTTGAGGGGGAGGGCGCCCCTCCCGGGGCCGGTCCGCTGTCCGGTGTGGGCGCCCCTCCCGGGGTGGGGGCCGGGTCCGGGGCCCCGACGCGCAGGACCACCAGGGGCTCGCCCGTCGGCTGGG
>ERZ772986.1504-NODE-1504-length-13181-cov-7.822261_pt1 | contig 13181 bp, 13 predicted proteins | sample MGYA00511898_ERZ772986 | MGnify/ENA primary metagenome ERZ772986 (study PRJEB29015, sample SAMEA2737934) | human oral metagenome | biome: human oral; feature: human-associated habitat; material: dental | place: China | collected 2148 ... | reverse complement strand
GCGCAACGTCGTCATCATCGGGGCCTCCAACCGGGAGGACATGATCGACCCCGCCGTCCTGCGCCCGGGACGCCTGGACGTGAAGATCCGTGTTGGACGGCCCGACGCCGACGGCGCCCTGGAGATCCTGTCGAAGTACCTCACGGCCGACCTGCCGCTCGATCCGGCGGAGCTCGCCGCCGCCGACGGCGACCGCGAGGCCGCCGCTGCCTCAATGCGCCGGACCGCCGTCCGCGCCCTGTACGCCCGCTCCTCCGCCACCGAGGCGCTCGAGATCACCTACGCCTCCGGCACGCGGGAGACCCTTCACCTCGCAGACCTCGCCAGCGGCGCCATGCTCGCCGCCGTCGTCGCGCGCGCCAAGACCGCCGCCATCAAGGACGAGCTGGACGGCGGAAGCGGCGGGCTGTCCACCGCCCGCGTCCTGGAGGCAGTCGCGGCCGAGTCCCGTCAGAACGAGGAGATCACCGGCGCCACCGGCCCGGAGGACTGGGCCCGTCTCGTCGGCCGCCGCGGCGAGCCCATCCGCCTGGTGCGGCGCCTGACCGCCTCACCGGCCGAGGCGTCGAAGGAGGGCGCATGAGCCAGTCCGCACCGGCTTTCGGCCCGGTGTCGCGGCCCGTCGGCATTGAGACCGAGCTTGGGGTCCTTCAGCCGGGCAACCCCTACGCCGGCGCCGTCGCCATGGCCAGCCGGGTCGTGGAGGCCTACGGCATGGTCTCGCGGCCGGGCGTGAGCGGCCCGGACGGGGCTCCGGCGCGGGCCGTGCGCTGGGACTACGAGGGCGAGGACCCTCTCGCCGACCTGCGCGGCGGGCGCCTTGACCGGGCCGCCGCCCACCCGAGTCTGCTCACCGACGACCCCGCCCGCCCCGCGCCCTCCGGCGACGCCCCCGGCCACGGGCCCGGTGCGCCTCCCGGTCCTGCCCCGACGGACGGCGCCCCGGTGGGGCGGCCGGCGTCCCGGGCGCCGCTCGGCAACGGCCCCGCAGAGCTCTGGGAGGAGGCGGACCCGCCGCCGGCCCCGTGGGGGACCAGGCCGCGCCCCGACGCGGTCGAGGCCGCGCTTCCGCGCGCCTCCACCGTGGTGCTGACCAACGGCGCCCGCCTGTACGTCGACCACGCCCACCCCGAGTACTCCTCCCCGGAGGTCCTCACGCCCCACGACGCCGTCGTGTGGGACCGCGCCGGCGAGCTGGTCGCCCGGCGGGCCATGATCGCCCTGGCCGAGGGCGCCGGGGGAGTCGTGCCCGGCGAGGTGGTCCTGTACAAGAACAACGTCGACGGCAAGGGTGCGACCTACGGCTCCCACGAGAACTACCTGGTGCGCCGGGACCTCGCCTTCAGCGACCTCGCCCCGGTCCTCATCCCGTTCCTCGTCACCCGCCCCGTCATCGCGGGGGCCGGGCGCGTGGGCATCGGCCAGCGCTCCCAGCGCCCCGGCTTCCAGGTGAGCCAGCGCGCCGACTACGTGGAGAGCGACGTCGGCCTGCAGACCACCTTCAACCGGCCGATCGTCAACACCCGCGACGAGCCCCACGCGGACGCGGGGCGCTTCCGCCGCCTGCACATCATCAACGGCGACGCCAACCGCTTCGACGTCCCCATCTACCTCAAGGTCGCCACCACCGACCTGCTCCTGTGGTACCTCGAGCGCGCGTCGGCCCGCCGGGACCGGTTGGGCGCCCTGGCGCCCCTGCGCCTGGTCCACGACCCGGTGGAGGAGCACTGGGCGACCTCCCACGACACCGCCCTGACCCGTCCCCTGGTCACGGTCTCCGGCCCGATGACGGCCCTGGAGATCCAGCGGGCCCACCTGGAGGCGATCGCGGACGCCCTGGAGGAGGACTACGGCGGCACCGGCCGCGAGCACGTCGGCGAGGAGACGGCCACCGCCGTCGCCCTGTGGCAGGAGGCCCTGACCGCGCTGGAGGACTACGCCGCGGCGCAGGGCGCCCCCGCAGAGGCCGAGGCCACCACGCGCGCCGCCGCGCTCGTGGAGTGGGTCGCCAAGAAGCAGCTGTGCGACGCCATGCGCGCCAGAACCGGCGCGAGCTGGGACGACCCGCGTCTGGCGGCCCTCGACATCCAGTGGGCCGACCTGCGCACCGGTCACGGGGTCGCGGAGCGGCTCATCGCGGCGGGCCGCACCCGTCGCCTGGCCACCGACGCCGAGGTCGAGGCCGCCGCCGGCTCCCCGCCGTCCGGAACGCGCGCCGCCATCCGCGGGGCGGCCGTGGCCCGTCACGGCGAGGTCGTCGCGGCCTCCTGGACGAGCCTCGTGCTGGATCTTCCCGACCACGAGCGTCTGCTGCGTCTCGCCCTGCCGGAAGACGTGCGGGCCGATGCGCAGCGGGTCGCCGACGTGCTCGGTCAGATCCAGGTCACAATTGGGCTACACCGAGGCCTGGGGGCAGACTGATCCCACCAGGAGCACCGGGCCGCGCCCCGACCCCTCAGGCAGGAGGCACCATGAGCACCCACGAGCAGATCCAGCCCACCGGGGGCGGCGACGAGGAGGGCCCCGAGGCGGTCGGCCAGGCGCAGGTGGCCGGCGTCGACGACATCCTCGACGAGATCGACTCCGTCCTGGAGACCAATGCCGCGGCCTTCGTGCAGGGCTTCGTCCAGAAGGGCGGCGAATGAGGGTGCCGCGCTCGCGCAGACCGGCGCGGCGGATCATCGGCGTGGAGACCGAGTACGGCATCACCTGCGCCTCGACGACCGGTGGCACGCCGCCCCTGGACGCCGATCACGCCGCACGTGAGCTCTTCGAGCCCGTCGTGCGCCTGAGCCGGTCCTCCAACGTCTTCACCCGCGGCGGGGCCCGCCTCTACCTCGACGTCGGCTCCCACCCCGAGTTCGCCACCGCGGAGTGCGACCGCCTGGAGGACCTGCTTGCCCAGGACCGGGCCGGGGAGCTCATGATGGCCGACCTCGCCGAGCAGGCCAGCGCCGGCCTGGCCCGGCGGGGCGTGCCCGGCCGCATCCACCTGCTCAAGAACAATCTCGACGCCGAGGGCAGCGGCTTCGGCTGCCACGAGAACTACCTCGTGCACCGCCGCGGCGACTTCTGGAACGACGCCCGCACGCTCGTGCCGCACCTGGTCACCCGCCAGATCCTCGTCGGCGCCGGACACATCCTGCCCGGTGAAGGCTCGGTCCCCGCCCGCTACGTCTTCTCCCAGCGGGCCGACCAGATGGAGGACGCCGTCTCCTCGGCGACCACCCGCTCGCGCCCCCTGATCAACACCCGTGACGAGCCCCACGCCGACGCCGAGCTCTACCGGCGCATGCACGTGATCGTCGGCGACTCCAATATCGCCCAGGGCTCCACCCTCCTCAAGGTCGGGGCCATGGACCTGCTGCTGGACTACCTCGAGGACGGCGGGAGCCTGGCGGATCTCCAGCTCGCCTTCCCCATGAGGGCCATCCGCGACACCTGCCACGACCTGACCGGCACCGTCGCCCTGGAGCTCGCCGACGGCCGCACCATGACACCCGTGGACCTGCAGGCCGAGCACCTGGCCAGGGTGAGCGAGCACGCCCGCAACCTGGACCTGACCGAGCTGCAGCGCCACGTCCTTGACCTGTGGGAGCGGGGCCTGGAGGCCGTGAGCTCGGGCAGGCCCCAGGACGTGGCCGAGGACCTGGACTGGGCGGCCAAGCACCAGCTCCTGACCCGTTACGCCGAGCGCGCCGGAGTCGATCTCGACGACCCGCGGCTGGCGCGGCTCGCTCTGGCCTACCACGACGTGAGTCCGAGTGACGGGCTGCGCCTGAAGCTGGAGCGGGCCGGGCTGCTGCGGCGCCTCGTCGATGAGGAGGCGTGCCGTGCCGCCGTCAGCACCCCGCCGTCCACCACGCGCGCGCACCTGCGCGGCGCGGCGATCGGGCGGGCGCAGGACCTGCGCCGGGACCTGTCGGCCGACTGGGTGAACCTGCGTCTCGACGACGGCCGCACCCGGCCCGTCGCCCTGCGCGACCCCTTCAGCGCCGTCGACGAGCGGGTCGATGCGCTCATGGAGGCCATGGACGCGCCCAACGAGACCCTTGCCACCGATCCACCCACCGGCGTCTGAGGCGCTGCACAACAACATCTGGCAGACTGGAAAGTCCGATGGCTACCTTCTCACCCTCCCCCCGCGAAACGACACGACTGCCTCAGGTGGGGCAGGACGGTCGGCCGTTGACGCGTCGACAGAAGCGTGAGCTGGAGCGGGCCCGTGAGGCCGCGGCCTCACGGAACGACGCGCCGGGAGCCCCGGGCCGACCGCGGTCCGTCGCGGAGGAGCCCCGGTTGCAGCCGGTTCCGACGGCGGAGGGTCAAAGGCCTCGGTCCGTCCCGCAGGAGGAGCCCCGGGCGCGCTACGGCCCGACGGGGCGTTCCGGGCAGCCGGCCGGCCCGCCCCGCCGCGCGGCCCCCGCCTCGGTGCCTGCGCCGCCCGAGGCTGCGGCGCCTGCGGCCGTATCGCCGTCGGCGCTCTCGGCGTCCTCACCGGCCGAGCCCCCTACCTCCACGGGTGCCCAGCGCGCGATCGGGGCCGCCCTGGGACGCCCCCGGCCGCGGGGGCGCGTTGCCGTGATCCTGGCAGTCATAGCCACGGTGGCCATTGTCGCCGCGCCCCTGGTCGTAGCACGCATGTGGGGAGGACTGACGGGCACCATCGGCTCGTCGGGCGCGGTCCCCGGCGGAAGCATCAGTGCCGACGGGCCGCTCGACACGGTGCTGGAGGTTGCCGGACGCGTCGGATCCGTCCCCATCCTCTCGCTCAAGGGACGTCTCGCACCGGCCACGGTCATGAGCACCGATGAGGTTGTCACGGGCCAGGGACGTGTCCTGGGCGCCGGGGACGCCGTCCTGCTGTCCGTCGCGGTCTTCGACGGCAACGACGGCACGAACACCACCGGCACCGCGACGGGAACGCGCCTGTACTCCGGCACGCTCGACGCCGACAGGCTCGGAACGGATCTCGCCAATGCGGTCACGGGGGTCGCCGAGGGCTCGCGCGTCGTCGTGCGCGCCCCGCGGACCAAGGACGACCAGACCAGGACCACAGAGATCACGGTGATCGACATCCTGCCCACCACCGCCACCGGAACGCCTCAGGAGCCCGTGGCGGGCATGCCGACAGTGACGATGAACGCGGACGGCACGGTGGGGCTGTCCGTGCAGGGGCTGCCGACGCCCACGCATTCCACCGCCGCCGTTCTCGTGCAGGGAGACGGCCCTCAGGTCCAGGCCAGCTGCATCGTCACGGTCCGGTACTCCACCGTGAGCTGGGCCGACGGCGTGCAGCACGCCACCACCTACGGCACGACCACCCCGCCGGGCACGATCAGCATGGACAACGCCCTCGCGGGCATCAAGGAGCACCTGGTCGATGTTCAGGTGGGCAGCCGGGTCGTCATCGCCATTCCCGCGGACCAGGCCGCAGGTGAGGGGGCGGTCGCCGTGGTCATCGACGTCCTGGCCGTCAACGACGAGGAGGCCACTGGCGCAGCTGACTCAGCGGGCCAGGACCCCAGCGGCGGTCCCGGAACCGTGCATGTGACTCCGGGGGCTACCCCGGGCACCACCAAGCAGTAGGCGGCGCTTGCGCGCTACCCTGTCCCGGTCCCGCCTCACATCCGTTCAGGAGCTGCTATGAGTGTTGCCGTCCGCGTCATCCCGTGCCTCGACGTCAAGGACGGGCGCGTGGTCAAGGGCGTGAACTTCACAGGTCTGCGAGATGCCGGCGACCCGGTCGAGCTCGCCAAGCGCTATGACGCCCAGGGGGCCGACGAGATCACCTTCCTGGACGTGTCCGCCTCCGCAGAGGGCCGCTCCACCATGCTGGAGGTCGTCTCGGCCGCCGCGGAGCAGGTCTTCGTACCGCTGACCGTGGGCGGAGGAGTGCGCAGCGCCCAGGACGTCGACCGCCTCCTGCGCGCCGGGGCTGACAAGGTCGGCATCAATACCGCCGCCATCGACCGGCCCGAGCTGCTGTCCGAGGTCGCCGAGCGCTTCGGCAACCAGGTGCTGGTCCTGTCTGTGGACGCGCGGCGCTGCCCGGAGGGCGTGAGCACCCCGTCGGGGTACGAGGTCACCACTCACGGCGGGCGCTGCTCCACCGGCATCGACGCCGTCCAGTGGGCGGTACGGGCCGCCGGGCTCGGGGCGGGCGAGATCCTGCTGAACTCCATGGACGCCGACGGCGTGACCGGCGGCTTCGACCTGCAGATGCTCGACGACGTCCGGGGCGAGGTGAGCGTCCCGCTGATCGCCTCCGGCGGCGCGGGCCGGGCCGAGGACTTCGCTGCGGCCGCGGACCACGGCGCGGACGCGGTGCTGGCGGCGAGCGTCTTCCACTACGGCACGCTGACCATAGGCGCGGCGAAGGCGGCCCTGCGCGGCGCGGGCCACCCGGTGAGGTGATCGCCGCTCGAGCCCGCAAACGGCGGCGCGGATCGGCCAGAACATGTAGTCTCGTCCACGGTATGCTCGACGAGTTTCCTCTGAGGCAGGCTCAACGGGTTTCCGCGACGTTGTTCCCAAGCAAAGAGTGCATCTATGACGAACTACGACCCGAACCAGAACCCTTACGGCGGCTCGAACGACCCGGACGCCTATCCGGGTGGCCAGCCCGGCTACCAGCAGTACCCGAGCCAGGCGCAGCCCGGGGGCGGGTACACCCCGGGAATGAGCCCCTTCGGCGCATCGACGGAGAAGAACAACCTGGGCGGCTGGGCGCTGGGGCTGGGTATCGCCAGCCTGGTCTGCTGCGGGATCTTCACCGGTATCCCCGCAATCATCCTGGGCTACCTCGGGATGCAGGCCGCCAACGAGGGGCGCGCCTCCAACAAGGGCATGGCCATCGCCGGCCTCGTTATGGGGTCGCTGTCGGCCGTGGGGAGCATCATCTACATTGTCTTCGTCGTGAGCACCGGCGGCCAGTTCCTCGGCTCATGACCGGAGCCTGCGGCTCCGCCTCCCCGGATAGACCCGGCCGCGGTCATCACCGCTCCCGCGTGGACGTCATGGTGGCCGCGGCCTGTCTTCCCGGCGCACTGGTCGTTCTCAGCGGCCTGCGCCCCTCCGCTGCCGGCCCGGACCTGTGCCTCCTGCACTGCACGACCGGCATGTGGTGCCCCCTGTGCGGAGGTACACGGGCGACTCGGGCCCTCCTTCACGGCAACCTGACCGAGGCGATCGGATACAACCCCTTCGCCCTGGGGCTCGAGGTGCTCGTCGTCCTCCTCGTGGTGCGCTGGCTGGTCAGTCGCCGCGCCGGCGGCACCCGCTCCTTCCTGTCCGCGCATGAGGCGGTGGCGCTCTTCGCCGCCGCCGCGGTGTTCGCCGTCGTGCGCAACCTGCCGGGCATGTGGGTCTACCTGGGCCCGCTCCTGGGGCCGGCGGGCTGAGCGCGGCTGCCGGACGACACGGCGGAGTCGACTCCTGCCCGCGGGATCGGGCCGAACGCGGTGCCCGGAACCGGTGCCAGCGCCCGACCGGCGGCCCGCGGGTGCCCGCCGTGGAAGACGTGGGAGAATCGCCGTCGTGACTCTTCCTCGCTCAATCGCCTCCCGGCTCAAGCGCGACGCGGCAGGGCTCGTCGCCGCCGTCGTCCAGCAGTACGACACCCGCGAGGTCCTCATGGTCGGGTGGATGGATGACGAGGCGCTGGCCCGCACGCTGGCCGAGGGCCGCGTCACCTTCTGGTCCCGCTCCCGCCAGGAGTACTGGCGCAAGGGCGACACCTCGGGCCACCACCAGTACGTCAGGGCCGTCCGCATCGACTGCGACGGCGATGCCCTGCTGGTCGAGGTCGATCAGGTCGGGGCCGCCTGCCACACCGGCGAGCGCACCTGCTTCCAGGCCGGCGGCGACCTCGGGGCGGTCGTGGGGGAGCGTCCCGCCGGTTGAGCGGATTTGCCTCGGCGGCCCGACCCCGGGGACGATGGCCCTGACGGGCGCCGCCGGCACACCTGCTGGGCACGCCCGCGCGGTTCCTGTGTCCACGCGTCTAGGAGGTGGTGCCCCGTGATGGCCTTCGCCGACCTGGCCGCAGCCGCACGGTCCGCCGCAGCCTCCCGGCAGCGGACCACCCCGTTGAAGGAGCTGCGCGAGAGGACCCGCGCGGTCCCCACCGCGCGCGATGTCGTCTCGGCGCTGCGAGCCCCCGGACGGGTCGTGTCCGTGATAGCTGAGGTCAAGCGCGCCACGGCAACCTTCGCCGACCTGTCCGGGGTGGGCGACGTCGCCGTTCTCGCCCGTTTCTACGAAGCAGGAGGGGCCGCATGCGTGTCCGTGGTCACCGAGCCGGTCCGCTCCCACGGGCGCCTGGCGGACCTGGACGCGGTGCGCGGGGCCGTGGACGTGCCGGTGCTCGTCAACGACGTCGTCGTCACCCCCTACCAGGTTCATGAGGCGCGCGCCCACGGGGCCGACATGCTCATCCTGGACGCCCGCCTCGCCCCCCTCGTCCTGGAGTCGCTCATCGAGCGCACGCACTCCCTGGGCATGACGGCGGTCGTCGAGGCCCACTCCCGGCGCGAGGCGCTGACCGCGGTGGCCTCGGGCGCGCGCTACGTGTCGGTCGATGCGCGCGATCCGGACACCCGGGCCATTGACCGCTGCCGCTTCGAGCAGGTCGCAGAGGTGCTGCCCGCGTCGGTGACCCGCATGGCCACCGGCGGCGTCTCCGGGCCGCACGACGTCATGAGCTACGCGCGCGCGGGGGCCGACATCGTCGTCGTGGGGGAGGCCGTCATCCGCTCGGCCGACCCCCAGCAGTTCGTCGCCGAGCTGGTCGCCGCGGGCAGCCACCCGGCGCTTCTTCCCTCAGCCCATAGAGAGGTTCTCTGAGTGCTCACCGCTTCCATCCCGAGCCCCGCCCAGGGCGTATGGCACATCGGGCCCTTTCCGCTGCGCGCCTACGCCCTGTGCATCCTCGCCGGCGTCTTCGTGGCGGTGTGGTGGACCGACCGCCGCTACCGGGCGCTGGGCGGGCCGCGTGACACGGCCCTGGACGTCGCCCTGGTCGCGGTGCCGGTCGGCATCATCGGCGCGCGGCTCTACCACGTGGTCACCTCGCCGGACGCCTACTTCGGGCCGGGCGGGGACCCGGCCCTCATCCCGCAGATCTGGCGCGGGGGACTGGGCATCTGGGGCGGCGTCGCCTTCGGGGTCATCGCCGGCATCTGGCTGCTGCGCCGCCGCGGCCTGCGGCTGGGGCCCTTCTACGACGCCGCCGCCCCGACGATCCTGGTCGCGCAGGCGCTGGGGCGCTTCGGCAACTACTTCAACCAGGAGCTGTTCGGCGGGCCCACCACCCTGCCCTGGGGCCTGGAGATCGACAGGGCCCACCTGCCGCTCGGGTACGCCCCGGGCACCCTGTTCCACCCGACCTTCCTGTACGAGGCGCTGTGGAACGCGGCGGGCGCCGCCCTCCTCGTCTGGCTCGGGTGCCACCTGGCGCGCCGCGACGGGGCGGTGGGAGGCCGACTCATGTGGGCCTATCTCATGGTCTACACCTCCGGGAGAGTGTGGATCGAGGTCCTGCGCGTCGATGAGGCCCACCGCGTGCTCGGGCTGCGCCTGAACGTGTGGACCTCGATTCTCGTCTTCCTGCTCGGCCTGGTCGGCTACATCATGGTCTCGCGACGCCACCTCGACGACGCCATCACCGAGGGCGCCGGGGTGGGCGGTGCTTCCGAGGCCGAGGCGGCCGAAGCCGGGCCCGAGGCGGCCGAAGCCGGGCCCGAGGCGGCGGACGAGGCGGGTGAGGCGGACGAGGCGGGGGATCCGGATCCCGAGAAGCCGGACGAGAATGCTGTGGACCCGTCCGATAAGGCGGATGACGCGCAGGCCGGGGCGGATGCGTCCCGTCAGGCGGATGCGCCGGCCGGGACTGCGGGCGCGGAGAGCGACGCGAAGGCCGAGGAGCCGGATGACGGGCCCGCGGCGCACGCGCACGACGACGAACCTGAGGCCGAGTAGGGGCTTGCTGCGCTCGCAGCAGCGGGACCAGCGACTTCAGCATCATCGTTCGCGAGATTGCTATACCGGCAAAGGACGAGGGCGATCGAGACCGTGATGGAACGCTAGTCGCTACTCGCGCTCTCAGGTCTTGGCTGCCCGCGCTTAACTTGCATGAGCCGCAAGGCGAAGCGCGCCCACAGCCGAGCGCGTAGGGCGTAGAGCATGGAGTATGCGTCAGGCCACTATCGCGCTGATGTCGACCTTGCGCTTCAACTTGTGCCCCCAGGCGTAGTCACCGGTACGTCGCTGGGCTTGTCCCAAGACAATGCTCGGAGCAACCTTCAGCTCTTCAGCCAGGCGCTGCACCTCGGCGAGATTACGGACAACAGGCAGTTTCGCCTCGTGTTCCTTGGGCACCAACAGTCGCATAGCATACTCATCAGCTTCTTCTTCTGCCGCATTCCCGGCGTCCGCGAGATAGAGGCCCTTAGGGTCATGGAGAAGGACGTGCGCGATTTCGTGGAAGAGTGTGAACCACAACTGATCATCACTCTTCCACAGGCCGGACAACTGAATGAGAGGATGTCCGTGGAGCCATCTGGTCGCCCCATGAATCCCCAGGCCTCGTACAGCGGGGACCAGGGTAAGGGCAACGCCGCAATCGCGCAGATGTCTCTGCGCCTCGCGGATGGCTTCGGAAGGTTCCCCGATGGTTAACGACCGGAGCTCCGGCAGAGCCGCCTCCATGGTAGAGCGACTGTAGTCCGGCAATGAATCGAGCGCAGCAGTTCGCTCCGCGACGTGCAGCCATGTGGCTAAAGCGCAGACGTCTTCTCGGCCGATGGCGGAGCGCCGGTAGGCGACAGCGCTCTTCTCCCAAGTGGGCTGGAAGGCGTCAAGTGTCCCCAGGCCGAAGAATTGAAGCAGTTGCTGCACCGTTCGTGTTTTGTCCCGTGGCGCAGCAGTGATGAATCCGCACTTGCGGAGGTACGCAAGAGGAAAATCTCTTGCTCGCTCATACTGGTTCACAAGGTCCTGCTCGGACCGCTGGCGGGCCAGGGTCTCGCGATACCCCGCCTCATGGAGGTTCCAGATGCGGGCAGGTACGCCGGTCACATACTCCAGCTTGAGTGCCATCTCGTGGCTCAACGGTGCCTTGCCGTGGAGCAGCTCGCTCACGTGCTTTCGGCTCACATCCAGCCTGCGGGAAAGCTCGGCGCCGTTAATGTCATTGTCTTCCATCCACTCCTTGATGAAGTCTCCGGTGGGCACGATGTAGTCGGGGTACTGGGTCATGGCTGCCCTCCTCGGGGATATGGACGGAACTAGTGGTAGTCGGTGATCTCGATGACAAGAGCGACGACAGGAGAGCCGCCCTCATTGACTACGATAAGGCGCCAGTTAGCGCTGAGCCGGGCCGACCACTGACCAGCACGGTCGGCAGTGAGCCGTTCCCAGCGGCCGGTGCCACGGAGCAGGTCGCCGAAGGACTCGACGTTGTGAAGCTCGGCGATGCGGAGCCGTAGCTTCTTAGAAACAACAGCATCCAACCTGCGCTTCATCTGGCGTTCGTTGGTGCAGATGTCCTGGACCTTCTGGCTGGCATACCTCACTTCCATGACAATGTGTTACCTAGATCGTAACAAAACATGGTGTCGTATGGGTGAAATGTGACCTTCGTCACGTCTTCGGGCCGTCCGTGTCCATCCGGGGCGAGGCGGCCACAGTCTGCTGGGTGTGAGGGGAAACAATGGCGACGTGCTCGAAGGCGCAGCGGGGGTTGCCGGCTTCGCGGGACCAGTCGTTGGGGTCGTTGACGATGGCCGGAGGCTTTGTCGGCCCGTACCCGGTAGCGTTCCACGATCCAGTCCAAGCCGCTTCTGGCCCCCAGTACGTAACCCTGAGCCTCTTCGGGGATGCCTTCGATCCGGATCCGCCTCGTAGTCGGCCGGGTCCTGGGCCTGCTTGGCCGGCGCGTTCCAGCAGCCGACGATCCTGGCGGCATCATCCAGCGCGAGATCGCCGTTGGCGGCGAAGGAGCTCTGAAGGGTGCGGCTCACCTGGGCCTCGGAGACCGTGAGCACCAGGACCTTGTAGTCGGTGAGCAGCCCGTGCTCCACGGCCCGCCCGAGCCCGAGGCGGTAGAGCTCGGGCCCGTGGATGGATTCATCGTCCATCGATGCCAGGACGAGGTCCTTGCGCTGGGCATTGTCCTTGACGTCGGGGGCGTGGACGCGCGGGGTCGCCGTCAGGTAGAGCCGTTTGGAGCCCCGGATGTATCCGGCGCCACGGACCCTGACGAAGGCGGACTCATCCTGGCCGGCCACGGTCGCACCGGTCGTCCGGTGCGCCTCATCGCAGATCGCCAGGTCGAAATCCAGCGCGCCGAGGGCCTGCGCCCGATGGATGACGTCGATCGACTGGTAGGTGCAGAAGACCACCGTCATCGCCGGCCTGTGCCGCTGGTGGGCCTCGATGCTGATCACGGGCGCCGGTTCTCTCAGGGCGACCGTGAGACGCTCCGGATCAGTTGTCGTCGGGATCGCGAGGTCCGCCGCCGAGATGTCCTCGTCGACGCTGGGGCGCAGGGACCGGCCCTTGTTCACCTTGCCGTTAGAGCCCAGCGCGAAGGAGCGCAGCGGAGCGGCTGCCTCGGCGTTCCACGCGCGCAGGGTTTGGGAGAGCAGGGCGATCGAGGCGACGAGGAAGAGGACGCGCCCGCTCCCGTGCTGGGCGAGTCGCTCGGCGATGCGCAGGGAGGTGAAGGTCTTGCCCGTGCCGCAGGCCATGACGAGCTTGCCGCCGACGACGGCGTCCAGCGCCTCCCTCTGGTGGGGTCGCAGGTTCTTCTTGCGGGAGCGGACCGTCTCCTGCGGCTCGTGAAGGGAGAAGCGGTCCCAGTCGATGGAGGCACCGCGTCCCGGCCACTCGGACCACAGCCGCACCTCGTCGAAGAGCGCGGCGTACGTGGGGCCCGCCCGCGCCCGTCAAGATTCGGCCGAATTAGGCCGGAGCCGCGGCGCTCGGGGCGTGTAGGCTAGGCCTCATGCGCAGAGCAAAGATCGTATGCACCCTGGGACCAGCCACCGATTCTCCCGAAAATGTGCAGGCGCTCGTCGACGCCGGCATGAATGTCGCACGCATCAACCGCTCCCATGGACGCGCCGAGGACCAGGAGGACGTCATCGCCCGCGTGCGGGCCGCCGCCGAGACCTCCG
>ERZ772986.1503-NODE-1503-length-13184-cov-7.260035_pt1 | contig 13184 bp, 14 predicted proteins | sample MGYA00511898_ERZ772986 | MGnify/ENA primary metagenome ERZ772986 (study PRJEB29015, sample SAMEA2737934) | human oral metagenome | biome: human oral; feature: human-associated habitat; material: dental | place: China | collected 2148 ... | reverse complement strand
CGCAGACGCTCATCGAGTCGGACACGATCACGAATACGCGCAACGATACGCAGCCGGCACTCGGGCGCGTCAGCGTGGATGGCGACATCGAGATGCCCGCAGACTATGTGTCCGCAGGCTACATGCTTAAGGCGCTTTTTGGCAATCCTAAGACCACGGGCACAACGGCGAACAAGACGCACGTCTTCACGGTCAAGGATAATCAGCCGTCTATCATCGTCGAGAAGGCGTTCCCTGACCTTGGCAAATACATCCGCTACAAGGGCGTCAAAATCAACACGTTCTCCGTCGACTACGGGCAGGACAGTGAAATGACGTTCAAATATGGCGTCATGGGCGCGTCGCGTGAGCAGGATTCTGCGGCGTATGACAGCGCGGCAAAGGCGGCAAAACTCCTGCGCATTGCACAGAACCATGCGTACATCAAGATCGACGGCACGGAGAGCCGTATCGTCAAGGAAGGCTCGCTTGAGGTGAGTGCGAACCTCGACGGTGATCAGTATGTTGTCGGAGGAGGCGGAGTGCGCGGGGATATTCCCGAAGGGCTGATGAAGGTCTCGGGCAGTCTCAAGGCACTTTTTACGTCAACAGAGTGGATGGACAAGGCGGACACGGGTGCCGCCGTCGCAATGGAGATCGGCTTCAAACTCGACGAGAATACATCGCTCGTTTTTGCGATGCCAACCGTGCAATTCGAGCCGTTCGATGCGCAGATCAGTGGCCCCGCCGGTGTGGTTGTAGAGGTGAAGTGGCGTGCGTTCTCGGCAGACGGCACGAGCATTGTCACGACGACGCTCAAGAATCAGCAGGAAGCGTATTGAGGCAAAAGAAAAAGCAGCCCCGTCAAAGGGGTTGCTTGGCTAGGTCAGAGTTCAGCACCACAGATTGGACAGGAAGTGTGCTTGAAAACGTAAAACGGTAGGTATATCAGAAGACCGAACCCGCCTGTAAGAACGATCAGCAGAAGCACGATGATCCAGTTGACCTCTTTCCTTGGCTTGACTTCTCTATCACAGTATTTGCAGTATTTCATGAAAACACTCCTCTCAGCTATAGAATCTGATTGCAGTATTCTATTTGAGTGAAAGGAATCCCTGCTAAATATTAAAGAAAATACATCTTAGGTCGGATAAAAACCTCTTGACTTTTTTGATACTCATTTTTAGGAGGAATAACAATGACAAAAGAAACGACAAGCAACATCCCGATTCGCTCCCTCACGGTGAAGGAAATGCGGGAGCTGCGCAAGGCAGGGTATGACCCCGCTTTTGCGGATAAGGAGGACAGTGCCGCCGCGACTACGGGGATGGTTGATTGGATCCTCGATAACGTCTACGGGGATCAGATCACGGACGACATGCCGTACAGTGAGGCATTCCGCGTTGCGACAGATACTTACGCCCTGACGTACGGTCGGGAGACCGAGGTAAAAAACTAGAGGCCGTCTATCGGTGGGAGCTGTCGGACGGTCCGGAATACTGCGCATCATGCCGTGAGGTATATGCGCAGGAGGGGCGGAACCCTCCTTGTTCCGGATGCGAGTACGAGCGGCCGGCGCTGATGGACGAGAATATGGAGGCATGGGCGCTGTGGCGACACATACAGACGCAGGTGCGCACGTCATTCGCGGGTGTTGTTGGTGTCGATTATGTCGCTGCGCGGCAGGTGGCAGAGGTCTTAGGGATTGACTTAGACCTTGCCATGCTGCATAAAGTGCAGACGCTTGAAGGTGTAATGCTGCAGGAGGTGAGTAAGAAGAATGGCAAATAAAGAGATCTCCGTCGCGATACGGGCGCGGGACTATGCAACGGCGGCATTTGAGCGTGTGCGCCAGACGGCAGCTTCGATCAAAGATCAGACGATCAACGTGCGGGCGAATACAGGCACAGCACAGTCGGCCGTGCAGAGCGTCAGGGATAAGCTGGCGAGTATCCGTGACAAGATCGTTAGCATCAAGGTGGATACAAGCGGCACAGAGGCAAATGTCGCTAGCATGAACAACTCGCTCGCAGAATTTGCCACAAAGGCGGGGCTTGCTGCGATTGCAGTTACTGCCCTAAATTCGGCGCTCTCTGCGGGCAAGTCCGCATTTATTGACTACAATGCGCAGCTTGAGCAGACGCGCGTTGCATTCACGTCGATGCTCGGCTCTGCGGACCAGGCGAATACTATGATCGCAAACCTGCAGAAATTTGCAGCGGAAACGCCATTTGAGATGCCTGGCGTACGGGATGCCGCGCAGCAGCTCCTTGCGTTTGGATATGATGCCAACGAAATCATCCCAACGCTCACAGCACTCGGCAATGCCGCCTCTGGACTTGGACGCGGGCAGGATGGATTTAATCGTCTGGCATTCGTGTTCGGGCAGATCCGGACAACCGGTCAGCTTATGGGACAGGATGTTATGCAGCTTGCTCAGCTCGGTGTGCCGGTTAAAGATATCCTCGCGAAGAATCTGGGTCTCACGAAGGAGGAGCTTGCCCGTATCGGTGAGCAGGGGATTGACGCGAATATCGCAATCAAAGCCCTCATCGACGGCATGAATGAGCGTTTTCCCGACATGATGAAAAAGCAGTCGGAGACGTTCGAGGGCGTGCTCTCGAACATCAAGGACAACATCGGGCAGGCATTCGGACTCTCCGGGCTGCCTCTCTTTGAGGATGCGAAAAACATGCTCCTTGAGATCAAGAACATCACAGACACAATGCTCTCCAATGCACAAGGCGGGAAAAGCCTCTTCGCGGGGATTCTGCCGGATGATCTGCTCGAGAAGGTATCTGCCTTTGGAGAGACGATCAAGAAGATATTTAAGGACGCTGCACCTGTTGCGGATACATTCCTTTGGGCAATGGGAAAGCTCGCAGATGTTTTCTTGGACGTCGGGAATATTGCACTCACGGCGCTACGCCCAATCATCCCCGTTGTTACTACAATCCAGCGCGTTGTCTATGAGGCAATCGGTGTAATTGCAAGCATACTCGATACCGTCCTTGATGTCGTTCTTGAGGTGCAGACGAATATAGCCGATTCTTGGGATTACATTTACGGCATCACTGCTGATCTCTGGAACTCTGCGAAAGAGATTGTCTCGGACTTCTGTACGGCCACGATTGAGTTTATCGCGGGGATCGTGGCAGAGATCGACGCCGTGGTCTCGCCTATCGTCGATACGTTCAAAGACACGTTCCAGGCTGTCGCAGATTGGGTCTACGAGTCGATGGCGGCTGCAGCCGGGTATGTGCGGGAGTTTATAGCGTGGGTCGACGAGGCGATATCCTCGCTCAAGGAGCTCGCTATCGTCAAGGCAGCGACGGACATCGGCAATGGGATATCCGATTGGATGGGCGGATCAGTTGAGGAAACACGTAACCGTGGACGCGTATACCTTGCTACACATGGGTTTGGTGGCCGGAGAACAATCGGCGGCGGTCCTGACGGTGATGTTATCGTTCCGCAGCGTACTGAGGCAGCAGTGCAAAAAGGCACCGGGGCATCAACGTGGGATGGCGGCAAAAAGTCAAAAGCCCATAAATCCACGGATAAAGCAGCACGCGAGGCAGAGCGTCTCGCCGAAAAGATTAAGAGCCTTACGGAAAAGGTACAGCAGAGCATCTCGTCTCTTGCGAATGACATCACTAACGAAATCGGTACGACCTATGAGAAGGGTATGGATGCGCTCCGTCAGAAGATGGAGCAAATGCAAGCACAGATCAAGGAGGCGTCCGAGCTCGGCATCGATACGACGGCTCTGCGTGCAAAGCTCGACGAATACGCCAACGTTATCAAAGAAAAGATGACGAAAGCATGGCGTGAGGCAAACGAAGATCTGCAAAATGAAACGACGCTTACATGGGCGCAGGTGAACAAGGACGTACGAGCGGAGGCAGAGGCGACATATCAGATCGGTGTGACAAAACTCAACCGTGAGAAGGAAAACCGCCTGAAAGAAGTCGCCATGACGAAGGACTCCGCTGAGGCTCGTGTCGCTGTGGAGCAGTGGGCGGCAGCTGAAATGGCAAAGCTCGACCAGCAGAGACTCGAAGCTCTGCGCAAGTCTCCGCAGACAACGCAGGAGGCACTGCGCGCAACACTCGAGGAACAGTATGAGCGCCTGCGAGATGCAGGGGCACAAATGAAGGAAATGACCGATTCGCTGTTTACGTCAATGGCAGACGGCTTTACAAGTGGATTCCAAAATGTTCTCACGGACGGATTCAAGGGCATTCAAGATGCATTTTCCAATATGCTGAAAAATATGCTGAATGCCATCGTGAAATTCGTGATGAACCAGATGATTACGCGCTGGCTCTCGATGATTCTCCCGGGATTCGGCGGAGGAATCCCCGCAGCACAGGCAAACGCGGCTGTACCAGGTTATCGCGCAACAGGCGGTCCCGTTGCGTCTGGCAGGACTTATCTTGTCGGCGAACGCGGTCCCGAAATTTTCCGACCGACACAGCCGGGGCGTATCTTTAATTCGCTCCCGAGCGGCGGGGGTGCGGTACCGAATATCCGCGTCATTGTCAACAACAACACGAACGAGCGTATGACAGGCACGGCGGAGACAAAATTTAACGGCTCTGAGTGGGTCACGAGCATCATGATTGATGCGATCGCAACGAACCGAAACGGCATGCGCGACGTAATCAAGGGGGCGGTATAAGTGGATTTCCCAAACATCAAGCCACCGATCTATCCGATCAAGGAGACGATTCCGGACACAGCGATCAAGGGGAAACTCGAGAATCAGGTCATTATCGCCCGCAAGCGATTCACGCGCACGCCGATGAGCTTTGAGCTTTCATGGACGGCCTTGCCGGAGAGCGACTACGAAAAACTCCGCGCCTTTTATCACGAGGTAAATGCGGCCGTTCCCTTCCGCTGGACGTACCCAATGGGAGCGGGCGGCTCTTTCTCCGGCAAGACGTTTAACGTACGCTTTGACGGGGATTTTTCTTTCTCGTGCACGAATCACGGATACTGGGAGGGCGGCATCAAGCTGACGGAGGCATAGCATGCTCGAATTATCACAAGCAAGTATCATCGAAAAGAACAAGATTGCAACAAGCGGTGTCTGGCTTCTTGCGCTCGAAGCGCAGATTCCGGGCAGTCCACTCTATCTTGTCAACAATACAGAAAATCTCACGCTCGGGGGGCAGGAATACACAGCATTCCCCTTCTCGCTTGAGGATATCACGGAGGACAGCAAAGAGCTGCCGAACGTCAAGCTCACGGTGTCCAACGTGACGGGGACAATACAGCGCTACGTCGAGGAGAACAACGGGCTCGGCGGCTGCAAGGTCATCATCCGCGTATTCCACACGGACATCCCCGACGTTGCCGAGGTCGAGGAGTACTTCGTCGTGACGGGCGTCAGCTGTGATGTGGAGTGGGTGACGTTCACGCTCGGCACGGATTTTTCCTTTACGCGGCGCTTTCCACCCGTCCGCATGATGAAGGACTATTGTCCGTTTAAGTTCAAGGGCGTGGAGTGCGGCTATAAGGGGGCTGCGAGCAAATGCAACAAGACGCTGAAGCGCTGTCGCGAGCTCAAGAATAGCGAACGATTTGGTGGCGAGGCGACGATACCGCAGGGAGGACTCTATGCGTCCAACAATACTTGACTTTGTGGGTAAGACGTGGGCAGAGCTACCATGTTGGGAGCTTGTTGTCGCGTGGTACGCGGCACAGGGGATTACGCTGCGCCCGTATACCGATTATTGGATGTGCGGCGCGCCGTCGGATGCGGGACTCGCCGAATGGACGCCTGTCGATGAGCCGCGAGAGGGTGACATTCTCGCGATGAATCTCACGGGACGCGCTGCCGATCACGTCGGCATCTGTCTCGGCGGCGGGAAGTTCCTGCATTCAACGGAGTATGCGGGCGTCTGCGTCGAACAGATGGAGCGCTACAGACGGCGTATTATGGGAATCTATCGGTACACAGGAGGAAAGGCATGATACAGCTTGTCATCGTCCGCAACCCCTTCGATGTGACAAAGAAGGAGACGCAGGAGGTCGTATACCGCGAGGCTATGCCTCTCAGTGCGTACTTTAGCGAGCCCGGGGCGTGGCAGTACTCTGTCAACGGCGTCCTTTGTGCAGCGGATGCAATCCCCGCAGACGGAGACTGCGTCGTTGTTGTCCCACACGTCGAGGGCAAGGTATTCGGCATGATTCTTTCTGTCGGCCTATCCTTTTTGACGGCCGGCATCGCAGGCGGTGCAATTCTCGGCGGGCTCTCTCTGGGCTGGCGCATGGTAACGGCTATCGCAATCGGCATGATCGGCGGCTCCCTCGTTTCACGCCTCAATCGTCCGCGCATTGACATGAGCAACACGGAGCAGTCGCAGACATATGGCTGGGCGGGTACATCGACGCTCACGGGGCAGGGGCATCCGCTTGCCATTACCTACGGCAGTATGAAATCGGGCGGCGTGCTGCTCTCGCGCCACATCATCAGCGACGGGGCGCGGCAATATCTGCATCTGCTCTACTGTGCGGGTGAGGGCGAACTGCAGGACATTCGGAATATCCGCATCAACGAGAACCCCGCCGGCAACTACAAGGACGTGCAGATCGATATCCGTCTCGGCACGAACGATCAGACAGTCATCCCGAATTTTGCGGACAGCTATGCCGATCAGCAGCTCAACTATGAGCTCACGGAAGCCTGGTCGACGCATGAAGTACAGGGCAACGAGTGCACGGGCATCGAGTTGACTGTTGCACTGCCGAATGGTCTCTACTACAGCAACGACAGTGGCGGGCTTGACGCGACAAGCATTGTGCTCGCGGCAGAATGTCGCATCGTCGACAGTAATGCGGAATGGATGAAGCTGCCGCTCTGCAATGTGACAGGGACGGATGCTTTCCTGACGCGGAAAAATGGTGCCTGGGCAAAATCCCTGACGGGTGCGTCGATAAGCGGCGGCTATGACGGGTATATTATCGATACAACGAACAAGGCAATCTATCGCGTCTACCGTTTTGAAAATCTGCCGCCGGGACGGTATGAGGTGCGTATGCGCTGTGTCCAAAAGAGCGGCATCTCCGTCCGCTATGTCAATCGCGTTTATTGGTCTCAGCTCACGCAGATTGTCTATGACGATTTCATCCACCCCGGCAAAGCGCTCATCGGCATCCGCGCCCTTGCAACGGAGCAGCTGAGCGGCAACGACCCGGTCGTTACATGGGTGCAGGAACGCTCGAAGGTCTATTTCTGGAATCCGTACACAAAGGCATACGAGGAGCAGCGCGCGGATAATCCCGCGTGGGCGTGCTACGACATCCTGCATCAGTGCCGCAAGATCGGCGGCCGCTATATCGTGCGCGGCGAGCCCGCAGAACGCCTCTCCTACGATATGTTCAAGGCATGGGCGGAGCAGTGTGCGGCGAAGGGGTACACCTTCAATTACATCTATGACAGTGCGATGCAGACGTGGGAGGCGCTGCGCTATCCGGAGACAGTCGGGCGCGGCAAGGTTATCATGCAGGGGACGCGCTATACCTGCGTCTATGATTATGCGGCGCAGCCCTCGCAGCTCTTCACGGTCGGCAATATCAAGCAGGACAGCTTTAAGGAGGAATTTCAGGGCACGCAGGGGCGTGCCAACGTCGTAGAGATCTCCTTTATGAACGCCGCGAAAAACTATGAGCGTGATGTGCTGCCCGTATTTGCCGATGATTACGACGCAAGTGAGACACTTGCCACACCGACGCAGATTGAACTTATGGGGTGTACCGATCTCAAGCAAGCATACGCACACGGCAAGCACGCGCTGCGTGCGAATAAGTATGAGCTGCGGACGTGTACCTTTGATGCCTATGTTGATGCGATTGCCTGCACGATCGGCGATGTGATCCTCCTGCAGCATGATGTGACGGAGTGGGGCAGCGGCGGGCGTGTCGTCAGCGTTGATGGTGCTGCCGTTACGCTCGATCGTGCCGTCACGATGGCAGAGGGCAAACAGTACCGCCTCATGGTACGCGACAGCAAGACAGACGCACTGAACACATACGAGGTCAAGAGCGTTGTGGGGGCAGTTGTGACTCTCGCACAGGCGGCAGAGATTGTGTCCGGGGATCTCTATACCTTCGGCGAGGCAACGAAGGAGGCGAAGCCGTTCCGGGTGCTCTCGATCACGAAGGGCATGACGGAGCAGACGCGCAAGATCACCTGCATGGAATACTATGCGGAGCTTTACGCAAGCGATGACAGCGACGTGCCGATCATCGACTACACGACAGGGAGCGACGCGCTCACGGTGCAGAATCTCATCGTCTCTCCTACTGTAAGAAGGTTACCGGATGGAACAACGCTTTACGATCTCGCGGCATCATGGCAACTGCCACGCGGTATGGCGGCGAAACAGATCAAAGTAGAGTATCGGCGCGTTGATTCACTGGAATTTACTGTGCATGCCGTCTATGATGGGACAGCGACACGCGCGGTGATTGCGAGTGTTGAACCGTCCGGGGGGTATCGGGTGCGTGTCACCTGCTATAATGACCTCGGACTTGGCGCAGGAAGTGTCGAGCAGACCGTAAATATTACAGCAGGAAGTACAACACCAGCTGCGGTCACGGGTTTTGAGATTGTGCAAGATGCGGCGAACAGTAGTGTCCTGCGGTTGAAATGGAATGCGAATAGGGAGAAAGATCTTCTCGGTTATCAGGTTTACAACAAAGATGATCCGACGAGACTTCCTGTTACGGAGTTGATCACAGGGACGAGCTACACCTATTTTATCGCGAATTCCGGGACGTATACCTTTACGATCTGCGCAATTAGCCGTTCGGGTGCAGCATCTGAGGAGGCAGAAGCGTCTATTACGGCGACCGTGGAAGCGAAAAGTATCGCCGTCCCTGATGCACCACACAGCGGCGAGATCACGATGAAAAAGGGCGATCTTCTTGCTGCTTGGGATGCAGTCACGAACACCTACATAGACTTTTATGAGATGCGTATGGATGATAAGGTAGGTCAGAAAGCGGGGCTTCTCGCAAAGACTGCAGATATCCGTGCGGCAATCACACTCAAGGCTCGTAGCGGGGCAATCCTTGTTTTCGGGCACAATCCGCAGAAGGGCTACGGTGCGCCGCTTAGCGTTCATTATGACTTTCCTGCGCCTGCTGCACCGACGATTCGGCTGACAAAGACGCTGCAAGGATTCAACGTCGCGATTACTGGACAGACGGAGAATGTCATTGGCACTCATGTGTATCTTTCTTGCGCCGGTGTGAATGAGACTGTAGATACGACGGGCACGTTTATCTCCTACAGCGGAGTAGCTGGTATCTATGACGTGCGTGCGGCATTTTACGACGCATTCGGAGAGGGCGTGTCGTCCGCAACGGAGCAGGTTGTCATCAAAGCGACAATCAATAAAGATGCGATCGAGAATCTAAACGTCACGCAAAGCGATCTCGACGCGGTGCTTGCGAAACAGCTGCAGGACATGCAGAGCGATACGGCAGCAGCCAAAAAGACTGCAGGAGCAGCGCAAACTACAGCAAACAACGCAAACACTGCTGCGAGCAATGCGGTCAAGACAGCAGGAGCCGCACAAAGTACCGCAAACGGGGCGAAGCAGACAGCAGACACAGCCAATAAAACGGCGAATACGGCAAACACCACAGCAGGTGAGGCAAAGACGACGGCGAACAACGCCAACACAGCGGCGGGTGCAGCGCAGACCACCGCGAATGCGGCGAACACAAAGGGCGATAACGCCATTAAATCCGCGAACGACGCGAAGAATACCGCTGCTGCTGCACAGAAAACGGCGAATGATGTAGTCGTACGTGTCAAGGCGACGCAGGACAGTGTCACCTCCATCGTCGCCAAGCTCTCTGGCAATCCGCAGACATCGGGATACAGTGCCATCACGCAGATCTATAGCGGACTGCAGCTCAAGGTGGACAAGAATGGTGTCGTCTCAGCGATCAACGTCGCGCCGGGCGGCGTGCGTATCGATGGGAAAGTCCTGCACGTCACCGGCGCGACACAATTTGACAACAATATCATAGCGAATCGTATGATACAGGCGAGGGCAATCACAGCGGATAAGCTCAATGTCGGCAGTCTGTCGGCGATATCGGCAGACATCGGATTGTTACGAACGCGTACAAGCGGTGAACGTGTCGAGATGGAGAACAATCAGATACGGGTGTACGATGCAAACAATCGTCTGCGTGTGCGAATGGGGGTATGGTGATGGGCGTAGGACTGCAGGTGTTTGGGGAGAGCGGTGAGATAAAGCTCGACCTTACCAAACGACTGCCAAAGGTTATTGGCACAAAAGAAATAACAGGGAGCGGGGAAATTCGATTTGATCAGTATCCAGGCATGAAGCCTTGGTATTTAACAGACGGAGGATTTGATGCTGCTGAGGAGGGAAAGACGCCATTTTTGAAAATTGATAACATAAATCGGCGCATTATCTGGGGCGATCTTGGTAATAAAACGCGAAGCATCCTTTACGGAGTATATTGATATGGCGAAATACTTTGAAGCAGTCAATCCGAACAACGAGTCCATTGTGATCGATGATACATTTATGTGTCTGGAGCTTCGCGGCGTTTTTCCGCTTTCGGATTTTCGCCGATATCCAGGAGACACATATCACAATCCCTATTATGGACAAAAGCATAACCTAGGAGGGAACATTCTTTGGGGATTTGGCTTGAATGGGCTTGCGGGGAAATCATTTTGCCCAGAGATTATCATGACCACTTTAGATAGCGTGTCCGTCCATTTTCGCAATCCAAATGCAGGAAATTTTCACAAAGATAAAATTCTCCGGGACGATATTACCGCATCAGCAAAACTATACGCATTTTCTCTGAATGCACGATTGCCAACAGAACATATGGCAGGCCTGGAGGTTTATAATGATCTCGGGAAAGTCGTATATTCATCTGCCTACGGGCATTTGCATGTGTTAGCGTGTGGCTGCGAAAATGAGGTTACTATTTCTCATAACGGATCACCTGTAGTGTTTGTTTTGGGGAAAGATATCTCGTATGACTACCACGTATCCCACAAAGAGGGCATTGTCGGCGCAAAGTATGCAATGTATCCACAAATTACTGTGGGAGATAATAGTGTCTCGATCAAAAAAATCACAAAAGTGATCGCATATGCCGGCAGTATAAATGATGTTAAGAAAGACCCGGAGTATAAACACTATCGGGGTTCATGGCTTGCTTTTGGATGGCTAGTCGGTGAGGTTATCTAACATAGGAGGACAGCGAAAATGAAGAAAAAGTACATCGTCAATGGGAAGATCACCTATCCACAGGGGGACAGCACTCTCACGAACTTCACGTTTATGAATGCGGAGACGGGCGAGATGTTCAGCCTTGCGACAACAGATCAGACGGAGGCGGATGAAATCACCTATGGCGATCATGTTGTGATCGAGGTGAAGAAGGATCCTAACCCGCCGCAGGTGCAGGAGTAGGAACGGTCAAAAGAGGCGTGCATCATACGGTGTGCGCCTTTTCTATGCACGGAAAGGATGAGCCTATGGCAAGAGGAGAACTATTCGCCGAACTTGAGGGGATTAAAGCACAGATTCGGGCACTCGCGGAAAGTCTGCCGATGGGGCGCGATCAGCTCTATGCGATCAATGAACGCATCGCCCGCCTCGAGGAGAGCACCAAATCCGCACATCATCGTCTGGATGAATTCAAGCATGATGTGTGCTGGACGATCGGTGTATCGACAACCATTGTCGGTATGTTCGCGAGCGTCTTGACGTGGGCGCTTGGGAGGTGAGCAACGTGAAACAGGAGCGGCTTCCTCCGGTCGATTGGATGGTCGGGACAGGACTTGTCATCGTGGCAGTCCTGTCCGTTTTTTATGGGACGCCTGAGCTTTCGAGCAACGTCACATCGGGACTGATCGGATTTCTCGGGCGGTCGGTAATCAGTAAGAAAGGAGCAAGATAAATGGCACATGTACTTCATCCGTCGCAGATGCGTCGTGTATCGCCCGCCGAACTCGAAAGCCTCGCCATGTACTACCGTGAAGCAATCGCCGACGCAGCGCGGAAACAGGGGCGCGAGACGAAAGTGTACCTCCACTGGTCGGCGGGACATTACGGACAGTTTTGGAGCGACTACCACGTCCAGATCGACAGGGACGGCGAGATCTACGTCATCGCTGATGGAGAGCTGGACGACGTGCTTGCAGCAACCTACTGCCGCAACAGCGGCAGTGTAAGCATCTGCCTCCTTGGCTGTGTGGGAGCAACAACCAACAACCTCGGACAGGAGTCGCCAACGCCGCTGCAGATCGAGGGTATGGCAAAGGCAGTCGCGGCACTCTGTAACGGTCTCTGGCTGACCATCGACAAGCAGCGTGTACTCACGCACGGTGAGGCGGCGGACAATGAGGATGGCATCTGCCCGCACGACCCGTACGGCCCAAAGTCGACGTGTGAGCGTTGGGATCTCGAATACCTCGGTACGATGGAGAGCCCCAAATACCACCCGTGGGCAGAGGACGGAATGCGCGGCGGCGACGTGCTGCGTGGAAAAGCTAATTGGTACCGTAAGTATTGGCAGGAGAGCGGCGGCACGCCGTGAAAGGAGATTACATCATGAGCAAGTGGACAGACATCCGTGACAACATCGTCAAGGAACTCAACGTCGAGCAGGTAACGGAGGAGGCCAAGCAGCGGATCACACGCGCTATCCTCGCCGAGGGCTTGCCGCTGATCGAGCAGAGCGTCGATAAGTTCGTCAGCAAGATCAAGGAGCAGGCAAAGGAGGAGCACGGTTGGTGCTACTGGCGCGATGCGGTCGTCCTGCCCGCAGTCATGCAGGGCAGCGTGTGGCTTGTGCGCCTTGTGCTCGACAAGTCGCTGGGACCGACAGTCAAGGCAACTGCGTGAGACAGATAACTGCATAAACGAACAGAGGGACAGCGTATCGTGCGCCGTCCCTCTGTTTTTATTTGTCTACAGTTTGCCTACAATGTCTACAAAAACTCCCTAAAATACCCTATAATAGGGGGTGTTGCATTCACGACTAATATTGACGAAAAAACCGCGTAGCCGTAAGGCCTTTAGATGCCTCTTGAACCACTGTAGTAAATTCTGTTTGGACAGGTGATGTAATGATCTATATTTTGAAATTCGGTGCGGCATGGATTTTGCCGCCGGGCATCTTCA
>ERZ772986.1502-NODE-1502-length-13185-cov-8.138462_pt1 | contig 13185 bp, 17 predicted proteins | sample MGYA00511898_ERZ772986 | MGnify/ENA primary metagenome ERZ772986 (study PRJEB29015, sample SAMEA2737934) | human oral metagenome | biome: human oral; feature: human-associated habitat; material: dental | place: China | collected 2148 ... | reverse complement strand
TGGGGCTGGCGGTGGGTGATGCCCTGGGGACCGCCGTCGAGTTTCAGGCCCGCGATTCCTTCCCGCCCGTCACCGACATGACAGGCGGCGGGGTGTTCGGCCTCGCGCCCGGGCAGTGGACCGACGACACGTCGATGGCGCTGTGCATCGCAGCGAGCCTGACCGAGACCGGGGCCTACGATCCCCGCGACCAGCTGGCCCGGTTCGTCCGCTGGTACCGGGACGGGTACCTCAGCAGCACGGGCCGGTGCTTCGACATAGGCAACCAGACCCGCGCCGCCCTGGAGGAGTTCGAGGTCACCGGGGAGCCCTACCGCGAGGCTGCCGGCGGGATGAGCGCGGGCAACGGGTCGTTGATGCGCCTGGCACCGGTCGCGATGGCCTTCTGCGACGACCCCGAGGCCGCGGGACGGTTCTCCGCCGACAGTTCCCGCACCACCCATCCCGCCGTCGAGTGTGTCGAGGCGTGCGGGGCCTACGGCAGATTGATCGCGGCCGCCATCGAGGGGGCGTCGCGCACGGAGCTGTACGTGCTGGCCGCCGACCTGGCCGAGCAGGTGACCAGCCCCGGGCTGGCGACGATCCTGCGCGGCTCCTACCGGGTCAAGGAACGCGACGAGATCTCGTCGTCGGGGTACGTCCTGCACAGCCTGGAGGCGGCGCTGTGGGCCTTCGCCACCACCGACGACTTCCTCGAAGGGGCGCTGCTGGCCGTGAACCTGGGCGACGACGCCGACACCGTCGGGGCCATCTACGGGCAGCTGGCGGGGGCGCTGTACGGGCGCAGCGGAATCCCGGAGAGCTGGCGGGATCGTCTCCACGACGTCGAGATGATCGAGGATCTGGCGGCGGGGATCGCAGACCGGGTCGGAACCTTCGAGGTCGTGGTCGGCTGAGGCCGGCCAGCGAATTTGTCCGCAGGGCCGGGCTGGGATACGCTCATCGGCGGTGACGTGTCTGAGCGGCCGAAAGAGCTCGCCTCGAAAGCGAGTGTGGTGCAAGCCACCGTGGGTTCAAATCCCACCGTCACCGCCACATGCACTACACGAGCCCCCGGTGTCCGCGCCGGGGGTTCCTGCTTTGTCGGGGCGCTCGTCCGCACGGCATCCCCCGCATCCTCACAGGTCCGCTGGTCTTGCCGTCGTCTGCTTGCTTTCCCGACGGGAGTGCTTGTCTTGTGGACGAACGCTTGCGCTACAGCGCAGGCGCATGACCGTAAGGCAAGCGAACCGTGGGAGCGCCGGTGCGGGTCCTCGTCGGCGAGGTCGTGGCGAACATGCTCATCTACACCGGCTTGCCCACCAGGGGGATGGGGTTCGCCATGCTGACGACCAACGCTGGCGATTTCGTCCCCCTCGGGGTGGCGCTGGTGGTGCTGATCGTCGCCTACGCCTGGCGGCAGGGGGAACAGCTCGCCGAGGACGCGGAGACGACGATCTGATGCCTGTCGAAGAACCCCATCGGATTACCTGCCACCTGGACGATCTGCTCGCGGCCCGGGGCGTGACGCTCGCGGCCCTCAGCGAAAAGGTCGGTATCACCGTGGTCAACCTGTCGATCCTGAAGAACAACCGTGCGAGGGCCGTTCGGTTCAGCACCCTGACAGCGCTGTGCGAGGCGCTGGACTGCGAGGCCGGCGACCTGTTCAGCCTCGCAGACCAGCCCTGATCGTCCAGTCAGACTCAGAAACGCCCGGGCCACGGCCCGTGGTCACAGCATCGCCACCTGTGGCCCTTATTTGCCGAGGGCGGCGCCCAATCCTCGTCTCAGTTCGGCTCCGTCGTGCCACAGGGGTAGTCGCAGCATCGTGCGGTGACCGTCATGGGGTGAGAAACTCGGCCCGGCGGCGAGCTTGACCCCGGCCCGCTTGGCCTGCTCGGTGAAGGCGACGGCGTCCGTCCCGGTGTCCACCCACAGGCCGGAACCGCCGACGATCCGCCGCCAGGTCCACGCCGGGGCCATCTCGCGGAGCACCCGCTCCGTGGACGCCAGGTGTGTGGTGAGCATCGCCTGCCGCTCCCGCCGCGCGTCCGCCGCTCGGCGCAGCAGCCGCACGGCGTACAGCTGGTCGATGATGGAGGTCGCCAGGTCGTCGACCTTCCGCAGCTCCACCAGCCGGCGGATGCGCGCCTCGTCGGCCCTCACCCAGCCGACGCGAAGCCCACCCCAGAACAGCTTCGACATCGTCCAGCAGCTCAGGTGAAGGTCCGGGGCGACAAGGCCCGTCAGCGTTGACGCCGGACGCCCTGACAGTGTCAGGTCGTAGGAACAGCAGTCCTCGACGACGGGCAGGCCGCGCCGGTTGACGACACCGGCGAGCGCCGCCCGCGCGTCCCTGGTCATGCTCTGCCCCGTCGGGTTGTGGACGCTGGTCTGGCAGTACAGCGCGGCCGGATGCCTCGCCGCCGCGCGCGTCACCAGGTCCACGTCGATGTCGCCGTTGCGCAGCGGGACCCCCTCCAGCCGGACGCCATGGTCCCGCAGCGCACACAGCGCACCCCGGTAGCTCGGGTCCTCGGTCAGGACGAGGTCGCCCGGGTCCAGCAGTCCCCGGATCGCCAGCGAGGTCGCCTGCTGCGCCCCGCTCGTCACCAGCACCTCCGCGGGCCGGGTCGGCACCCCATCGCGGGTGAGGTGCTCGGCGATAGCCTGCCGCAACACCGGAAGCCCGGCCGGGAAATAGCCGTCGGTCTCCAGGTAGGGGTCGAGCCCGTCCAGGCTCGCCGACAGCACCTCCCCGGTCACCGCGGACGCGGGCAGGGCCCCGCTGGACAGGTCGATGACATTGCGTGGGGCATTGGTGAACGAGAACAGCCGCCCGCCGGCCCGGTGCTCGGCGCTCACCCGGCCCGACCTCACCCGTGTCCCCGACCCCCGGGTCGAGACCACATACCCGCCAGCCTCCAGCATCGCCAGGGCGGATGCGACGGTTCCGCGGGCCACCCCCAGCACCTGTGCGAGCTCCCGCTGCGGCGGCAAGGTGCTTCCCGCGGGCACGAAACCGTGATCCACAAGCTCTGAAATGGTGCGCGCCAGCGCGTCCGGCAGCCGCTCGTTCGCGTCCGTCCACACCCCGAGCAGCCTCGACAGCTCCGCCGAATCCATGCGCACTCCCACGCTGCCGAGTATGCCCCACCGGCCTGGGCCAATTTTCCCGGATTGGACTAGTGCCGTCCCGCGGTGAGACGTAACCTCGCTGCTACCCATGGACGCCCGGCCGCCGCGGCCGCGCTTGAGCAGGACGGGTCCGACACACGAAGGAGTGAGATCGCATGGCTGTTGTTGCACTGATCGGGACGCTGGACACCAAAGGTGCCGAGTATGCCTGGCTGGCCGAGCAACTGGACAAGCACGGGGTGCAGGCCCTGTTCGTCGATGTCGGGTCCTTTTCGGCGAGCCCGCTGGCCAACATCAGTTCCGACGATGTGATCGCCGCCGCGGACTCCGACGCCGCCGCCCTGCGCGAACGCCGCGACCGGGGCGAGATGATGCAGGTGATGAGCGTCGGGGCGGCCCGCATCGTCCGCGACCTGGCGGTGTCGGGACGCATCCACGGCCTGCTGGCCCTCGGCGGGTCCGGCGGCTCCTCGGTCGCCGCGGCCGCGATGCAGGCCCTCCCGGTCGGTTTCCCGAAGCTGCTGGTCTCGACCATGGCCTCCGGCGACGTGAAACCCTACGTCGGCGAGGTGGACGCGACGCTCATGTACTCGGTCGTCGACGTCGCCGGCATCAACTCGGTCTCCTCCCAGGTGTTCGCCAACGCGGCCGCGGCGATCGCCGGGATGGCCAGGGCATACGAGGACCGGCTGGCCGCCGTTCCCGCCGGCCACAAACCGGTCGTCGCGGTCACCATGTTCGGCGTGACGACCCCGGCCGCGGACGAGGCCCGCGACACCCTGACCGACCTCGGCTACGAGGTGCTGGTCTTCCACGCCACCGGGGCGGGTGGCCGCGCCATGGAGAAACTCGCCGAGTCGGGCCTGCTGACCGGGGTGTGCGACCTCACCACCACCGAGCTGGCCGACGACCTCGTGGGTGGTGTCCTGTCCGCGGGGCCGCGGCGGCTGGAGATGGCCGGGCGGGTCGGCCTGCCGCAGGCCGTCAGCCTGGGGGCGCTCGACATGGTGAACTTCGGCCCCGCCGACACCGTGCCGCCCGAGTTCGCCGGACGCAACCTGTTCGTCCACAACCCCACCGTGACGCTGATGCGCACCACGCCTGAGGAGATGGCCGAGCTGGGACGCCGCATCGCCACCAAACTTGCCGCCGCCACCGGACCCACCGAGCTGTTCATCCCCCTGCGGGGCGTGAGCGCCATCGACGTCGAGGGAGCCCCCTTCCGGGACGCCGAGGCCGACGCCACGCTGTTCGCGGAACTGCGCGCGGGGCTGGCTGGCTCCGGAGTCGTCGTCCACGAACTCGACCAGGCGATCAACGACCCGGGTTTCGGTGCCGCGATGGCCCGCGCACTGCACGCATCCATCACCAACTGAGAAGGAGAAACATGTCCCGCCAAGAGATCCTCGATCGTTTCCGCACCCAGGTCGCCCAGGGCCAGCCCATCATCGGCGGTGGCGCGGGCACCGGTATCACCGCGAAGTCCGCGGAAGCCGGTGGCATCGACCTGCTGGTCATCTACAACTCGGGCCGGTTCCGCATGGCCGGACGCGGCTCGCTGTCCGGGCTGCTGGCATACGGGGACGCCAACGCCATCGTCATGGAGATGGCCAACGAGGTGCTGCCCGTCGTGAAGCGCACCCCCGTCCTTGCGGGCGTCAACGGCACCGACCCGTTCCGTGTCATGGGGCACTTCCTGCGCCAGGTGAAAGAGATCGGGTTCGCCGGTGTGCAGAACTTCCCCACCGTCGGCCTGATCGACGGGGTGTTCCGGGCGAACCTGGAAGAGACCGGCATGGGGTATGGGCATGAGATCGACATGATCCGCATGGCCCACGAACTCGACCTGCTCACCTCCCCCTACGTCTTTGATGAGGACCAGGCCAAGGACATGGCCCGCGCTGGGGCGGACATCCTCGTCCCCCACATGGGCCTGACGACGTCTGGGACCATCGGTGCGAAGACCGCGCTGACCCTGGAGGAGGCGGCGGTCAAGGTGCAGCAGCTCGCGGACGCGGCCAGGAGTGTCAACCCCGACATCCTGTGCCTGTGCCACGGCGGGCCGATCGCGAACCCGGCCGACGCGCAGTACATCCTCGACCACACCGACGGCATCGTCGGCTTCTACGGGGCGAGTTCCATCGAGCGATTCCCGACCGAGGTGGGTATCCGTGCACAGACCGAGGAGTTCAAGGCCGTCACCTTCAAGAAGGGCTGATATGACGGTCTCGTACTACAGCACGATCATCCAGCACGACGCCGACAAGGTGCGGGACACCCTCAGGGACTTCAACGGACTGGCTACCTGGTTCGGCTCCGCGGTCTCCGAGAAGCCACATCACCACCTCGGCTGACCGCGGTTAGGGTGCTGGCAGAGCCGGGGTGTCCCCGTGTCAACCACCCCCGGCTGATGGGGTGTCCCGGCTCATCCCAGCCCCCAGGACGGGAGCCCGACGATGGTAGCTCTCGGATGTTGCCGCCGCCGAAGTTGGTGGCGAAGCCGATCCGGCTGAGGTCCCGGGACGCGCTGGCGTGCGGTTCGAGGAGGTACGCCTCGCCGGGCATCTTGGCGTGGCGCCGCTGGTTCAGGCGATCTCGTAGCTCAGCTGGGCCGGGTTGACCAGGGTGTCGTGGACCGGGCAGTGGGCCTCGATGAACTCGACGAACGCCGCGATCTCTTCGGGGGTGTTGTCTGCGTCGATGTGGTAGCGCGTACTGATTGCTGATAGCCCGACCTTCGCCGCGGGGTTCTTCCCCCGGAACCCGTCCGGGTCGAACACCCCGTCCACCTCGACCCGCACGTGGCGCAGCCGGATGTTGTTCGGCTTGGCGAAAGCCCTCGCAACGACGCACTTGCAGGCGCCGAGGGCCGACAGGAGGGCTTCGAGTGGGTTCATCCCCTCGTCCTTGCCGCCGAGCGAGGGCGGCTCGTCCAGGACGAAACTCATGCCCCGGGATGTGCAGCGCGTCGCCATGCCCTCCAGGGATTCGGCGACTGCGGAAAAGACAGCCTCAGCCATGATGCTCCCTTCACATATCGTTTCGTTCAGGCTAACCGTTGACCCAACCGCCAGATCCGGGGAGCGGTTCCGCCGAGCGGCTGCGTGAATTGAGAAACGGCTACGATCCATGTCCCGAGGATGAGCACAATCTCGGACTCCTCTGTTGCTTGCGCGAGAGTAGGGCTGGTCAACAACCAGGATGAGCCAGAGTCAGCATCTACGAGGAAACCGGTCTCATCGAGGAATGGTGCGACGGAATGGATTCCGGTGGTCTTGGAGCTGAAGGCCTGTCACTTAGGCGTTCTGCTTCTCGGTGGTTTCTGTCTTGACGATGATGGTTTCCGAGCTGTGGACGAGGGTCTTGCCAGTTCAAGATTCGCTCAGCGCTTCTGGGACCGGACTGCGCTACGTCGTCGGCCAGCAGATCCTCGAGGTCTCCTATGTCGGATGGAAGTGGGTGAGGATCCGTCCCGGTGAGCAATCACCTGATGGGTTGATCCTGCCCCAACCCTGGTCACGGGGACTGGTCGGCTACCAGGTGAAGGAAACGATCATTGTCACTTCACCGCCGTATTCGCTGCCCTCGCCCGATGGCTGGAAGCCACCATCGGTGTCACCATCAAAGCCCTCCTCAGAGCACTACGCCGGCACCGCACCATCGACATCCAAGCCGGCGACGCCATCGTCACCGCCGAGACCCCATCCCCGGCGACACCCAAGCCTGGCTCGACGCCGTCCACGATGCCCGACGACGGCACTAGATGAGCCGAGTCGGGGAACTATGCGTTCGGTCCACGCGCGAGGTGCGCTCAGCCGCCCCGAGCCCTTACGGCGGAACCTCGCCCAATGGTTGCTGTTTTGGTTTCTGTCTTAGTAGCATGGTCTGTGTGAGGGAGCGAGAGGTTTACCCGAACGCGCCGATCGTCTTGATGGCGGTCGAAGTGCGCCACCCGTCGTGTGAGCTGCTTGAGCCGAAACAGGTCACACAGTTGTCGGCGCACATCCGTGGATCGCTGCCGTTGCCCAGCGAGACAAATGAGGTGTCGGTTGTCGTCCAGACAAGTCCGAACAGCCTGCCGGTTCAGCAACAGGTTGTCAGCACTTTCCCGCGATGGACGAGCCGCGACAAGCGGACTGCGCTGACCATCCGCCAGGACAGCCTCGTAGTCGAGACGACGGATTACGGCAGTTACGACCGGATACGGACGCTGCTCGATGTTGCGCTCCGTGCCCGCCGGACGGTAGCCCCTCCTGCCGGTGTCGAACGCGTCGGGCTGCGATACATTGACGAGATCAGAGTCCCCACCGAGGACGGAGGGGGCTCTCCCGTGTGGGATCAGTGGGTCGATTCTTCCTTGCTTGGACCGACCCGCATTGGTACTGCCCTGGGTCTCGCGCCCGCTGTGAGTGAGGGCCTTGTTGTCTTCTCCGGTGAGAATAGCCGTGCGCTCGTACTGAGATATGGGGAACAAATCGAGTACGTGGTGCCGTCAACGCCAGAGCTGCGACGCCCCTTACCGCCGCCGGGACCGCTCTTCAAACTCGACATCGACAGTTTCTGGCAGGCAGCCGATGAGGTGCCTGAGTTCGACGTGGACCTGATCCTGAATCACGCTGACGCGCTGCACGAGCCCGTGCGTGATGTATTCGAAAGCCTGATTACCGATCGGCTCAGAGAGGAAGTGTTGCGCCGTGGCTGAAACTTTGGAGCGGAACGCGGCTGTCGAGTCGGCGCTGACCGCGCGGGCCACGGCCAGTGAGTCCACCGCTCACTCGAGATTGACCGAGACACCTCTCACGGCAGCTCGCCTCACCTCTGAGACTGGTGCGAGCCGGAGCGTCCTCCGGACTCTCCAGGAAGACTGCGGCGACCTGCATAAGCGGACCCATGATGTCGAGTGGCGAACCGCCGCAGCCGAGCGTGCTAAAGACAGCGTGGCATCAATGCTGAGTGCCCTTGCCGACCTCGGCTTTGCTTGGCGGGATGTCGCGCGTCTTATCAAGGTGAGTGTCCCCGCGGTGCAGAAGTGGCGCAAGGGAGAGAAGACGTCAGGGGAGAGCCGTGTTCGGGTAGCCAGCCTGCTGGCCGCGTGTGATCTCATCACCAGGCATTACCTGGTTGAGGAGGTCGCATCGTGGTTCGAGATGCCGCTTTCCCCATCGGCTCCGGTGACGCCGATCGTTCTCTACGCGGCTGACCGCGCTGATCTGGTGTTTGAGCTTGCCAGTGGGCACGCAGATCCCGAGGCGCTGCTGTCAGAGTTCGACCCTGACTGGCGCGAGCGGTACCGGTCGGACTTCGAGGTGTTCGAGGCAGGCGACGGAAACCGCTCGATTCGGATGAGGGGCTGAGCGTTGAGCAAAGACCTTGAATCACCGTACACAGGGGGCGTCCCGGACTGGGATGCCCTCTACCGTGCGCGTGGGGACGAGGTCTCTCAGACGAGGCCCGTTTTCACCGGGGATGTCTTCACGGGTCTGCAGCTTTCCGGTTCAACTGGCAGGACCAAAGCACGTTCCGTCATGGTCCTGCAACATCCGTGCTCGATGCGCACGAACGGCGTCGATCTCTCATGGCAGGTGCTCGTCGCTGAGGTGACGAACCGCAAAGAGTTAGACGAAACCGGATGGGCCGGTGGCAACTACAACTTGATGCCGCTTCCTGGCCTCCGCCCCGAGGCGACGAACCAGAGCAAGCACCAAGCCGCGAATTTCGACAACCTCTACACGGTTTCACCCGGGCTGCTTGTGCTATCAGCGCGGTTGGCGTCGCTGTCGCAGTTTGGTGTGAACCTGCTGCTGCAGCGCTGGGTGCACTACAACTCCCGCGTCGTCGTGCCCACACACAACTTCCACGAGCAGACCGTCGTGTTCTACGAGGAAGCCGACCTCATCGAGGAATGGTGCGACGAAACGGATTCCGGAGACCTTGGAGCCTCAACTCGGTCGTGCTTGGACTGGTTGCGTACAGACCGAGGCGGAACGACCTATCAAGAGATGCTTCGCAACCCGCAGTCGCACAGCATGATCCGCAAAGCAATGCGCCAAGAACTCAAGAACCGGCATCGCCAGTGAGAACAACGGATCTCGCCCGCGCTCGGACCTGAAGACCCGTTACTTAGGCAGTCCATTATTCAACTACTTCTGCCTCAACTCTGCCTCAACAATGATGGCCTCCGAGCGGCGGAGCCCGGGCTTTGCCAGTTCGAGATCCGCCAAGTGCTTCTGGAGCCGCTTAGCCATGGGCAGGAAGGTGCCAAGCGTGACCCCACCCGAGACCACGGCGCCGATGACGGGAACGACCTTGGCGACCCCATTTGCAAATATTCTCTTGGTCATGTTGGCGCCGATGTAACCCGCGACCTTCTTGACAATCGGGTAGATGACCCCCTTGGTCAGCGCCCGCTGCGGGAGTTTCTTGGCGACGTTTTTCGCAATCATGCCCGCGACCTGAGTCACCGCCTGGTTGGCCGTCTGGGTGCAGAGCATGACTCCGAGAAAAAGGATAAGGATGTTCTTTGTGGCCTCGTCGAGCTCCTCTTTCTGCTCAAAGAGATCGGGCCAGCTGTAGAGGTATGCCAGCTTCTGGGCGATTCGAAGCATATGTCCCACATACTGGACGGTATCGGCAGGGAGCGTGCCCACTATGGCGAGTCCGCCCGGTATACCGGCGAGAGTGGAGAGACCGGTAACCTTGGATGTCTCGTGTTTGATCGAGGTGCGTGCGGCCTGAGAAATGATGGAAAGCGGAATGCCTGCGGCGGCGGGGCTATCGGCGATGGCAACCGCGAGCTGTTCCTCGGTGCAGTACCGTTTCAGTGCGCTGCGTAAGCATGCCTCCCTCTTGATGCGGACGCCGGGCATCTGCGCTGCGGCGTATAACATCTGCGTGAATTTGTTTCCAAAGCTTTCGAGTGTTTTTGTTTCTTCCACGGTGTTTATCGTAGCGACATCGGCGAGGCTGTGAAAACCCTGAACCAATTGCTCTGCTGGTGTTCCGTCGTCTGAGGCTTGGGTAAACTAGATCTTCTCTAGGCGATGGTGAAGAATAGGTGTGCCGAGATAACCGGTGGTGAAGATATTGCCGTCCGGGTATTCAGCGCGGCTTTCGGTGCTGAGCCCAAGTCAGGATGCCAGCGAGCGTCAACGCGGCGCCCGCGAACCGGCGCTCCGGGCTCGTCGGGAGGCGCGGCCTCCGGCGTCGTCGAAGCCCGGCCAAGGATCCGCATCCCCATCCACCCGGAAGACGCCCGCGAACGGCGGGGCGGGCGAGTCAGTGTTTCACGATGAGGTAGAAGGTGGTGTCGTCGATCTGGTCGAGGCTGAGTCCGGTGGTGCGGAGTTCGGCCCGGATGACCTCGGGGTCCGGGTGGCGGAACATGTACTCGGCGGTCTTCTCGGTCAGCACGTGATCGCCGTCGAGGGTGCGGCAGGTCATTCTCCAGTACATGTGCTCGCCGTCGAGCGGTCATCCCTCCGTGATGCCGCGATGGGGCAGGTCGCCGATCTGGGCGCTGGCGATCTCGTAGGGTTTTACCCGCTCGGGCCGGGCGGGCGGCTGCAAATCCATCAGGGCGGCCCCGCCCTCAGGGAGCCGGGCGGCGAAGGTGGCGAACAGCGCGGCCCGTTCGTTCGGGCTGAAGTGACCGAGGACGCCCAGCAGGATCGCTGCGCTGATGGCATCAGGTAGGGGAGCGGAGCCGAAGGCCTCGGGTCGGATCGTGACCCGGTCGAACCACTCCGGGTGCGCGGCGACCTTCGTCAGGATCAGCGCCCTCATTGCGATGCTGGGTTCCAGGGTGTATATGTGTGCCTCCGGTAGGCGCTCCAAGACGAGGACCGTATTCAGGCCTGACCCGGCCCCGACTCGGCGCGGACCAGCGGAATCAGCCTCTCCAGGGTCGCCACCTGTCCTGGGCGAAAACTGGCGATGAGCAGGTCGTAGACCGGTGTGCTGACGGCGTAGGCGTCCTTGCTCATGCCGTGACCGTACCCTCGGCCCATGGCATCCCTCCTGTATTGCAAATGCTTCCAGGCGATGTCGGGACCAACCATAGTCTATTGAGAGCCATTCTTACAGGGTCCGGCCGAGCGGACGCCTCGACGCAGCCGGCACGCTCCTTTCTCCGTGCGAGAGGGGAGCTGAGCGCCGTAGATGTGGATGCGCGGGGCAGGTGCGACCGGGTGATGGCCTAGTACAACCAGGAATCCCAGGCATGGGTGAGCGACTGGGGTTGCAGGCGGTTGTGCGCTACACACCGGAACCGGCGACGGACGGGAGGCAGCGTGGCCCAGAGCGTGCCGCGTCACGGACATCGGATTGGAATCGTTGACGAGTTCTGACCCGACTTGATTCATGTTTGGCTGTTTTGGGGTTCTGGGGTGTTGACTGGGGCCTTTGGTTGGTGATGTCCCACGTCAAGTAGTTGGCAGGATTTTGGGCTTGGGAAAGGTGGGATGGTCGGGTTGGCCAGGCTTTGATGGACCTCCGCAGGCCGGTTCCAGGCGAGGTCCTCAGGGGTCGGTTGTGTGGTAACTCCGATTCTTAAAGGACCTCGACCCTTCCTCATCCCGCCGGCACGCTCACCACCAGCCTCACACCCACCCCACGCCCAAGTCCGAAAAGCGCTCTTGTCTCGGTGAGCAATACCTAGTGACCTCGCTTGGCCGGGTCAGCGGATCTGGATGATCGGAGGCTGGTTGCCCCAGGCGCGGTCGGCGGTCAGGACCGGGACGGCGAGTCGGTGGCCGAGGGCGAGGCAGAGCCGGTCTCCCAGGCTCAGCGTGGGGTGGTCCTGCCACAGCGTTGCGGCTGTTTCGGCGTCCTTGGCGGTCACGGGTTCGAGGACCAGCCCCAGCAGTGAGACCGCCGAACGGATGTCGCCCAGCCTGACCCCTCGGGCGGTGAGTTTCTGGACGACCTCGGCCCAGTTCGCGGTGCTGCAGCAGCAGGGCATGTGTTGTTCGACCTGATCGGCTCCCGGTTCGCCGCCGAACCAGGCCAGCAGAGCCGAGGCGTCCAGGACCACCATCACTGCTCGGCTTCGGCCTGCCGACGGCGGTCGTCGAGGAGTTCTTCGACGACCCCGGTTTCGCGGACCCGCGCCCGCACCCGTTCCAAGGCCGCGCGGGGTGTGGACGCGACGAGTTGGCCGCCCTCCAGGGTGACCGAGAGCACGTCCCCCTGTCGCAGGCCCAGTCTTTCCCTGAGCGCCGCGGGCAGCACCACCCTGCCCCGGTCTCCCACGCGAAGCTCGAATGTGGTACTCATGATTCGAGAGTACCACCGGCACTGGAGGGTGGGTGTCTCGGTGATTCCAACCTCCCCGGGGCGGCGCGGGTGCATGGCGACCGGATGGGTGTCCACCCACGCCGCATCCCTGACCGGGAGGGCGCCGCCTGCCACCGTGGCCTCGGCGTGGGAACTCCGGGGGAGAGACGCCGCTCCGGCGGGTTCTTTCGGCCGCCGGGAACATCGGTCAGCTCCCCAGCCGGTGAGGCTCAGATCCCCAACAGCTCGAGCAGGACTGGGATTGGGCTGGACGGGTTGGGGCCGAGATGGTTGACCAGGTGCTCGGGAGAGGCCTTGTCGGAGCGTGCCCGGGCATCCGCGTATCTGCCTATCGGGAACGAGGAGGTCAGGCTCTTGTCCTGCAACACTTTCAGCTTGGCCAATCGTGCCTGAACGTCCCGGGAGGAGCTGTGGCGGCGCCAATCTTCCAGGTGCCACAGCAACCACAGTTCGAAGCAGGGGTTGCTGACGAGAACCCGGATGTCCTCTTCGGTGGCGAGGCGGAACGCGTCCTGGAGCGTTTCATGGTTGTCACAATCCACCAGGCATACGGTCCAGGAATAGTCGCCATCCTTTCGCTCTTTGAGTGCGCGTTTGACCACCCGGAGTGGGTCAGAGCCCCCTCGCCGATCAGCTTCAGAGATGCGGCATCTCGGGGCAGCTCTTGCTGGAGCATTTGCAGGTATTTGGACCTCGGTTACCGTGCCCTCGGTGACGACTAGACCCCGAGGGCGCTCGAATCGCTGGGGACGCCTTCCGCGTCTCTTCCCCGAG
>ERZ772986.1492-NODE-1492-length-13230-cov-3.185958_pt1 | contig 13230 bp, 10 predicted proteins | sample MGYA00511898_ERZ772986 | MGnify/ENA primary metagenome ERZ772986 (study PRJEB29015, sample SAMEA2737934) | human oral metagenome | biome: human oral; feature: human-associated habitat; material: dental | place: China | collected 2148 ... | reverse complement strand
AGCAAGGGGATCACAACCAAGCAAAGGCAAATTTAGACAGGGCGATTTCTTATGCGCCAGATTATTATTTAGTGCATGAGGCGCGCGCTTATTTTTATCAGCAGCTGGGCGATGTGACTCAGGCAGAACAAGCTTATTTGACTGCGATTAAGTTAGATAAAAAACAAGGTGATGTTTTCAACAATTTCGGTACCATTCTTTGTTTGCAAGGTAAATATTCTGCCGCCTATGAGCAATTCCATAAAGCATTAAAGGCGCCTAATTATTATCGGCAGACTGATACTTACGAAAATCTTGCACTCTGTGCTTTGTCAGCAAAGGATTTAACGGTTTATCAGGAAAATCTGTTAATACTTGAAAAAATGGAACCGGAGCGGGCAAAGAAATTAGCGTTACGCGCTAAATAGTCGATCAAAGTGCGGTCATTTTTGCCGGTGTTTTTAGCCAATTATTTTGAGATTACTTTTGTTCTCCGAAAATAGGTGAAAATGCCATTTAAAATTGATTTTGCCTGGTGTGACAATTTCCATGTCAGATAACAATAACGCCATATAACTGTTGCAAAACCAGCCTTACCACCTTAAACTTTAGCACTTAATTTTTAGCTAAAAATACCACTCCTATGAATACACCTAAAACAATTCAAGAAGCGCAAAATAATGCACAAGAAATCACCGTTGGTGATAAATTTCGTTTGGCAAGAGAAGCCCTGAATCTTTCATTGGAAGCCGTTTCTCAAGCCATTTCATTACGTCCTTCAATTCTGCAAGATATTGAAAATAACAGATTTATTCATCGCTCAACGCCTGCAACTTTTGTACGTGGTTATGTGCGTAGCTATGCAAAATATCTCAAGATTGCAGACAGCGAATGGCTGAATATGATTGATTTTGGTGACGAGCAACAAAATGACTTGGGCAAAAATGCTCGTGCAACCAGTTCTGTTAATCAATATTCCTCTCATAATCGTTGGGTAGGTTATTTAACCACCTTAGTTGTGCTTGTGGTGCTTGGCATGACAGGCATGTGGTGGTGGGAAAGCCATCAGCAATCCAATGCAGAGCGCGATAATTTAGTGAATTCTTACACGCAATTATCAGCAGAAACGCCAGCGACAGTCACCAATGTTGATAATGTGCCTGTGGTCACGCAGCCAATCAGCCAGGCAGAAAATCATGTTGTGGAATCCACGACGGTTGAACCTATTGTTGAAGCTAAGCCGCAAGAGAACGTTGTTGCTACACCCATTGTGGCGACAGAGGCAGCACCGGCAAATGTGTTGCAATCTGAAATGACTAAAATCAACGGTACAGAGCCAGTGGCAAGTCTGCCTGAAAGTGCAACAATGGAAACCACGGTAACATCTTCCTCAACAGAAAGTGCGGTGGAAAATTCAAATGTTTCTGCGGTTGCAACAAAAGATAATTTATACATTGAAGTTATCGGTAATTGTTGGATCAGTGTGAAAGACAAAAATCGTAAGGTGTTAGCACAAAAAGAATATAAGCAAGGCGATGTGTTAAGTTTCAACGAAGAAGAGCCTTATTCTTTAATTATCGGTGCGCCGGGGAATGTCAAAATTATTTATAAAGGCGAAGCTTTCCCATTAACACTTGATGGGCGTGTCGCAAAATTTAAATTACCTCAATAATGGGCGAACAATGTTAGAAAAGCCAAAAATTCAGCGTAGAGAATCCACAAAAATTTATGTCGGGAATGTACCCATCGGTGGTGATGCACCGATTGCGGTACAGTCGATGACCAACACCAGAACTACCGATGTTGAGGCCACGGTCGCGCAAATCAAATCGTTAGAGCGCGTGGGTGCCGATATTGTGCGTGTATCTGTACCAACCATGGAAGCGGCGGAAGCTTTTAAATTAATTAAACAGCAAGTGAGCGTGCCATTGGTCGCTGATATTCATTTTGATTATCGCATTGCGTTGAAAGTCGCCGAATATGGTGTGGACTGCTTGCGCATCAATCCGGGTAATATCGGACGTGAAGATCGTATTCGCGCCGTAGTGGATTGCGCTAAAGATAAAAATATCCCCATTCGTATTGGAGTGAATGCCGGTTCACTGGAAAAAGATATTCAGGAAAAATACGGTGAACCGACACCACAAGCATTGTTGGAATCGGCATTGCGCCATGTTGAAATTTTAGACCGTTTGAACTTCGATCAATTTAAAGTGAGTGTCAAAGCCTCTGATGTGTATTTGGCGGTGGAATCCTATCGTTTACTTGCCAAGGCGATTAAACAGCCGTTGCATTTAGGTATTACTGAGGCCGGTGGTGCGCGTGCCGGTGCAGTGAAATCTGCCATCGGATTAGGGATGTTGTTGGCTGAAGGGATCGGTGACACGCTACGGGTGTCTTTAGCTGCCGATCCGGTAGAAGAAATCAAAGTGGGCTTTGATATTTTAAAATCACTGCGTATTCGTTCTCGTGGCATTAACTTTATTGCTTGCCCAACCTGTTCCCGTCAAGAATTTGACGTAATTGGCACGGTAAATGCGCTCGAACAACGTTTAGAAGATATTATTACGCCGATGGATGTGTCAATTATCGGCTGTGTCGTCAATGGCCCGGGAGAAGCGTTGGTGTCTGATTTAGGCGTCACCGGCGGCAATAAGAAAAGCGGCTATTATCTTGACGGTGAGCGTCAGAAAGAGCGTTTTGATAACGACGATTTAATTAATCAATTAGAAGCAAAAATCCGCGCCCGTGTTGCGCAGCAAGATCCTAAAAATCGTATTCTTTAATTTTTAATAAACACAGGAAGTTATTGTGGCAAAAACTATTCAGGCAATTCGTGGAATGAACGATTGCTTACCAACAGAAACCCCGCTATGGCAATGGGTTGAGAATAAAGTGCGATCGGTTTTAAGTGCGTATGGTTACGCGGAAATCCGTATGCCAATTGTAGAAAGCACACCGTTATTCGCTCGCGCTATCGGTGAAGTTACCGATGTCGTGGAAAAAGAAATGTTTACGTTCGATGACCGCGATGAAGAAAGTTTGACTTTGCGTCCGGAAGGTACAGCAGGTTGTGTACGCGCGGGTATTGAACATGGTTTGTTGTACAACCAAGAACAACGCTTATGGTATATGGGGCCAATGTTCCGTTATGAGCGTCCGCAAAAAGGTCGTTACCGTCAGTTCCATCAGGTCGGCGTGGAGATTTTTGGTATTCCTAATCCGGAAATTGATGCAGAACTTATCGCCTTAACCGCCCGTTTATGGAAGGATTTAGGCATTTTTGACCATGTGACGCTTCAACTAAACTCCATTGGTTCACTAGAGGCACGCAAAAATTATCGTCAAGCCTTGGTCGATTTTTTACAAAATCACATTGATATTTTAGATGAAGACAGCAAGCGTCGTTTAACCACCAATCCGTTACGGATTTTGGACAGTAAAGATCAACGTGTTCAAGAAGTGCTAAATGATGCACCGAAATTACATGATTATCTTGATGACGATTCCCGCGAACATTTTGCGCAATTATGCGCCTTGCTGGATAGTTTAGGCATTCAGTACGAAATCAATCAAAAATTAGTGCGCGGCTTAGATTATTACAACAAAACCGTGTTTGAATGGGTGACTTCCGCTTTAGGCGCACAGGGTACCGTCTGTGGCGGTGGTCGTTACGATGGGTTGGTTGAACAGCTAGGCGGCCATGCCACAAGTGGTGTTGGCTTTGCTATGGGCTTGGAGCGTTTGGTACTGTTGGTGCAGGAAGTAAACACACAGATTACCTTGCCAAGTGCGGTGGATATTTATATCGTTTATCAAGGCGAAGGCACTACCGTGGCAGCCTTTAATTTGGCGGAAAAACTTCGTTCAGAATTACCGCACTTACGTACACTTTTACACTGCAGCGGCGGAAATTTCAAAAAACAATTTAAACGAGCCGATAAAAGTGGTGCGAAGTTAGCCTTAGTCATCGGCGAGGATGAAGTGAAAAATCAACAAGTGGTCATAAAAGACTTGTTGCAACATAGCGAACAAGCGGTTGTGGCATTAAGCGACATCATCAATCACATTCAAAACACATTCAAATAAGGAAAAAACATGGCATATACCATTGAAGAAGAACAAGAGCTCAGTGCGATTAAGGCGTGGTGGCAAGAAAACTATAAGTTTATTATTGTCTGTTTTGTGATTGCTTTCGGCGGTGTGTTCGGCTGGAACTATTGGCAATCTTATCACTTACAAAAAATACACAATGCCTCTGCCGAGTATGAGCAAGTGTTGTTTAACTATGCAAAAGATCCGAAAGCACAAGAAGCGCAATTTGCTCAATTCATTAAAAATAATGAGAAAACTGCCTATGTGGTATTGGCCTTGTTAGATAAAGCAAAAATTGCAGTAGAGAATCAAGATTTTACCCAGGCTGAAGAAGCGTTAAAACAAGCGGTGGCACAATCAACGGATGACATTTTATCTTCTGTAACGGCGTTGCGTTTGGCGGCGGTACAATTCCAGCTTGGACAATTTGATCCGGCGTTAGACAGTTTGAAATTAGTGAAAGATCAGGCTTGGAATGGCGCTAAAAATATGTTGGTCGGCGATATTCAGTTGGCGAAAGGGGATAAGGATGCCGCGAAAAGCGCTTATCAGCAAGCCCAACAGAATGCTACCCCGTTAGAGCAACAACTCATTCAAGTGCGGTTAAATAATTTATAGTTTTTTGAGGCTTGGTTTTCCCAAGCCTTTCTTTTGCCCTGAATAAGGAATTCCCATGTCATCGAATAAACGCCAAATCCCTGTTCCACCCCCATTAATTTTTGTCTTCTGTGCTTTGCTAATGAAAATGCTCCCGCCCGTTTGGCAATTTCCATCTTCATTGTGGTTGGTGATTGTATTCGGCGGAATGGGGTGCGCCATTGGGGCCGCCAGTGTTTTGCAATTTTTATTGGCGAAAACAACCTTAAATCCCTTTCAACTTGAAACGGCTTCTCAATTAGTCACCGGTGGTATTTATCGATTGAGTAGAAATCCAATGTATCTCAGCTTTGTTTTTATTTTATTGGCTTGGATGGTTTATCTCGGTTCACTGTCGGCGTTGTTTGGCGTGGGATTATTTATTTGGTATGTCACCAAGTTTCAAATTAAACCGGAAGAAGAAGGGCTAAAACATTTATTTGGCGATGCGTTTACCGCCTATTGCCAGCGTACGCGTAGATGGTTGTAACAGCAATTATAAAGATAAAATTTCTTTAACGAAGGGAATCGTTAGTTTACGTTGCGCCTGTAATGAGGCCTGATCGAGTTTTTCTAACGCATTAAATAAGGTTTTCATATCCCGTTCTAAACGTTTGAAGAGAAAATTAGCCGTTTCGTCAGGCAATTCAATGCCGCGCTGATGTGCCGCCAGTTGTAATACCGTTATCTTTTGTTGATCATTTAACGGCATTAATTGATACACTTCGCCCCATGTAAGACGAGAAGCCAAATCCGGCAAATGAATCGATAAATTGGTCGGCGATTGATCCGCGCCGATCACTAAAAGCGTTTTTCCGGTCTCTCTGATTCGATTAATTAAATCGAAAATAGCCACTTCCCAGTCTGGATTGCCAATCACCTCTTGTAAATCATCCAAACACACTAATTCTTGTTGCTCTAAATTTTCCAGTACTGCCGGAGAGAAATATTGTGCTTTGTTCAAAGGCACGTATAAGGCAGGGCGTTGATATGTTAAGTAATGATGACAAATGGCTTTTAATAGATGGCTTTTCCCACAACCACGTGGACCCCAAAGATAGAAAAAAGGTTGGCTAAGATGAGAAAAGTTTTTTTGTAACGAGCTGAGCAGAAGCTGATTGTTTTCCGCGTAGAAATTTTCCAGCGTGTCATTATCAAATTGATGAATGGGGAGAGGAAGTTGGAAATGTGGCTCGCTCAAATCAAATACCAAAAATACTGAAATAAAGTGCGGTAAGAATAAACGAAATTTTAAAAATTAGAAAGTCATTAGCGGATATTTTTCCTCTCCGCTAATGACGGTGAAATAGGCGTTTTATGCGGCTTCGTTTTTCGCTTTAGGTAATACCAAGTTCAAAATGATGGCAACCACGGCACAAAGGCTGATTCCTTTTAAAGACACGCCACCGACATCAACAAACATATTACCGATACCAAATGTCATGACCACAGCAATGATGCAAAGGTTACGCGCTTCGGTGACATCGACTTTGGCGCGGATTAAGGTGCTCATACCGACAACGGCAATGGAACCGAATACCAACATCATGATACCGCCCATCACGATGGTTGGGATGGTAGATAAAAAGGCACCGACTTTTCCACAGAAAGAAATGGCAATTGCCCAGACCGCCGCCCAAGTCATGATATTGGGATTGAAATTACGGGTTAGCATGACCGCACCGGTGACTTCTGCATAGGTCGTATTTGGTGGACCGCCTAATAATGATGCTGCGCTCGTTGCGATACCGTCACCCAACAAGGTGCGGTGTAACCCCGGTTTTTTGATGAAATCTTTGCCGGTGACGGAACTAATTGCCATAATGCCGCCTACGTGCTCCACGGCGGGTGCAATGGCAATTGGCAGTAAATATAAAATGGCTTCTAATTTAAATTCAGGTGTGGTGATGTTTGGCAAACTAAACCAAGGTGCATCTAAAACCGGTTGGAAATTAATGAGTCCCATGAAAAGGCAGAGAACATAACCGACGGTGATACCGAACATAATTGGGATAAGTTTCATTAAACCTTTGGAGAAGACGGCCACGCACAAGGTTGTGATGAGGGTTACCATAGACACTAAAACAGCATCATTGTATTGGTAAGCACTATTTTTACCGAGTGCCATATCGACGGCGACCGGTGCTAAGCCCATACCGATGATAATAATAACAGGGCCGACGACCACAGGAGGGAAAATGCGTTCTAATGCCGCAGCACCACGTAATTTAACTAATGTACTTAGCGCTAAATAAACCAAGCCTGCACAGGCTAAACCGCCCATTGTGGCAGGAATTCCCCAAGTGGCGACACCATATTGAATCGGAGCAATAAAGGCAAAAGAAGAGGCCAAGAAAATCGGCACTTGTTTGCCGGTGCAAAGTTGGAATAATAAAGTACCGATACCGGCGGTGAGTAAGGCTGTATTGGCATCTAATCCGGTAATTAACGGTACTAAAACCAATGCGCCAAAGGCAACGAATAGCATTTGTAAACCAACAAATGCTTGTTTAACGGAACTCTGTTGCTCCGTGATGGGAGGTTGTGTTGTATGTGTCATGTAAGTTTCAACTCTCTGTCTGAATTAACTTAAAAAGTGCGGTCATTTTTCGAAACATTTTCATTTCTTTTTGCCGCAAAAGAGGCGGATAAAAATCCGTCTAACGTGTTAATAAAATTTCCGGTTTCAGGATTATTTCGTACCGAAAATTTTATCTCCTGCATCACCTAAACCTGGAATGATATAACCGTTTTCGTTTAAGTGATCATCAATTGCCGCGGTGTATAATTCAATGTCCGGATGCGCTTTCTCTAATGCAGCAAGACCTTCCGGTGCAGCAACTAATACTAAAACTTTAATGTGTTTGCACCCTTTTTGTTTTAGCAAATCGATGGTTGCAATCATGGAACCGCCGGTTGCTAGCATCGGGTCAACAACGATAGCTAAACGTTCATCTAAATCGCTGGCTAATTTTTGGAAATAAGGTACCGGCTCAAGGGTTTCTTCATTACGGTACATACCGACAACACTGATACGCGCACTTGGAACATGCTCTAGCACACCGTCCATCATGCCAAGGCCTGCACGTAGAATCGGTACAACAGTGACTTTTTTACCTTTGATTTGGTCAATCTCAACCGGACCGCACCAACCGTCAATAATGACTTTTTCCGTTTCTAAATCGGATGTCGCTTCATAAGTTAATAGACTTCCGACTTCTGTTGCCAATTCACGGAATTTTTTCGTGTTAATTTCCGCTGCGCGCATTAAACCCAATTTGTGTTTCACTAAAGGGTGTTTGACTTCAACTAATTTCATTTTTATCTCCTTAATATTAGACGGTTCGCCGCGAAAAAATAAATCGCGGAATAATACATCAAAGCCTGTTGCTTCTCAAATTTAGCTCAAAAATAATGCCTATGAAATCATAGGCATTACGCTTGATTATTGCTCTTGGTTAATAAATGAGTCGTTTATCTCGATTTTTGCTTTAGCGCGTAGTGCATTTAATAAACTGTTTTGTAAACTCACTTGAGAGAGTTGCTCAATTTGCACGGCAAATTGTTTTTGCTCTTGTTCGGTTAATTTACCGTCAACCACTTTATCTAATGCAATGATAACGACATCACCATTTGCATTGCCAGCCGCTTTATAGGTAGTTTTACCTTCTTCCGGCTTCGCCATAGAAAATACGGTATTGTTTAACACAGGATCTTTATTTTCGGCAAAGACCCAAGTTTGTTCTGCACCAAATTTTACGCCTTCAACAGACTTACCTTCAGATAAACTTTGGACAATTTGTTCTGCTTGAGCTAATACGACTGCTTCTGCTTTTTGGTGTTTTAAATGTGCGGTAATGTCAGCTTTGGCTTCATCTAATGTTTTGATGCTTTGAGGTTTATGATCAAGCACACGAACGACGACAGAATGTTGTTCACCCACGTTCATCGGTTCAGAGTTACTACCGCCCTGGGAAAGATCAGAATCGAAAACCGCAGAAACGACATTAGGATAATTGAGTTCAGCAGGAATATCATCACGAGAAAAATATGCCGTTTCTTGTACTTTGACGCCGCCTACTTCTGCAGCCGCATTCAATGAAGAAGGGTCTTCAAATGCTTTTTCTGCAACACGTTTTTCAATGGAATAAAATTGTGTGTTTACTAAGTTTTGACGGATTTGTGCCGCGATCTGCGCTTTTACGCTTTCTAGTGGTTGTAACTTTGGTTCTTTGCGTTCTTCTACCAAAATAATATGGTAGTGATTGTCAAGATTTATCGGTTGGCTATATTGTCCAACGGCTAAGGCATTTGCTGTATCTTCAAAAACTTTTGGAAATTCACCCGCACTTACCCAACTTAAATCACCGCCTCGCTCAGCACTGGTTGGATCAATCGAGTGATTTTTGGCTAAATCTGCAAAATTAGCTCCGTTTTGTAGCTGTTGGTATAACTCTTGTGCTTGTTGCTCTGTTTTTACTTGAATATGGGCTAAGCGTTGTTGTCCTTGGGTCGTGAATTGAGGTTTATTATCTTGATAATATTGTGCTATTTCCACATCCGTAATGTTGATATTGTTCTCCATCGCTGCGCCGGATAAGTCGAGGTATTGTACTTTTACGGTTTCCGGAATCGTAAACTCAGCTTTGTGAGCATCATAGTAAGCTTGAATTTCTTCATCGCTAACTTCTTGTTTGGCAATTTCATTAGCTAAAGATAAATTTGCTAAACGAATTTGACGGCTTTGGAAGAAAAGTTTTGCTAATTTTTCTTGTTGAGCAGGGACGCTAAACGCAGTCGTGCCTAAACCGCTTTGTAATTGTTCTAGGCGTAATGCTTCGCGAACATAACCGGCATAGGTTTCAGCAGAAATCCCATTATTTTGTAGTGTTTGTTGATATAGCGTATTATCAAATTTGCCATTATTTTGGAAAGTTGGCGTGGTGACGATTTCTTGTTTAATACGTGCATCGCTAACACCTAATTTAAGTTCGTTAGCGTATTGGCGTAGTAGTTCTTGATCAATTAAAGAAGCAAGTACTTGACGTTTAAGATTGGCCACTTGTGCAGGTGAATCGATTTCTTGAGGCGTTAAATTACGTGATGCAATATTGTATTGATTTTGAAACGCTTGTTGTGAAATTTCTTCTCCGTTCACTTTTGCTGCTGAGTTATCCACTCGGGTATAAAGATAACCCGCCATCGAGCTGATAACAAATGTGACAGTAATAAAACCAAAAAGAAACTTGGAAGCCCAGTTAGTTGAGGCTCCGTGTAGTTTTTCCATTACCATGAAACGTATCCTATAAAAATAAAGCAAAAATTTGCACGATTATAATCTAAAGCGCCTTTACACGCACTAGCAAAATAAAAAAAGCCAAATTATTCGATGATAATTTGGCTTTTAAAAAACGTTTAATTAATTGACCGCACTTGGAGAAATACTTTTCTTACGACGACTGCTTTTCACCGCAGAAATCGGTTCAAGTTTGACAAACTCAACACCGCTTGGTGGATTTTCCAATGCAATAGTTAGCACTTCATCAATGGTTTCTACCGCATGAATGTTCAAATCACGTTTAGCGTTTTCCGGAATCTCCTCCAAATCTTTCACATTTTCTTTTGGAATAATGACGGTTTTAATACCGCCACGGTGGGCTGCCAGTAATTTTTCTTTTAAACCGCCAATCGGTAATACTTTGCCACGGAGGCTGATTTCACCGGTCATCGCCACTTCCGATTTCACCGGATTGCCGGTTAAACAGGACACCAATGCGGTACACATAGCAATTCCTGCACTTGGACCATCTTTTGGTGTCGCACCGTCCGGAACGTGAATATGAATATCACGTTTTTCGTGGAATTCCGGATTAATGCCTAATTTCTCTGCACGGGCGCGTACGACAGTCATTGCCGCTTGAATGGATTCTTTCATGACATCCCCCAAGGAGCCTGTGTAACTGAGTTTACCTTTGCCTGGTACTGAGGCGGTTTCAATCGTTAGTAAATCGCCGCCGACTTCCGTCCATGCCAAACCGGTGACTTCGCCAACACGATTTTGCGTATCTGCACGACCAAATTCAAAGCGTTTCACGCCAAGGTAATCGTGTAGATTTTTCGCCGTCACTTTGATGGATTTTAATTTCTTATCTAACAGTAAGGTTTTTACGGCTTTACGGCAGATTTTCGAAATTTCACGTTCTAAATTACGTACACCGGCTTCACGAGTGTAATAGCGGATAATATCCACGATCGCACTGTCATCAATGGTTAATTCACCGGCTTTTAGCCCGTTGCGTTCCATTTGTTTGTTGATCAAATGGCGAGTGGCAATATTCAGTTTTTCATCTTCGGTATAACCGGATAGACGAATCACTTCCATACGATCTAATAATGGTGTTGGAATGTGCATGGAGTTTGAGGTCGCCACAAACATGACATCGGATAAATCGTAGTCCACTTCCAAATAATGATCGTTGAAATGGGCGTTTTGTTCCGGATCTAAGACCTCTAACAAAGCAGAGGCCGGATCACCACGCATATCCGAAGACATTTTGTCGATTTCATCTAACAAAAAGAGCGGGTTTTTTACACCGACTTTTGCCATTTTCTGAATCAATTTGCCCGGCAACGAACCAATGTAGGTTTTACGGTGACCACGAATTTCCGCTTCATCACGCACGCCGCCTAATGCCATGCGCACATATTTACGCCCTGTTGCATTGGCAATAGATTGTCCTAAAGAGGTTTTACCAACACCAGGAGGGCCTACCAAGCAAAGAATTGGCCCTTTTAATTGATTTAAACGGGTTTGCACGGCAAGGTATTCTAAGATACGCTCTTTCACACGTTCTAAACCATAATGATCGGCATCCAAAATGTCTTGTGCTTTCGCGAGATCTTTTTTCACTTTAGTGCGTTTATGCCAAGGCACTTGAATCATCCAGTCAATATAACTGCGCACAACGGTGGCTTCAGCTGACATTGGTGACATCATTTTCAGTTTTTGTAATTCGGCTTCGGCTTTTTCACGAGCTTCCAAAGGCATTCTTGCCTCTTCAATTTTTTGACGAAGCTGTTCAATTTCACTTATCGCATTTTCTTCTTCGCCAAGCTCTTTTTGAATGGCTTTAATTTGTTCGTTTAAGTAATAATCGCGCTGGCTTTTTTCCATTTGTTTTTTCACGCGACTACGAATGCGTTTTTCCACCTGTAATAGATCCGCTTCGGACTGCATTAAACCCAGCAAATACTCAAAACGTTCCACCACATTGCTCATTTCTAACACAGTTTGTTTTTGGGCAACGGAAACCGGTAAATGGGAGGCTAAGGTGTCACTTAATTGTTCCAAATTTTCAATTTGTTGAAGTGCGGAAAGGATATCCGGCTGCACTTTCTTATTTAAATTTATATAATTTTGGAATTCATCTAAGGCCGCTTTATGGACGACTTGCAATTCTTTTTTATTACCAAGCGTGCTATTAAGCGGTTCTACTTGTGCTTGAAAATGTTCACCGGAATCTTCAATTTGATGAATTTTGGCGCGCTGTTGTCCTTCCACTAACACTTTCACGGTGCCATCCGGCAGTTTTAGCAGCTGAATAATGTTGGCAATGGTGCCGACATCATATAAATCGTCAATGGACGGTTCTTCTAATTCTGCCTGTTTTTGCGAAACCAATAACAGCTGTTTGCCATTATTCATGGCATCATCAAGGCTGCTAATGGATCTTGGTCTGCCTACAAATAACGGCATGACCATAAAAGGAAACACGACGACATCGCGCAATGGCAATACCGGTATGGTTTGTAATTCTGATTTTTTTGCTCTCATCATGTACTCTCTTATCTAAATTCCGCTGATTTCGCCTAATATTGGGATGGATTCTTTAAATTCAAGCATTAAAAGGAGATGCCAACACATAAAAGTGCGGTAATGTTTTAATATGTTTATTGTTGAAAATGTTGCTCAGTATAACTGAAATAGATTGGAATGAATAAAGATTAAAAAAGAAAATTCATTAAGAATGGCGGTGAGAGAGGGATTCGAACCCTCGATGCAGTTTCCCACATACACGCTTTCCAGGCGTGCTCCTTCAACCACTCGGACATCTCACCGTGATTAGGACGTGCGCACTATAAGGATTTCATTGAGCTTCGTCAAGTATTTTTGTAATTTTGTCGTTCATAAGATAAAAATTTCACCAATAATCGGGTAAAATAAGCGTCCATTCAGGATTATCCCACTCAATTTTTTATCCGCTATTATTCATTATGTTAAAAAAATGGTTTCTTACTAAAAATGCCTTTCTGTCAGTTAAACCTTTCAGCGCATTAAAAGACAGTTTCAGAAACGGCTATACTTCCCGTCATTTGACCAAAGATATTATTGCCGGGTTAACCGTTGGCATTATCGCCATTCCGCTTTCCATGGCACTTGCCATTGCCAGTGGCGTACCACCGCAGCACGGGTTATACACCGCCATTGTTGCGGGGATTATCATCGCATTAACGGGAGGT
>ERZ772986.1491-NODE-1491-length-13234-cov-5.315047_pt1 | contig 13234 bp, 16 predicted proteins | sample MGYA00511898_ERZ772986 | MGnify/ENA primary metagenome ERZ772986 (study PRJEB29015, sample SAMEA2737934) | human oral metagenome | biome: human oral; feature: human-associated habitat; material: dental | place: China | collected 2148 ... | reverse complement strand
CAATATTTAATTCTTTTAACAATGGTACTATTTTTTTAAACTGCTCTTTTCCTCCAACTGCGCAAAACAAAGAATTTTGGTAAATTACTGACTCTTCATATTCTAGTATAGCAGAGTAAAATTTACAATCACTTTCATTCTCACACAATATCACTTGATTATAAAACAGTCCATTGAGTATATTTGTATACTTCAAATTTTTATCATTAGAGATATCACTGATACTATCATTATTAATCAAACTGAATGTATTATCGTTATCATGCCTATCTATTTTTATTATTTTAACTCTTGAAGAATCTTCTTCTAAAACACCTCTAATAAAATCAATGTTATGAGTTGAGATAAAAACTTGTTTATCGGTAGATAACCTAACTATATTTTTCCCTAATATCTTTGCTTGTGGTGGGTGCAAAAAAGTTTCAGGTTCATCAATTAGAAATAAAGAATGTTCGTTTACAATGAGAGATGCTAAGATAGCAACTGCATTTCTTATTCCATCTCCTTGATTATGTAAATCTTCGAATTGTTTTAATTTACTTAAACTATCACGTTTATTGGACTCAATAATACTAGCAATCTCATTACTTTCACCAATTTTATATTTTTTTACCATGTTACCATCTAAGTAGTCTTCATACACTTCAACGGATTTTTGAAAGCCTAGATTAATAGCTTTATTCAAACTATTAATTGACTCAGAGTCTGTATCAAGTTTTTCCATAATTTTTAGATTCTGTTTATCAATCTCAAAATAAAATTTTATTGGTTTTGTAAGACCTAAACGATTTTCAGTTGATAAAAATGAAAACATTGCTTTATAAAAAATCTTTTCATTTTCAATATTAATAAAATTATGGTCATTAAAGGTAAAAGAATCGTTATCATCTAAAAAGACATTATAGCCTCCATAACTTGATTTCGTTATGTTTCTTTCAAAATAGTCTCTAAGTTGTTCTTCAGAGAAACCTGTTGACTCATACTTAACATCTTTTACTAATAATTTTGGTTTTGAGCTCTCATTCAGATCTCCTCTTAAATCTTTCAAAGTACGACTTTTACCAACATTATTAGGGCCAACCAACAATACTATATCATCTTTATTAAATTCCAATCTCTTTTCATTATTAAATACGATTTCTTTAACAACAATAGATGGAATATCATTATTTTTCTTCGCCATAATAACCGCCTCTCTTAAAACTTCGTTATAAACCATATATTCAAAAAAATCAAGTTAACCATATCATCAATAAACTTCTAAATGCAATTAGCATATCCAGTTATGATTCTTTAACATACTCTATAACATCTTCTACTTTACAGTCTAAAATAAAACAAAGAACATCTAATGTTTTTGTTGTTATAGCTTCTCCTTTTTTCATTCTATGAAGGGTATTAGCAGAAATACCATGTTTAAATATTAATTCATATTCTGTTATATCTTTCTTATATAAAGTGTTGTAAAAAGGCTTGTAGGAAATCAAATTAGTTCCTCTCTCTTATTGGAAATTTATTTGATTTCAAACTATCATACTTAATGAATTGACCATGCTTAATATATTGAGTGTAATTTACTAAAAAGGAGAAAATAATGAAAAAATTTGCTACTAGTATTATTATTCTAATATCACTTGTGTTGGTAGGATGTACTCATTCAACTGATAGTAATTCAAATTCTACTAAGACATCTGAAGCAGGTCAAAGTCAGATAATTGGTGAAATCCTAAGCAAAGATAAACGAACTATTTGGTACTCTACCAACGATGGTGCCAATAAAGATGCTGTTATTGATAAGATTTATATTTCACAATCTGGAAAAATAACAACCTATGTTGTTAGTGGTTTAGGAGTTGAATCAGATACCAAACTTACATTAGGAAATATTACATCTCTAACTGACAAGGAAATTATTGACAAAGCTAAAAAAGCTAACACTCTGTCATCTAAGGCTAAACTTGAAAATATTATTTCCATGATGACGACTTTAATTGAGAGCGGTGAAAAATCTTTAGAGAATACCGATACGCTTGTTGACGGAAACTATTCAGAGACACTCTATCATACAGGAGGAGAAAAAACTAAAGAAGAAATAAAATAATATCAGAAAGTCAAACTGGTATTACGGAAGCTAAAACTAAAGTTGAGGAGTTAAGGCAACTAAATACTAAAAATCATGAAATGTTTAATAGAAGCCCCTTTTCATTTAATATCAACTTAACAACTGATTCATCAGGAAATAATATCAAAAATGAATCCCTTTCAATAACTAATGCAACGATAACATGCTTAATTAGCCCTTTTATTCCTAAAATCAATAACTTTACCATACAATCTTCTTTTCTCTTTAGTTATTTCAAAATCATAACCACTACCATCATACTTTTTGTTAAATTCAATAAGAGAATCGTCAAATAAGATTGTTTCAAATACATCTGCTCCATCAATTAAGTATTTCATATTGGAGCATAAATTAATTTTCCCTTCTGCTTTCATTCGTTCTTTTTCATATATGCTACTTAATATACTTTTTAATAGTAAATAATCTTTTCGTAAATTATTCCACATTCCCTCTATTCCTATCTCTAAATATACTTTATCTGCCGGTCGGGTATCTATGTGCACTGAGCTAAGTTTATATAAAATCAAACTCCAAAATTGTTCATAAAATGCTTCTACATAATCAAGTGAATTATCAATTTTTCTTTTATTTAAAGAAGTACAGATATTATGGCACGGTTCTCTAAAGAAATCTTTCTGATTAAATAATTCTTTTGTTCCTTCAAGCCATTCTCCAAAGTTTTTTTCCTTATCTTTAAACGAATCTATAAATACTCTCGAAAGCACAAACAAAGTCTGTCTCTCAAGAATATATTCTTGTACTGAATCAAAACTCTCATTATAATATAAATAATTTCTTAAAACCTTATAACCATAGTCTATAGCATCAGCAAATCTAAAGCAATCTCCCACAGTTTCCAAATAGTATTCTCTTGTACGATACATGAGGATGTCCATCTTTTTACTCTGTATTTTTTTAAATAACCACTCTTCAAAAGAATATGGTTCCTTCAAATATTTAAAAGACTTTTGTAACAACATAATACAGTCTCTATATATTATGTCCCTAGCAGTATCTAAATCTTCATTTTCAAAAAAAATTAAATAATCGTCCTCCTTTATTTTTGATTCCAAAATGCCATTATATCCTGATTCTTTTATAACTAGCTTTATTTTCTCAAAATATTCATATTCAAATTTTTCTAATTCTAAACTCAAATCAATGCTAATTAAAAACATAGATTCAAACTTATCAATTCCATATTCATAACCACTGAATGGGGCATCACTTGATAAATTGCACAAGTCCGCAATTTTTTTCAAATTCTGTAACGATGGATAATCTTCACCTTTTTTCCAACGAGACACTTGCGCCTCACTAACCCCTAAACAGTTAGCCAGATTTTTTTGAATAGAAATAGTTCCTCTACTATTCTTACTAATCAACTTTAAAGCCAATAAATTATCAAATAGTTCCTTCTTTTGATAACCACTTAATTTTAGATAACTAGAGGTTTCACTTTCATATTCTGATTCATATAATTCTGCTACTTTTGATAAAAAGTCAATGAAATTACTAAAATTTTTTGGAAAAATTGTTCTGCGTTCTTTTTCAATCGCCTTTTGTTCTTCCTTGTCATATCTTAAGATTTCTCTTTCAAACATGATACTTAATTCACTATATAATAATAATATAAGTTCCTCTACTAAATTACAAAAAGAATCATTTCCATCTAGGAAGGGGCACTTCTCCTTTTTTAAAGTCTCCAAGTAGCCTAGTAGTTTTTCTAATAATTTTTTATTAGGCTTTGAAACTCCTTTTTTCCAGTTTGTTATAGTATTTTTTGACAGATTTAATTCGTTTGTAAGAAGCTTGGCCGTTATACCAAACTTCTTTTTTATTTCTGCTAGAAATTTAGTTAACAGATTGGGAAATTGTTCATTCGTCATTTTTCTATTATACCAAAAATCCCAATATTCTAAAAATTACTTAATTTCTAAAATAGAAGTTTGATACCATTTTTATATAAGAAGTATTTCTTCTTTAATCTTAATATTTAGTCCTAGTTGATGCGCATCAAATGGACGGATTGAAACTAAATACAGCTATTCTCTTTTTCAGGATTTCTGTATCTCAAAGTTTCGCCGTTTCTTTGGTGTGCATTTTTTCATACTCAATTCGGCAAACTACTGTGTTTCTCTTCCGTCCTAGGACGGAAAGGAAACTTTATGACTAACAAAGTCGAAGATAAACGTGAACGCAAGATTGCAAATGCTGTTAAGAGTGGCGATTGGAGCGGAGTTGATGAACTGCTCAGTCAAGCAATGGATAACCTTGAACGCAAGGAACGCTATTATGGCAAGACTAGTCTAAATGCTACTGTTACGAACGAAGGACGAGCAACGGAGCTTATGGATTTATATCCTGATAATACTTATAACCCCATTGAACAGTTACTTATCAAGGAGCGTAATGAACACCTTTACAATGTCCTCTCTAAGCTTCCAGAAGTTGACCTTCATATCTTCTTAGAAATTGCACTCTATGGCACTTCTGCACTACAACTGACGAAAGAGACAACATTCAAGAGCCATAAAACCGTTAAAAAGCACTATGAGGACACCCTTAATATCTTAAAAGAAGAACTCGGAAAATACTTCTAAAAAACTTTTAGCAGGAACTACCAATTTCCTGCTTTTTTCTCCTTATAGATAAGGAGGTAAGAAATTATGACCTAACAAGAGTCTAGCTCATGACGAAAAAGGAGCATGTTGTCCTAACTCTATAAATAAAAAAACGAAAGATAAATGGTGAAAACTATGAAAACTCGTAATCGCAAAGGTGGCTACTCAGCCAATACAGCAACTGAATATATTGACATCAAACAAGCGATTCATTGCTTGAGCACTGAACTTGAACCTCAAATGAGATTTGAAGACGGTCAGCCGACAGGAGAAATTATTGCTCATAAAGCTTGGTTCTCTCAAAAAGGACTTCCACCCTTCCAAGTAAAATTTGAATCTGAGCTAACACTGCCAGCCTATATGACTATGGTTGAATTTGAGAACCTAGAAGCTTGCGAAGTTGGCTATAATGTCTATTTCCGTGCTACTAGTATTAAGGAGGTTAAATGATGACTAATAAAGAACTAGCTCAATACCTGCTCCAAAGTCTCAATATGGGACTTGGAGCCCTCATGCAAGGAGAAACCAGCTATACCAATAGCTTTGACACTAAGATTATGTCTGATGGCTTTCTGTTTATCCCTCGCTTACCAGCAGGTTATATCATTGATGATGAACTCTATCAGAAAATTTTCTTGATTGCCAATGCTGCCCTTTACCCACGTTATACCCTCTTAAAGCAAAATTCAGCCTATTTCATGGCATTAGATACTGATGACATACATGTTCAGCGAGGGCTTTTCTTTCCTTGGAAAAAAGGTGTTTCTGAGCGTTTAGTCATCTCAGATTTAGAGGAATTTTCAAAAATGCAGGAAAAAGGTATTCTTCCAATTATGAAAAATCTCACTCTAAACTTTAATAAGGTCACTTCGCTAGCAATTGCTGGTAATAGTGGCTCTGGGAAGTCATATGCTCTTACCTACTTTCTAAGTTTATTAAAAAATTTTTCTGAACTTATTATTGTAGACCCAAAGTTTGATACGCCGTCTCGCTGGGCTCGTGAAAATGGTATTACCGTCATTCATCCTCAAAAGAACCGTTCAAAATCAGATTTTGTTTCGGAAATCAATGAAAATCTCAGTAATTGTCTAAATCTCATTCAGCAACGCCAAGAAATCCTTTACGACAATCCTGAACATCAATTTGACCATTTGACAATTGTCATTGATGAGGTACTTGCCTTGAGTGAAGGAGTAAACAAGACTATTAAGGATTCATTCTTTTCACTCTTGTCTCAAATTGCTTTACTTGGACGTGCCACTAAAGTCCACCTATTTTTAGTCAGCCAGAGGTTTGACCACAATACAATACCTGTATCAGTTCGTGAACAGTTGAATGTACTGGTTCAAATAGGGAATATCAATAAGAAAACGACACAATTTCTCTTTCCTGACTTAGACCCTGAAGGAATTGTTATCCCAATAGGTAAGGGAACAGGACTTATCCAAATCATCGACAATGAACATCCCTATCAAGTTCTTCCTCTTCTTTGTCCTACCTACTACACTAAGAAAGGTATACTCTAAACATGAAAAAGACTTTCTTTCAAAAATCATACAATCTTATTTCCTCCCTTCTTTTCGTTGGGCTAATTAGCTTCATACTCAGTTTCGCTTTCAATCTGCTTGTAAAATTGTTTGGAGATTTTGATATCCCATCTTTGAATAGTTTTATCATCATTATCCAAAATAAACTTAGTCTTCTAGGAAGCTACACAAGCCAAATAGCCACCATACTTGTACTAGTTGCTGTTTCTCTGATTATCGTTGAGTTAACCCAACGAATGATTAGCGATAGTATTTTGAACTACTTCAAGTCTGTCTACCAGACGATACGCCTGCGACAATTTCTCAGACAAGATGATAAATCAGAGTCTGCTATCACGATTGATAATCAGACAACCATAACAAAATTCAATCCAATTCTTAAAAATTTCAACCAAACAGTAGGAAAAGCAACTGTTGATGTCAGAAAAAGCACTGTTGTCGTCTTTCTCAAATATCCAAGGACACAACAAGCTCAGAAACTTCTGAGAGATATGGAAGCTCATATCAAGGAAGAAATTTCTAGCCGTAATCCAAATTATTATTTTTCTTCACCTAATCGGGAAGGAAATAAGCTCTGGTTTAAAGCTACAAGAAGATAAGGAAAGGGCGGTGCTTGGCTCACAAAGTGAAAGCCAAAGGCACTGCCCTTTCAAACTCTCTAACTTAGCTATGTAATGGGGCTACTACGACCCCCATTACACCAATAATCAATAATCACAGTTTTGAAACAAGACTACCAAAATCACCCTAAAATTCTCCTAACAGATAAGAACTAGAAACGAGGTACCTGCCTATGGCAAAAGAAAAACGTTCTAACAAATGGGCTTTCCTTCTCTATCAAGAGAGTGCTCCTGAAAACTATTTGGAAATCCTTGAAGAAATGCACGTCCCCTTTGTGCTCAGTCCATGGCATGATAAAGATGTCAATAGACAAACAGGTGAGTTTAAGAAGTCGCATAAACATGGCGCTTTGTTCTTTGACTCACTTAAAAGCTACTCGCAAGTCTCAGAACTTTTGACAGAGAAACTAAACACACCTAGTCACGTTGAAATCGTCATGTCCCCTAAAGGTATGTATGATTACTTTATCCATGCTGAAAATCCTGAAAAGACCCCTTACGATATCGAGGATATTGAATCAGGGTGTGGCTTTGAACTTGATAAATTTCTTATAAGCAATAACAACGATGAATTTCTTTCGACTGTGATTGATACTATTGAGGAGCATAATTTTACAGAGTTTAACAATCTTGTCATATATGCTCGTGAGGAAAACCCATTACTACTGAGTGTTATAGTTGATAAAACCTACTTCTTTGCGAAATATCTTGACTCACGTCGTCACTCAGGCTATGGAAAGGATAACGATAATGACCAATAATGAATATGCCAAATTAACCCAAATTGAGCAATTGTTAAATACCTTATTAACCATCATTCAACATCAACAAGAAAAACAGAAAAGCTCTAACATCGTCACTCAAAAGGAATTGTTGTCAATTCTTCAGATTTCTCCTAATACCTTAAAATCGTGGGAGAAAACTGGTCTAAAGAGGCTTGAACCTCCTATAGAAGGAACACGTACAGTCTATTACAAAATGGAAGATGTTATAAAATACTTAACTCCTTAATCCAAAATGTGCTAAAATAAGACTATCACAATAAATACATGTGAGGTTGTTATTTTAGCCTTTTATATATCCGAAATAAGAAGGCTACTATGCAAAAAGAAACTATCATTCACAACAATCGAAAGGTAACAAAAACTACAAAAAACAACGGTACAATCAGCTACACTCAAAGAGGTGTTTATATTGGGATTGATGTTAAGACTGGTAAAAAAGTCACCTCATCCATCACTGCCAAAACTTTACGAAGTCTTGACCGAAAAATCATGCAGGCTAGACTAGACTTTGAAGAAAAAGGGGCTACCTTAAAAGAGACTCTTGTCATCAATAATTTTGAAGAACTCGCAGAAGCGTGGTTCACTAGCTTTGTAACATGGGTGAGCTCACAAAATACTATCAACCGTGTTAGAGGATACTTAGATACTTATATCATTCCAAAATTTGGTACTTATAAGCCTGAGGAAATAAAATCTGTTGATATTCAAGTATGGGTGAACAAACTTGCTCAACAATCAAAGAAATCTGTGGAATCAGGCGCTAAAAAGTCTAAAAAAGGACATGCCAAAGATTTTGGGGCTGTTATCTATAAATTAAGTGATATTTTCGACTACGGTATTACCAACTTTGAACTCTCTTATAACCCAGCTAGAACAATAAAAATCCCACCTAAACCAAAACCATCTAAAGAGCGTATTATGGTGTTACATGAAGATGATTTAGCAACTTGGCTGAACTATCTAAGTAGCTTACCAAATACACGGGCTAATAGACGTTTTAAGGTCATATGTGATACCTTGCTAGCTTCTGCTTTGCGTATCAATGAACTGCTTGCAATGACCGTTCATGACCTTGATTTTGATAACAATGAGCTTATTGTTACCAAAACACTTATGTGGAGAGCTGCCAATAAAAAGCTTGGTATCAAGGGGGAAGTTGTCTGCAAAAATAGCGCTAAAACAGACTCAGGAAATCGCAGGGTCGCCGTTCCTAGAAAAACATTGGAAGACCTTAGAGATTTTCATAATGAGATGAACACTTACTTTGAAAAACACGATTTACCCCCTACAGACCTTATTTTCCCGACTATCTATGGGAATTATATGTGCGATAGAAACGAGCGTACAACGCTTAAAAAGCGCCTCTCAGAGCTTGGCTTACCTGATTATGGTTTCCATCTGTTTCGTCACACACACGCTTCTATGATGCTTAATGCAGGTGCAAACTGGAAAGAGCTCCAAATCAGAATGGGGCATAAGTCAATCAAGACAACCATGGACACCTATGCTGAACTAGCACCTAAGAAAAAGTCTGAGGCTGTTGATATTTACCTCAAAGAAATTGCCAAACTTACATCTTAATAAAATGACTACATTTATGACTACATTTTATTAGATATGAACTCAAAAACGTTGACATAACAACGTTTATAGCATGCTGAAATAACACTAATAAACCTTTACAGAGGTTAAGTAATTGAGATGAAGAAGAACCTATGAAATCAACATTTCATAGGTTTTTTCTTTTTTCTAAACGCTATATATCGCAATATAAATCATTTGAATGACTATGGTTTCCTTTATCTTTTAATTAGAAAAAAGCCAACGTCAATATAGACGTTGGCTTTTTGTGGAATGACAAATACTTTAATATAAATTAGATATTACTTATTTTTATTAAAAAACCTAGATTTCAATTGATTCAGCAAAACAAACAAAATCAACATCAATCCTATCATATTTATTAATTGATGATTTTGATCAATAGGTCGAAATACATTATTTATCCCTAATAAAATTAAAAATCCTATAACAATAATTTTTGAAAAGTATTGTTTAAAATTCATCATATCTTTCCTCCGAATTATTAACAAAACGAAGCGTATCCCACTCCTGCTCCTGCCCAATATCCAATAGGACCCATTGCCTCAAAACCTTAAATTACAGAACCAATTGTGCCAGCATAACATTTAACCCAGTCTGTTCCGCCTTCTACAGTAGAAAGAGATTCTGCATTTAAAGTCTTAAATTGTTCCATTGTTTATGTATTCATATTGAATACCTCCTTTATTAAAGAATGATTATATTTGTCCAGTTACAACCTTGACAACATCAGTTTACCACGATATAAAATTTTCCTTCATCAAAGTCCCCAAAGGTTTGTTTTTCATCACGAAATGTCACAATTTATTATTTTACACCAGTTTATAAGCAATTAAAAATCGGTTGACTTTAATAAAGTTTCTTATAGATTCTAAAATACAATTCACGATATTATAGATACCATTTAAGATTTTTTATCATCTTTACTTTTCAATTTTACAATAATAGATTTGTAATGAAATAGAAACTTTGACAAATGTTTTTTTTCTTAATGGTGATATAAAAAGGAGAGCAAAATCCGCTCTCACTTAGAGTTAACTTTTTCTACCTCACCAAAGCAACAAGACTATAAAATATAATGTTATCCATTACTAAAATTCTATCTCTAAGATTTGTCTAAAAATAAAATCTCGGCTTGTCGTATTTAGAGAAATATTAGGATAAGATTTTAAAATTCTTTTTATATTAGACAATCCAATCCCTCGTCCATTTCCTTTGGAGGATACCCCTCTCTCAAAGATTTGCGTCATATCTACTTCATTTTTCAAAGTGGAATTTTGGATAATCAACACTTGTTTATTTAATTTACTATTTTCAAAAAAACAAACGGTGATTCCCTCGTTAGATGACTTTTCAATATCTGCATTCATAACTACTTCAGTGGCCGCTTCTATAGCATTATCTAGTAATATAGAAACAATCGTTAAAAAATCGAGTTGATCAATATTTTTAATAGCAATAGGTTTCTCAATTTCCAGAGAAACAGGGATAGATAAATTCTGAGCTTCAGATAATTTGGATAATAGCAAACTTTTAAATGACAAATCTACTATATTACCTAATCTGGCAATCTCAAATCTCTTTCCTTTTAACATTTTCCCAGAATCTTTTAAAACGCTGTAATAAACTTCAGTTATCATGTCGATATCTCTCTCGTCTATTCCAATCTTTAAACTTGTTAAAATATTAGCATAGTCATGCCTGAAACTTCTAACATCCTTATATAAACCTTCAATTTGTGAACTATAATTATTAATATTTTGTAATTGAATTTCTTTTTGTAATAGTAATTGAGCCTGTAGTTCACGTCGTAAGTTTCGATCTAGTATATTAACAAAACAAATAAATAAAAGAAAATAGAGAGCAGTCAGTATTTCTTGATAACCATTTAACGATATCTTCTTCTCTATTTCAATATACCCAATAATAGGAATGATAACAAAATAAAGGTACATTGTAGAATTTGCAATAAATAATGTAAGATTAGTTTTTTGATCTCGTGTTATTTTCTTGAGATAGCTAAAATCATAATGAAAAACCTTTAAAAGTAAAAATATCATAAAACTAGCTAAAATAGAATAAAACGATACTCCATAGGTAGATTTATAAATAAAATCTAATAACTTAGAATTAGATACTATAAAATGTATAATAAAATCATACATCACTGACCAAAATGTAATCGGAAATAAGGCATAAAATACTAAGAGCACTCGACTGCTGTTTCCCTTATCTATAAAATATGTATATATCAAGAAATATATTGGATATACTAACAATAAACCAATAGTATTTATATCCAAAATAAAAAATAACAATGTAAATAAAGAAAATGCAATAATTGATAAGAAATAATTTTTTAAAGTTATTTTATAATCATATATTTTAGCATGAAGTAATAATAATATCGAAAAATCTATGATTATTAACAAAAAGCCCATCTAACTCTCCTTAACATGCAATCTTTCAATAAGGGCTATCAAAGATCGAATTTTTAGCCTTGATACTATACATGATGAACCATTCTTCAAGTAAGCTATTCTCTCTTTCTTATCAATGGATGAAATATTATACGGATTCACAACAAAAGATCTATGACATTGGAATAACCTTGGTTCTTGCTCTATAATGTCAGAAAGTTGACCGTAAAATTCAAGCCTTTCTCTTATTGAGTATAAAATTAACTTATGTGGTATTGGTGAGGTCTCAATATAAAGCAATTCTGTAAATGGTACTTGTATCTGTGCCTTTGCCCCCATAAATACAAAAGAATCTTCAAACATTGTCTTATTTTGATGATTATAAACATAAGCAATAGCAGACTCAATTCTTTTTTTAAATAACTCTTCTGGCAACTCTTTATCAATAAAGTCTAGTGCTGATACTTGATATTGAAAAGTAATGGGCATAAATTCTGAATGGGTTGTTACAAAAACAATAACCGCATGTAGATCTTTTTCTCTAATTTCTAAAGCAATCTCTAATCCCTTTTTATCTTCATTTTTAATTTCAATATCTAGAAAGAAAAGTTGATGGCCACCTCGTTCAGTTACATTTTCAAGTAACTGCGAAGGCTTCCCATAGACTTCGCAATTCCGATACTCCCAATGATTTTTTGTGAGTATCTTACGAACTATTGTTTCAATCCTAGTTTGTTGAATAAAATCATCTTCTAGTATAAAGATGTTCATCCTACTTCTCCTTTTGCATTTATCCATTCTTTTTTTAAAAAGAAAAACATCTCCTTGAACAATTAATATCACTAATTCTCTTATCCGCGAACATAATTGTTCTGGTTTCGTAATCTAAGCCAACTATTTTTGATTTATTAACAAGAAACTTTCGATGGCATCTAATAAGACCACCTGTGCTAAGTTCTTCAAGCTTTAATAATGTTATTGCTTTTTCAAACTCACCATCAATTGTAACAAAAACAGCTGTACCTTTATGTAAAATGTATTCTTCCATTTTTTCCTCCTTAATGTTTCTATCATTATTCTATTAAAATACTGCTCAAATTGAATAAAGAATCCTAAATGGTTCCTTTTATGTCCCCAGTAGTACTTTATAGCGTTTTATAGTGAAATTAACATAATTAAAAAATTTCTTATTAAGCAATATGTTTTTTATATGCTAGGATAAATTAATGGAGGTGATTATAACTACAATAGATGTTATTTCCTTTTTCTCTTCTAGATTGTATAATTGCCAGTATATCAAAAGTAAGTTTTATTAAATGTCACATTACAAGATGTACAAATAACTAGTTAAAAATAATAAATTGCTGTCTATAAGCTTCTATTTATTTTATCATAAAACAAGTGTTTTTCACATCTGATATAATAAGCTTTTCTCTTCCTTTTCCCCAGAGAGATTTCTATCAATTTAAAGTTTTTATAATAGCTACAGTTTCTTTAATATTGAATTTATCTAG
>ERZ772986.1490-NODE-1490-length-13239-cov-3.967309_pt1 | contig 13239 bp, 10 predicted proteins | sample MGYA00511898_ERZ772986 | MGnify/ENA primary metagenome ERZ772986 (study PRJEB29015, sample SAMEA2737934) | human oral metagenome | biome: human oral; feature: human-associated habitat; material: dental | place: China | collected 2148 ... | reverse complement strand
TTTGCAGCATATTAATAACATTAGGTAGAATCTTAATTAATTAATTTATGATGCTAAGAGAACAACAATGGTTTAACACTTTAACAAGGTGGCAAACTTTTAAACAGAGAATGGGCACTGTGGCAAAAATAGCTACCTGTGCCGTAGTGATGAGCCTTATGGCTTGTGGTAACAATGATGACCCGAATGGAGGCGGCGACAAAGGAGCAGCCATTAAAGCCATGATAAAGGAAAACTTCCTGGACGACTCCAAACACAACATCTACAATATTCAGGTTGGAGAACTTGTGCGTTATGATTTAGAAGTAACGGGAACTGGTGATGCAAAGGATTTCGATTATAAGTTCGATCCAAATAGTGATGCCAATGGCCGTCATGCACGTTTGGGAAAGGATTACGAGGCATGGATATTTACCGAAGCTAATTACAAGGTATACAAAGACCAGAAGACACCTATTGCAAAACGAAACAAAATAATGCAAGAAGCGAAGTTAAAGGAAACCGGCATGACAATCCAGCCTAACGCCAAGTATGTTATGCTTGTTAGGCCAATGTGCCCAGGTGCATTCCAATTAGATGCAAAGTGTACAAAGACCAAAAAAGGAGATGTAAAAAGTATATACGCTGAAGCTCCAATTTGCTTTAATTGTACAAAAGTTGAGGGATGGTGGTTTGTCCATCAAGATGAGGGTAGTGGCCTATTCAAGCATTCAAAGAGCCATAATAATTTTTATTTTCAAATTAATGATGGCGATGAAGCTGCAGATAAATACTTGACGCAAAGAGAGAATAGGGAGATAACATATTCCGTAACTTATAATGGGATCAATTATGGAGGCAAATTTGTTGAAGGACAACCTATTCTATTCTACTCAGACAAGCCTAGGGAAGGAGGAGCCTCAAGCGTACATAACCAAACTATAACTTCGATTAACCTTCATATTAGCGAGTTAGGACGTGAATCCATAAATATCAAGTATTATGATATTAAAATGAACCAAAGAGATTCTGAGTAATGAAAAGTAAGCGTTTCTAGGAATGTCGCTTATTGCAGCGACATTGGTTTTTATGGGGTGTTCAAATGATAATGGCTCCGCAGCGTTAGAGAATCTTAAACCTGTGCAGTTTAATGCTGTTGCAGATAAGGTAATTTCTTCTGAACCAACAGAAGATGTGAGTGGTGGCAAGAGAATATTGCGCCAAGTCGTCAGGAAACAGATGACGTTGGCTCCTGTACAACTGGTTACGGCCGACTTGTCGGAAGTAATTTACCCAGGATGCGTATTGCGAGGCGACCATTTCATGGAGGGAGATTATATGCCAGTTCCCATCACCAACCCACAGCCCATTAAGATTTCTGCCACATTGTTGGGCAAAGGCATTGATGCGTCAGAGGAAACACCACCCGTGCTGAGCAACGTAAGGGCGTCTATCAATAAGATACTTTTTCCTAATAAGGGCAAGATAAAGTACGATAACGCACCAGCATATATGACTTACCAAAGTAATGAAGTGGATACCGAAGAGAGCTTTGAAAAGACTTTTGGTATACATGTAAAAGCTAGCGTGCTGAAAGGTATCATTAGTGCACACTTTGATTACAACTATAATAAGACTAAAAGCCACAAGAAAAAGTATGTGCTTATTAAGGTTAGACAACACCTTTATAGTATAGCGGTAGATACTAAGGATCCCAACTCATGGGGAAAGTTTGGCGAATTGGGAGAGTACGAACCCGTATATGTGAGCAACGTAGATTATGGGCGCGTGTTGCACTTATTGGTTGAAACTACCGAAGATGCCGAAACGACGACCAAGAGTATCGAGGCTGGTGTATCGGCAGCATTCCCCAAGTTTAGTGGAAGTGTTGACACTGAAATCGTAGAGAAGTGCAAGGAGCTGTTTAAAGAGCAAAAGATAAGGATTCTTGTTGCAGGCGGTCCTTTGTCTAATTCTAAAACTGTCACTAGTTATGGGGCGTTCATAGATGCCATAAGTTCACCTAGCGCACAATCGCTCATTGAATCTGCTGTACCTATCTCATATAGGGTTCGATCTTTACGTAGCAATCGCGAGGTGGAAGTGCGCGCTTGCTACACAGAAGTACAGTTTGTACCTGAAAAAAAATAGAATGCTTCGGATGTACAACAAGCAGAGAATGCCCCCTGTTAAGTTGTAGCTTAACTTGTAACTTACATTCTCCGTGTTATTTAATTAATTGTTTTAGCCCCAAGCAAGATAATGCTTGGGGCTAACCTTTTATTCTTGTTTCTTCCGTTCAGCCTCTTTTATTATGCCATGCCGGTAGGCATAGAGCAGTTCTTCCAAGTCGGCCACCTGCTTGTTCAGTTCAACGCCCTTGTCGGTATCGGCCACTAGCATCCTATGCGACGACATTTCGATAATCTGCGTGGTACTCTTAATGTCTCTTCCTGTGCGAATGGCATCCATTGCACTGGCGAAAGGCTCGTGCTGAACCAATTGGAAACCACGGCTATGATACACCAAGGTATAGCCTGCAATGCCCGTTTCCTTGTGATAAGCCTCAGAGAAACCACCATCAATGACCATTAGCTTGCCGTTGGCCTTTATCGGATTCTCACCATTAGCCACGTGTACGGGTACATGCCCGTTGATGATGTGCCTGTTTTCGCCCTTAACATCGAAGGCATCAAGAATGCTGTCAACCACCGCCTCGTTGTCTCGCAGCATAAAATAGTTGCCTTTTTTCTCCTTATGCGTTTCTTTTTCGGCGATGAAATAACGCTCGAAGGTAGCCATTTTCGATTTGTCGAAGAGGGGCGAGTCGGGTCCGCACCACAAATAAAGAAAGTAATCAATGGCATATTCGCGCTCGTCGGGCTCGGCATCCTTTTGGTAGGCAGTGCGAACAAGCATGCCTATTTTGTGCAATAGCTTTCGTCCCGAAAGGGTTTGCCCAGGAAACACCTCCACATCTTTAAGTGTAGCATCATCGTTTAGCGGCACCGAGGCATGGAAAAGCAAGTTGTTGTTGTAGATGGCGTACATGCAACCATGCTGCAAAAGCAGGCGTACGTGACGTTGCAACTTCTCGCTCACCTTGAAAGAGTGGCGTAGACGTTTGGCCAACATCTTCTCTTCGGGCGTAAGTTCCAACGGATTGTTGGGATCTATCGTTGGGAACTCGTTGCTGGTGAGTTGGTACTCCTTTCCATCAAGCGTGATAACACCTCTTGTATAGTCGATGTGGCGCAACACGGCTCGGTCGGTCATCTGCCAATGGGGATGTTTTTCAAAAAGTTGTGCCTCCACCTTGAACTGTATTACGGCAATGGCCTTATGCATAAGTGCCGTAAGCCGCATTGTTTTTTCATCAAGTTTCATTGATTCGCCACTGCTCTTCGGAACGAACTCCTTGCATGCGGTGTCGCCATAAGTTTCCATTGCAAAAGTGGCAAGCGGCACAAGGTTGATACCGTAGCCTTCTTCGAGCGTGGTGAGGTTGGCATAGCGTAACGACAGACGTATCACATTGCAGATACATGCCACGTTGCCGGCAGCCGCTCCCATCCAAAGCATATCGTGATTGCCCCACTGTATGTCCCAGCTGTGATAGCGTTCCATCGTGTCCATGATGACATGCGCCCCTGGACCGCGGTCGTATATGTCGCCAAGTATGTGTAGCTGGTCGATGGCCAAACGCTGAATAACGTTGCAAATGGCCACGACAAAATCGTCGGCACGCCCTGTGCTGATTATCGTTTCGATAATACCATTTACATAAGCGGCCTTGTTCGAGTCGTCAACACGTTCGTGCAGCAACTCTTGTATAATATATTTGAAGTCGGTTGGCAATGACTTGCGCACCTTCGAACGCGTGTATTTGCTCGACACGTCTCTACACACGCTCACAAGTTGATGAATGGTGATGTGATACCAGTCGTTAATGTCGGTTTCGCTCTCCTTAACTAGCTCCAGTTTTTGTTCAGGATAGTATATCAGCGTGCACAGTTCGCGTTTCTCGGCCTCGCGCAACGTGGTTCCAAAAATCTCGTTCACCTTGCGTTTGATGTTTCCCGATGCGTTTTTCAGCACATGCTGAAAGGCCTCGTACTCGCCATGTAGGTCGGCCAAGAAGTGTTCTGTGCCCTTGGGCAGGTTAAGTATGGCCTGCAAGTTGATAATCTCTGTGCTGGCCTCGGCCACAGTTGGGAACGATTGCGCCAGGAGTGTAAGGTAGCGCAAGTCGCGTTCTATCTCGTATTTCTTCTTTTTCATCTAATTGTAAACCTTAGTTATCTTGTTCGTTAAGCTTTTTGTTTGTTTGTCGTCGAGCGGAAGAATGGGCATAAACCCTTCGGGCAGTTTGAACAAATGGTGCATAACGCTCTCTACCCGCCTGAAAAAGGGCAACAGATTAACCTTGTTTAGTGCTTGCACAAGTGCCTGTTCGTCGTAATCGGTAAGCCTCAAATTGGCGTAAAGCGTTGCCAACAATTGCAGGTGCGCCGTGTCTTTGGGCAGTGCATCGTACAAAGTGCGCACAATTTCGACGATACCATCGATCGTGGAATTGTCGTCAGGGTTGTCCGTCTCTTCTTGTTGTTCGTCCTCGGCCTCTTGTTCTTCGCCTTCGGCAAGGTTGTCGTCTTCGGGAATGGGGTCGAAACAGAAGGTTTCGAACTTAGAAAGGTCGGTCGAAGGCGTTTCGGTTTGCAGCCTTTCCAGTCCTTTTCTCACCAAGTCGAGCACGCGTTCTTGTGCGGCATACATCAATACGTACCGCCATTGGGGCGTTGTAAGCGCATCGATGGTTTCGAGGCGCAAGTCCATAGCGGCGAACATTTCGGCATCTATGCCGGCAAGCACCAACGCGCCCACTAGTTCGAGGTCGGCCGCGGTGAGCATCGTGGCAGGCCAGGTGTTGAGCGTTTTATGATAAAGGCGCACAAACTGGGCTGCCATGTCCGCAGTGTCAATGGCTCCACTGATACGTGGATTGTCTATACGCACGATGTTTGCGGTGGCGTTTAGGCTTTTTAGCGTGTCGCTTTCGAACTGTCCGCAAGCGTGAACCACCTCTACCCTACTCAACATTCGTTGCACAGGAATGTTGAGCAGCATGCGTTTTACTTTCAGAAGGTTGCGTATTCGCCAAGGGTTAAGTTCGCCAAAGGGCGACAACACCACGGGCGTATGCGTGCGTAATGCCATGTTGTATAGGCGTAGAGCCTTGGCATCCCAGCAACCAAAGATATGAAATAGGGAGAAATCGTGTCGCCACAAGGGCGCATCGTACGTTATTTCGATGTCGGGGTTGGTATCTAAAAGGGCAAAAAGCGTTGTCAGATATTGTCTGTCAACATCTGATACACCTTTTGATATGTACACCAACACGTTCATCTAATTTAGAGTTTATGGCTTGTAAATTCGTATTTGTCGGCCTTCATGTATTTGAGATACGACCGCATCTTGCGCCAAGGCACCATCAATTCGAACCCTATTACGCGCCACGCGGGTATGCAAGCCTTGAATATCTTAATGGCTCTGTGGGCAAACAGTATGCGTAACACGATGGTGAGCAACAGATTGGCCGATGCCAATGACACGATGAACCACCTTTCGTCTATCAATCCGTAGGCCAAACATGTGGCGGCAACGATGTAGTTGAGGTAAAGCATGATGTTGTCTAGGTTGAACAAGAACCTAATAACCCCTCCCCTTTGCAGGCTTTTGCGCGTTTCCCAAAAGAAAAGTTGCAGCGTGCGCCACTCTTTTAGCGTGGGAGCTTTTGTCTGCGTATGCGCATCGGGATGCAATGCCACGGCGGCAGCACCTTGATCGCCAAACTTATTCACTAAGAAATCGTACTCGCCGCGCAACAGATTGAGGTTTCCCGAAAAGCCGTCGCGGTTCATGAAGTCGTCTTTCCTTATGGCCACCACGCCGCCTGCATGGCAATAAGGCTTGCCTTTGATGGTTCGGGTGAGTATGTAAAAGCTAGACCTAAACTGCTGCATGCGCCAAGAGGTCTTGGCATCAGTGTCGAGCGCGGTGTAACCCACAACCAGGCGTTTGTCGTCTGTGAGACTTTGGGTAAACGCGGCGAGCCATTTGCAAGACGTCGGCACACATGTGGGTTCCATGATAACTACCCAATCGGTTTCGGCTGCCTTTACGCCAATGGTTAACGTTAGTTTCTTGCGGCTCATGTAGCGCGAAGAATTGGGCACGAAGGTGCAGTATAAGTGTTTGTCTCCTTTGTGTTCGGCCGACAACCGCTCTACTAGCGCATTGCCTTTGTCGGCAACCAATATCACGCGGAAAGGCGCGGAGTATTCTTGTTGCAGCACCGTTTCTACCATAGTAGCCAGTTCGGGGGCATCTTCCAATATGGGTATGACAATTGATACAGGTGTGGCAGAGGCATCGGTAACGTCCACTTCGATTTCAGCATTCGCCAAAGCCAATTTCTTCAAGCGCCTGCCCCGCAAGAAAGGATTGCAGAACAGGGAGATGAAAAACAGCGTAATTAACGATACACAGCAGACTATCGTTATTGCATCAATATATAAGGTTAAAACCATAAGGCTTGTTTTAAATGTTTAAATCGTTACTAAAATAACTCTTGGGTAGCTGACGGCAATTGTATTGCGATGCCATCGCCTCGCCGTAAGCGCCTGCCGAACATATCGCCACTAAGTGGCCACGATGACTTACAGGAAGAACAACATCGCTGCCAAATACGTCGCTCGACTCGCAAACGGGGCCTACCACATCATACACTTCGCTTGGAGCTGATGGGTTGGACAGGTTTAGGATTTGATGCCGAGCATGGTAAAGGGCTGGACGGAGCAAATCGTTCATTCCTGCATCGAGGATGAGGAAACGTTTGTTTAGCCCTTGCTTGACGTAGAGCACTCGCGAAACCAGCCAACCACATTGCCCAACCAACGCCCTACCTAACTCGAAATGCACTTTCTGCCTTGCATTAAGTTGCAAATGCCGAGCATAGGTGTCAAAATAGGCCTTAAAGTCGGGTATGGCATGCGTGTCGGGATTGTCGTAGTCTATTCCTAACCCACCGCCCACGTTTATATGTTCGGGTTCGATGCCATGCTGTTTCAAAAGGTTCAACAAGCTGTTCACGCTCGTACAGACTTCGCGAAAGTCGTTCATATCTACAATCTGCGACCCAATGTGGAAGTGCAGACCGATAAAACGAATGTGTTTCAATACTTGTAGCCTTTCGATGGTTGGCCAAACTTGGTCTATGGGAATGCCAAACTTGTTCTCGGCCAGGCCCGTTGTTATCTTCGCATGCGTGTGGGCAGCCACATTGGGGTTGACACGCAGGCACACATCGGCCGTTCGGTTCAGTTCGTTGCAAAGCTGTTCGATAACTTCTAGTTCTTCTGTGCTTTCCACATTAAAGCAGAAAATGCCGTTTTCCAAGGCCAGCTTTATTTCCCAGTCGCTCTTACCCACACCTGCGAATACGATACTTTCGCCCTTAAAGCCAGCACGCAATGCCGTCTCTATTTCGCCACCGCTTACACAATCCACTCCCAATCCTGCCTCTTTCATCGTCTGCAAAATGCGCATGTTGGCGTTGGCCTTGGCTGCATAATGCACGATAAAGTTGGGATGTTGAGCCAATTGCTCGTTCAGTGCATCGAGCGTGGCGCGCAACAGGCCTTCATCGTAATAGTAAAAAGGTGTAGACAGGTGCTTAAATGCGTGTGTAGGTAAACTAATCATCGTTAATTAAATTACAACCAAGAGTGTTATGCAATAGTGTGCAGGGTGAAAACAGATACAAGGCGCGGTACCTAATAACGGGACAGCGGCCTGCCTCACAAGGCCTCGTGCAGGCACCGCAGCTCACATTGTTAGGAATTGAAAAGCTTGTCGCTAAGACTTTGCAAGGCCCTTTGCTTGTCTTCTTCTTTGATCAGGAAGGAGATGTTGTAGTTAGAACCGCCATACGAAATCATCCTTACGGGGATGTTTTTCATCGCATCGGTAACCAATGTCTCAAATCCCACGTTGTTCCAATCAAGGTCGCCAACCACACAAACGATGCACATACCTGTGTCTACGGTAACTGTGCCATACTTTTTAAGTTCGTCGACGATTTCTTCAAGATGCGAGTCGTTGTCGATACTCATCGAAACGCCCACCTCGGAAGTTACAATCATGTCGATGGGCGTTTGGTAACTCTCGAATATCTCGAACACCTTGCGCAAGAAACCCGTGGCAAGCAACATGCGACTAGACTTTATCTTAATGGCCGTTATCTTGTCTTTGGCGGCGATGGCCTTTATCTTGTTGTGTAAAACCTCGTTGTTGATGATGGTTCCCTCGGCATCTGGGTCCAGGGTATTCTTCAATCGCACGGGGATGCCAGCATACTTGGCCGGCTGCACGCATGTGGGGTGCAATATCTTCGCGCCAAAGTAGGCCAACTCGGCAGCCTCTTCAAAGTTCAGTTGCCTAACAGCCTCGGTCTTATCTACCACACGTGGGTCGTTGTTGTGCATGCCGTCGATGTCTGTCCAAATCTGAATTTCATCGGCAGGCAGTACTGCGCCCACCAGTGAGGCCGTGTAATCAGAACCTCCACGCAATAGGTTGTCTGTTTCGCCATACGCGTTCTTGCAAATAAATCCCTGCGTGATGTATATCTGATAGCCCTGGTTCTCTTCCATCAGTCGGGCTAGGTTTTCTCTGATGAAAGCCATATCGGGTTCGTTGTTCTTGTCTGTCCGCATGAAATCCAAGGCATCAAGCAACACGGCCTTAACGCCAATTTCCTGCAAATAGCTAACCATCATGTTGGTGCTTATCACTTCGCCTTGCGCCACAATGGTCTTTTCTTCAAAGCTAGTGAAGAGATCTTTGGTGAACGAACGAAGGTAATTGAACTCATCTACTAGGAAAGCGCGCAACTTTTCCCTGTGTTGAGGGTCTGCAAGCAGTTCGTCAACATGCTTTACATATTGCTTTTCCAGGTTGTTTATCACCTCGTTGGCCCCTTCGGGGTTTTTCTTATAAAGGTAATCGGCCACTTCCACAAGCGAATTTGTGGTACCCGACATGGCCGAGAGCACAACAAACGTGGGTTCACCCGATGCCGTTATGAGCGACGCCACGTTCTTCATACGGTTGGGGGAGCCAACGGAAGTGCCTCCAAATTTCATCACTTTCATACCCTATGTAAGCTAAAAGTAAGTGTAACTATGTTTAAATGTCGTCTTCTTCGGTGAGGTCTATCTTACTGTACTCGTCGGTAACCTCTTTTATTTTTCCGTCTCCGCAACGGTATACAATGCCAGGATACTTGCTCAGCATCGACAAATTGTGGGTAGACATCACCACGGCCGTACCGCTTTGTGTGATGTCGCGCAACAAGGCAACGATGTTCGTGGCCGTGTCGAGGTCGAGGTTGCCCGTTGGTTCGTCGGCAATAATCACCTTCGGATTATTCAAGATGGCACGCGCAATGGCGATACGCTGCTGTTCTCCACCCGAAAGTTCGTAGGGCATGTTGTGCTTCTTGTCGCTCATCCCCACGTCGGCCAGCACCTTCTCGATACGTTCGGCACGCTCAGCCTTGTCTTTCCATCCCGTAGATTTAAGCACAAACTGCAAGTTTTCCCATACACTTCGGTCGTGAAGTAGTTGAAAGTCTTGGAATATCACGCCCAACTCTTTCCTTAGTGCGGGAACTTCTCGCCTACGCAAAGTCTTCAAGTTGCGCCCCAACACCTCTGCCGTGTCGGCGTCTTCTTCGTCAATGTCCAGTTCGCAGTAGATGGTTTTGAGGAAAGAACTCTTGCCAGTCCCCACCTTACCTATAATGTAGATGAACTCGCCTTCGTCTACATGAAAATCAACGCCGCGTAACACTTCGCGGTCGTCTTGGTAAACATTTACGTTTTTATATTCTATAAGCATTGGCCATCTCGTTTTGTTATGAAATACAATAGCCCGCGCCAATTAATTGCTTGCACGGTACAAGTTGTGCAAAGTTAGTGATTTTATTGCGATAAGTTCAACAAAATCGAAATAAAATGGGGGTTATTATCGCGTGTTCTGCAATTTGTTTGCATCTACGAACGTGTGCTTTACTTTTCTTCACATAATTTGTTTAGAAAAGAACTAGCCTGAAACATAAAATAACGAGCACAAAAAAAGAGGACAGAATTAGTCCTCTTCGTCTAGTGTTCGCAAGATAATGCTGGTTGCGCCGATGGTGAACAGCGAACCGTTTTCGAGCAAACGCCGCTCTCGGTCGCCCAATATTTCATTGTCAACGAATGTCCCCGTGTAGCTTGGACCATCGCTTAACACATATTTCAAGCCCCCACGCTTATCTCTGCTCACCTCAATAGCGCAGTGATTCATGTCGATGCTTGGGTCGTTTGTCTCTATGGGGCAGTTTATTCCGCTATTCTTCATGTATCGTCCAATAACGTTTCTACCCATACGAAGGGGCAAAACCTGCTTATAATGAAACACATTCTCGATAACGGTTAGCGTGCCGCAGTGGTCTTTGCAGTCTAGTTCGTCGGCGTTTGTTTCCTTTTGACGGTTATGTAACTTCGAAACGCCAATGCGTATGCCGAACTCCTTACCACAATCTGGGCATTGAAAAAAGAGCGATTGCCCTTCTTTATAACGTGTTTCGTCGAAAGTTATGTAATTGTCGCACTTCGGACATCTTACTCTCTTCATGCTTTGTTAGTGTGTTTAATTCTACATGTAGGACGATTATGCTCAACGAACCTCGCTGCGCATCACCCAACAATCCTTAAATTCGGCCTTGCCATGCAATTTTCCAAAAGCCAAATAAGCTTCGTTCTTTGTCTCGTAACGGCCATAAGTAACTTTCACGTCCTTATCATCAACCAACACTTCGGTCTTATCATAGCCCTTATCCTTCAACATTTGGGCATAACGATTGGCGTTGCGTTTTGTTATTTTGCTGGCCAGCACCAAACAATAAAACGTCTGGTTGGCGTGTTTGGCCTCGGTTGGCTTGGCCTGTTCGCACTTTGGTGCCGTTTGTTTAGCAACAGAAGGAGCAGGTGCCTTTATCTCGGCTATACTCTCTGTGCCCTTTATCATCTCTTTGGGCATCACAGATGTTAGCAGACCTGTATCTACTACGCTATGCGACACAGTGTTCACTTCGCCCTCGGTGACGGTAGAGGGGAAAAGCAAGAAAGCAACGACAGCCACACAAACGGCAACTGCGTTTCTAACCCAAGCAACAGGGATGATAAGGTCGCTATTGCTGGTTTCGTCATCATTATCCTCTTCCGCATCGCTGTTGGAAAGCGACTTAGCCGCTTCGTCCATTTCTAATAGAATGGGCTTAGACTCGCGTTGTTGAACTCTTGCCGTTTCGATGTCTTGCACATTGCCGACTGATTCAACAGCAGGAACTTCGCTGAAAGCATCCTGAACAGAAAGGCGAATAATATCAATAGAACCTAAGCCATAAAGCGTTGGCGTGAGGATGCCCGACTCGCAAGGTTCAAAAGTGTACGTGCCATTATCTGCATAATAAAGCACTCCAAGGTCGTTCAATTCGTAATACCCCTCGTTGTGCAGGTGCTGGCGCATCTCTTCAACCTCGCTCGCAATACGTGTTAAGGCCTCAGGATAGCTCAAATCGTAGGCCTCAACATACGATTGAGCAAGCAAAGAATCGTTCAAACGGAGTTGGCGATTGAACCCAAGCGTTCTCGTCGGCGGCAGAAATGTATGGTCGCCGTCGTCGTACCTAGCCTCAACATGGTGCGCCATAAATCCCCCAAAGTCGGGAATGATGACGCAGTCGTTATCCAGCAGTAAGATTTCGATATGTCTATGTAGTTCAATCACGAATGCAAAGTTACGATTTTTCCCCCATAGTTCAAACGCATAAAGTTATATTTTGGATAATATTTTACTGAAATATAATGATAATTTAACTCTATTACATCCAAAAATCTGTAAACGAATTTCGCCAAGCTTTACGCTAACTGCTCACAACCAAGCATCTACCACTCCTTACAACCAACACTACATCCATAACATTAAGCGGCGCGCCCCACCTCGTTCTCTCAATATTTATGCACACATCATTAAGAGAAGAGCGCGACATATCGGCAAAACCAGCCACAATAAAAGACTTTTCAACAAGCAATATGCACATAACAACAGGTACTCTACATAGATATTCACCTCACTTGCTAAGTGCTTACCTTTTGCATTCCACCCTCCATTCAAGCAAAAAAACCTCTTCATTTCACACTTCCAAAATTGCTACAAAAGCACTAAACAGCACTAAACGCACGTAAACATTTATTACCATATTATATGGTGTGAGATGACAAGAAATAACAAATCGCGCTAAGACTTGCTGCTGATGTAACGAAAAGGGCTACAACCACGGCGCCAACAAGTGGGCAAACCAGCCAACGAACTTCTGCCAAGGGGTTCTAAACTTGTTCCACGATTCGGGAGTCAGCTTAAAGCAGTCGGCTTTGTCCTTATCAAACAAGTCAGACAGCTGTTGTGTTGTCTCCTTATCCACAATAACGGCATTCTCTTCGAAATCAAAACGCAGACTACGCGCATTAAGGTTGGCACTGCCCACGGTACAAAACTTACCATCAACCATAATCACCTTGGTATGATGAAAGCCCGGTTCGTACATCCAAACCGTTACGCCACGTTTCATTAGCTTATGAACATTGTAGAAAACGCAATCGGGCGTTAAAGGAATATCACTGTGGGTAGATACCATTATCTCTACTTTCACACCACGCTTAACCGCGTTGCGCAACGCTTTCTTCAACGCCCTATTCAACGTGAGGTAAGGGTTGATGAGCTTAATGCTATCCTGGCTATCATTGATAGCCTTGGTATAAAAACTACGGATAATCTTATTTGATATGCGTGGTTCGCGGTTTATGATGCCCACCATCTTCTTTCCTGCCGATTGACAAGTGTCGGGCTTTAAGTTGTCAAAGTACCCAAGGTTATCGTTTCCGCGGTAATATTCTGCCCCATGTACGTTCTGTTTGGCCACCTTATTCCACATTTTCAAGAAGATAGCCTGCAAGGTATTCACCTCCTGTCCCTCAATTCGGCAGTGCATATCGCGCCAACTCCCCACCACTTCTGTGCCCTTGATGTAATAGTCGGCCACATTCATACCGCCGGTATAGGCCACATTACCATCTACGACAACGATTTTAC
>ERZ772986.1486-NODE-1486-length-13252-cov-4.627643_pt1 | contig 13252 bp, 11 predicted proteins | sample MGYA00511898_ERZ772986 | MGnify/ENA primary metagenome ERZ772986 (study PRJEB29015, sample SAMEA2737934) | human oral metagenome | biome: human oral; feature: human-associated habitat; material: dental | place: China | collected 2148 ... | reverse complement strand
CGAACTCCTTCATCGCCTGCAGGCGCTTCTCCGCCGTCTCACTGAGCACCTTGTCGCGCCGATAGGTGAAGTAGGCAAACGCCATCTTGGACGAGCGCCCCACGCGCCCGCGCATCTGATACAGCTGCGAGAGTCCGAAGCGATCGGCGTCATAGATGATGATGGTATTTGCGTTGGCAACGTCAATGCCGTTTTCGATGATGCTGGTCGCGAGCAGGATGTCGTAATGCCCCTCGTAGAAGTCCATCATGACCTGCTCCAGAATGTCCTCGTTCATCTGCCCGTGCGCCGAAGCAATGCGCGCATGCGGGACAAGCTGCAGCAAATGCTCGCGCATGCGGTCAATGCTCTCTACACGGTTGTAGATAAAGTAGATCTGCCCTCCGCGTGCAAGCTCGCGCTCAATCGCGCCGCGCATCATTGCATCGCTGCTCTCCACGACATAGGACTGCACGGGTAGACGCTCGGCAGGTGCGGTCTCAATGATACTCATGTCGCGTGCCCCTGCCAGCGACATATGCAGCGTGCGCGGGATCGGTGTCGCCGAGAGCGTCAGCACATCGACCCCCGCCGCAAATTCCTTGATCTTTTCCTTCTGGGTGACACCAAACCGCTGCTCCTCGTCCACAATCAAAAGGCCGAGATTTTGAAAGCGCACACGCTTCCGATTGAGAATGGCGTGTGTGCCGATGAGGATGTCCACGCGTCCGCGCGACACCTCATGCAGCGTCGCCGCCTGCTCCCGCAGCGAGCGAAAACGGCAGACCACATCCACCTTCGGTGCAAAGTCGGCAAACCGCGCGGCAAAGGTCTGGTAGTGCTGCTGGGCAAGCACGGTCGTCGGCACGAGCACAGCGACCTGATAGCCATCCATTGCCGCCTTGAATGCGGCACGCACAGCGACCTCCGTCTTGCCGAAGCCCACATCGCCGCAGAGCAGACGATCCATGGGCTTATCGCTCTCCATATCACGCTTGATCTCGGCGATGGCACGCAGCTGATCCTCTGTTTCCTCGTAGGGAAACGCCTCCTCAAACTCGTGCTGCATGGCATCGTCAGGCGTAAAGGCGTGCCCCCGCGCAAGCTGCCGCGCGGCATAGAGTTCTAGCAGATGATCGGCGATATCCTCCACGGACTTCTGCGCCTTCGCACGCGCACGCGCCCAGTCTGCCGTCCCCATGCGGTGCAGACGCGGCGCAGCCCCCTCTGCACCAATGTATTTTTGCAGAAGGCCCACCTGATCTGTCGGCACAAAGAGCTTATCGTCCCCACCGTACAGGATGCGCAAATAGTCACGATGAACCCCTGCCACCTCGAGCGTCTCCACACCGAGATATTTCCCGATACCATGTGATACATGGACAACATAGTCGCCCGGCGCAATCTCACGAAAGTGACGGATGCGTTCCCCCGCGGAGGGTGTTCGGCGCAGCTTCGCCTTATGCCGCCCGAAGATGTCCTGCTCCGTGAGTACAGCAACGTGCGCACGGCTCAGTTCAAATCCCGCGCGCAGCGCCCCCGAGGTAACGAGCACCGCCTCTTTTGCCGCTGCACCATCCTGACGCAGTACAACAGCCGGAATCTTCCATCCCGTCAGCATATCGCGCACAAGATTCGCCCGCTCCACGCCGCCCGCAAGAATGAGTACCCGCGTCCCATCCGCAAGATAGCGGCGCAGCTCCCCCTCAAGCAGGGCAAATTGACGCTGGAATGCCGTCATTGGCACCATTTCAAAGCCGATCAGGGCGGCGGGTGTACAGGCGGGAAAGGAACGGCTCATGAGTGCGGCAAAGACTTCATGCCCTGCCGCTCCCGCTGCAGCGAGATCTTCCCATGAGAACAGGCGGGCCGCACGCACCGCATCCTCCTGTACGGCATCCGAAAGCGCCGACATAAGGCGGGAGGGCTCGTCAAAGAGCGTCATCCCTTCCGTTCCGAGATACGACAAAAAGCACGCCTCCCCCTCGTCGTCCGCTGCGCGCAGCGGCATGACGGAAGCCGTGCCAATATTCTTGATCGAGCGTTTGGTCAGGGGATCGAACTCGCGCATGGAGTCGATCTCTGTATCGAAAAATTCGACGCGAATCGGAGAGAGTGTATTGATCGGAAAGATGTCGACGATGCCGCCGCGTACACTGAACTGCCCGACGTGCTCCACCTCGGGGGCGTGCTCGTAGCCGAGTGCCGCCAATCGTTCGATCAGTGCCTCACGCGGCAGCTGTTCCCCGAGCCGCAGAGAGAGTGCCGCACGCGAGAACTCCGCCGTACTCAGCCCCTTCTGCGCCGCCGCCCCGATGTCCGCAAGCACAATGATCGGCTCATGGCGCAGAAGGCGTGCGAGAATGTTCATCCGCTGCGCCGAACGTTCCACGCCCTTTGTCGCACCGGACGCAGCAAAATCCATGCGATCCAGTTCCGGCAGCTCATAGACATCCGCCTCGGGCAGCAGTGCCGCCAGATCCTCCTGCCATCCGCGCAGCGCCTCGCGCCCGCTCGTCACAATGGCGAGCGGGCGCGGATGTTCGTCGTAGGCAGCGGCAATGGCGGCGTGCTTCATCGAGCCGGCAAAACCGTATGCAAGTGTCTGCTGCGGAGCAGCGGTCAGGGTCTCCACGAGCTTCCCGACCGCACGGTCCGCACGCAGTACGGAAAAAAATGTATTCATTTGGGAACAACAGCGAGTGCCGCACGCACAAAGCCCGCAAAAAGCGGGTGCGGATGATTCGGGCGCGACTTGAGTTCCGGATGGAACTGCGAGGCGACGAACCACGGATGATCCGCGATCTCCACGACCTCGACGAGTCGGTTGTCCGGGCTCGTGCCCGCGATGACAAGCCCCTTCTCCTCAAGACGGGCACGGTAGTCATTGTTGAACTCGAAACGGTGACGGTGCCGTTCACTGATCTCACCCGCACCGTACGCCTCACGCGAACGCGAGCCGTCCGCAAGGATGCAGGGGTATGCACCAAGGCGCATCGTACCGCCCTTCTCCTCCACATCCTGCTGATCTTCCATCAGTGCGATGACAGGGTACGGTGTCTCGGGAACAAACTCCGTGCTGTGTGCGTTCGCAAACCCGGCAACATGGCGTGCAAACTCAATCACGGCACACTGCATCCCGAGACAGAGCCCGAGGAACGGGATGTCGTGCTCACGCGCATAGCGGATTGCACAGATCTTGCCCTCAACGCCTCGATCGCCGAAGCCTCCGGGCACGAGAATGCCCTTGCAGCCGGCAAAGAGTTCGTCGAGATCCGCATTTGGATCTTCCAGTTCCTCCGCATTGATCCATGTGATTTTGACCTGCGCATCGTTTTCGATGCCGCCATGATGAAGTGCCTCTGTCACGGACATATAGGCATCGGGCAGCGCGACGTATTTACCGACAACGGCGATCTTCACCTTTTTCGCAGGATGGTTGATCTTAAAGACCATCTTCTCCCACGCCTCCATGTTGGACGGGTCAAAGTCCATCTCCATCTTTTCAAGGACAATGCGATCCAGCCCCTCCTGCTGCATCATGAGAGGAACCTCGTAGATCGTCGATGCCGTACGGTTCTCAATGACCGCATCCGCATCCACATCGCAGAACAGTGCGATTTTCTCCTTCATCTCGCGCGGGATCGGCTGCTCCGTGCGACAGACGAGGATATCCGGCTGAATGCCGATGGCGCGGAGCTCCTTGACGCTGTGCTGCGTCGGCTTCGTCTTGAGCTCTCCCGCCGCCCCGATGTAGGGGAGCAGTGTCACATGGATGTAGAGTGCATCATTCTTGCCGACTTCCTTCTTGACCTGGCGAATCGCCTCCAGGAACGGCAGACTCTCGATGTCGCCGACCGTGCCGCCGATCTCCGTGATGACCACATCGGCGTTATCCGCCTTCGCCACATCGTAGACACGCTGCTTGATCTCATTTGTGATATGCGGGATCACCTGCACCGTTGAGCCGAGGTAGTCGCCGTGACGCTCCTTGTTGAGCACCGACCAGTAGACCTTGCCGCTCGTGATATTCGAGCGTTTCGTGAGATTGATGTCGATGAAACGCTCGTAATGTCCGAGATCGAGATCCGTCTCCGCGCCGTCATCGGTCACAAAAACCTCCCCATGCTGATAGGGACTCATAGTGCCTGGATCAATGTTGATGTAGGGATCGAATTTCTGAATCGTGACCTTCAACCCACGATTTTTGAGCAGGCGGCCGAGCGACGCCGCTGTTATGCCCTTGCCGAGCGATGAGACCACGCCACCCGTGACGAAAATATATTTTGCCATGTCGTTCCTCCGCACATCCCTGTTTCAGTTCTGGATACTCTCAAGTTTCTTTTTGCGTGCCGCTTCCTTCGTGAGAGCAGTCTTTGTCGCGCCCCCCGAGGAGCGGGACGAGGAGCGCTTGACCTCGGGCGGCACCCACTCCGTCAGCCCCCACCGACTCTCTCCCTCATAGTGGAAGCGGCTGTCCATGTTCATCATCGTATAGATCTCAGAGATTGCCATCGCAAGCGACTGGACGGGCTTGTGTTTCGTCTCGATCACCTCGAGAATCAGATCCTTGTAGTGGATGGGCTCTTTTTTTTTCGTAAGGATGTAATGGGCAACATCGACTTCCGACATATGTTCAAAATCCATGAATACGCTCCTTTCAAGCTGCGGTTACATTGTTTCGGGTGCCGATACGCCGAGCACGCCGAGGCTGTGGCGGATCACGTGTCCCGTCGCCATGACGAGAGCGAGGCGTGCCCCCGCAAGCGACGCGTCCTGCCCGACAATACGGCATTTGTTATAGAAGGAGTGGAATGCCCCCGCCAGTTCATGACTGTAGCGTGCGATGCGCTGCGGGGCAAAATCCGCAGCGGCACGCGCAATCTCCTCCGGATAGGATGCAATCTTCTTGATGAGCAGGATCTCCGTCTCATCCGTCAGAAGCTCCAATTCGCGCCCATCCTTTACCGCGATCCCCGCCTCATTCGCCTGACGGAAAATGCTCGAAATACGGGCGTGCGCATACTGGATATAGTAGACGGGGTTCTCATTTGATTTCTTCTTGGCAAGATCGAGATCAAAGTCGAGCTGACTGTCCAGGGAGCGCATGAGGAAAAAGTATCGGGCGGCATCCACACCGACCTCCTCCATCAGCTCACGCAGCGTGACCGTCTCCCCCGTGCGCTTGCTCAGTTTCACAAGTGCGCCGTCACGATAAAGACTCACCATCTGGAGGAGGAGCACCGTCAGATGCTCCGGATTGTGTCCGAGTGCCGCCATCGCCGCCTTGACACGCGCCACATAGCCGTGGTGATCCGCCCCCCAGATATTGATGAGCCGTCCGTAGCCGCGCCTGTACTTGTCGTCATGGTAGGCGATGTCCGCCGCAAGGTAGGTCGGCACACCGTTATCGCGGAAGATCACGCGATCCTTATCGTCGCCGTAGTCCGTCGAGCGCAGCCAGACCGCACCATCCTGCTCGTACGCCTTGCCGCATTCGAGCAGCATATCCACCACGCGCCGCACGGCATCGGGATGGAGCGTACGCTCGCTGTACCAGCGGTCAAAGGTCACACCGAAGTCCGCCAAATCCTCCTCCAGTGCCGCCAGTTTCTCACGGTAGGCGACATCCTGAAACAATTTCAGGCGCTCATCCTCGGGAAGTGCAAGGTACTTGTCCCCCTCGCGGTCAATGATGCGCTGCGCCGTCTCCACAATGTCCGCCCCATGATAGCCGTTATCGGGAAAGTCCATCTCGTTGCCGAGGAGTTCCAGATAGCGTGCATTGACCGACACGGCAAGGAGATTCATCTGATTCCCCGCATCGTTGACGTAATACTCACTGTCCACCGCATAGCCCGCCGTGCGCAGGAGATTTACAAGTGCCGAGCCAACTGCCGCACCGCGCCCGTGCCCGACGTGGAGAGGTCCCGTCGGATTCGCGCTGACGTACTCCACCTGTATGCGAGGTGCATTGTTCGGCGGCAGTGTACCATACGCCTCACCTGCGGCAAGAACGGCACGCAGCGTATCGGCGATCACAGACTTTTTGAGGTAGAGATTGAGGAATCCGGGGCCCGCGACCTCTGCACGGTCAAGCCAGTCTCCGGTCAGATGCTCCTTGATCGCTGCCGCAATTTGCTGCGGCGGCCGGCGAAAGACACGTGCCGACTGCATCGCAAAATTCGTTGCGAAATCACCAAGCTCCTTTTCCGGCGGTTCTTCGAGAAGAATCGCGGGCAGCGGGCCGCCCTCCGGCAGCTCCCCTGCCGTCACAGCCGCATCCACGGCACGGATGAGCGCCTGCTCTATCTGCTGTTTGATATCCACCTTGACTGATTCTCCTTTACACCGGCTCGATTCGTATGTCGAGCGTGTTGTCACTCTGGCGCACGCCATCCACATAGAGTGTATAAAAAATATACGCCTCCTCCGTTCCATCCGAGAACGCACGGATGCGTAGACGGCGCGTCACCGTCTTGAGGAAGAACGTTCCATAGGGGGTACGGTAGTTGCTCGTGCGTTCCTCACCTGCGACAAAGTGCTGCGCATAGCGCACAACGCCGCGCCGCTGCAGCATAATCCCCGCCTCACCGAGCCGCAGAACGGAGGGAACGACCGCCCCCTCGATGAGCTCCGTATCATCATAGCTCACATAACGGCTCTCTCCACGCAAAAAACGCCGTCCGATAACGGACAGCGCAATGCGGCTCTCCTCGCCTGCAGCATCCACCTGTCTCCCATCGAGGAAGACACGTACCTGCTCCGCACCCTTCATCGAATCTCCCTCCGATAAAAAGTGTTCTGCATAGCCATTCCTAATTCTGGTCAACGGCGATCGCCAGATCCACCAACTGACCGCTCAGATTCATCTCCACAACGAGATACTGCCCATCGCTAATCTTGACCTCGAAGTCCTTTCCCACCGTCAGCGACGGTGTTGATATATCAACATCCAGACCAAGTCCTGTGATGTTCGTCGCCGTATGCGCCGTCAGCATATTGCTGAGTTCCGAGATCGCGCTCTGCGCCATCTCGTCAAACGTCTCAACCGGCATCCCCATCATCATCTGGGAGGCGATGAACCGCGCCGTATCCTCACTCATATTGTAGACGACATTCCCGCGGATCTGCTTCGTGAAGCCGACCAGCATCGACACGCCGAGACTCTTGACCCGACTGGATGCGGCATAGAGCTTCGTCCGTGTCGGTTCGGGGAATCCCAGCATCGGCATCACGGTCGTAAAGGCATCCACAAAAGGATTGATCAGTTTTGCATCCATTGACTACTCTCCCTCTGCAAAGCCCACATTCATCTGCACCATTCCGATCGGCAGCCGTATGCTGATACAAAATGTCGTCATGCGGGGGCTGACAATATGCACCTTTGCCCCATGAATCGTCCCCGGCGGTGTCAGGCGCAGTTCCTTTCCTTCAAGTACGTTGTTGATCTTGGAAACGGCGCGACCTGCAATGATATTTGCAGCTTCCTCCACAGCATCCACCGCTTCATCATCAGCAAGCTCCTCCACGGTCGCACGCCCAAGCATATGCATCGCAAACAGCCTGATCACTGCCTCATCCACATAAAAGATCACACGACCCGTCGTAAATCCTGTAATACCAATGATGACTGCCGCACCGCTCACATCAAGAGAGCGTGACTCATACGTCTCGATCTCCGCCGGTCCCTCCATGCCGAGCAGCCCCAAAAGTCCCTGCTGCAACCCACGCGCAAACGGTTTGGCATAGAGTTCACGGAAAACCGACTCCTGACTTGCCGCTGCCTGGGCAATCAAATGGAACGTATCCACCAAATCGGACTTCGGCACCGGCTTTTGGAGGAATGCACGAATCCCGATGGCCTTTCCCTGCGTAATAAGGTTCAAATCCTTCATTGCGCTGATCATCAGAATCCGCGCCTCAGGATCTAGAGCAAGAATGCGCTTGCTGCACTCCAGACCATTCGCATCCGGCAAATTCATATCCATCGTCACCAGATCCGGATGGAGTTCCGCATAAAGTCGAAGAGCTTCCGCCGCATCCGCCGCCATGCCGCAGACCTCAAAATCCGTATCCCTTAGATTATCGGCAATCATAACACGGCTGATCTTGGAGTCATCCACGATCAACACACGTAATTTCCCCATATAACTTCACCCTCTTTTACGGATCATCTCATATATCCCTTATTATACACGAAACGCAGTCGTTCGTCACATATTTTTTGGTAAAACTTCAATCCAATATCCATCCGGATCTTCGACGAAATAAATTCCCATCTCCGCATTCTCATAGCAGATCACGCCCATCGCGGCGTGTTTTTCGCGTGCTGCTGCGTAATCCTCCGTATGGAGTGCAAGATGGAACTCCTTCTCCCCGAGGTTATACGGCTCTGTGCGCCCATGCAGATACGTCAGTTCCAGTTCAAAATCCGTCACACCGTCCGAAAGATAGACGAGCGTGAACCCCTCCGCCTCCAGACGCCGCTTCTCGTAAAAACCAAACGCCTTCTCATAGAACGCCATGCTGCGTTCCAAGTCCAGCACATTAAAATTGACATGAGTAAACGTAAACGACATCTTAATCCTCCCGTATAAAACCTATTGTATGTTGAAAGAACTTCCTGTGCAGTAACAAATGCAACGACGAACTACGACCGATCCACGCGGTCGAAGAGTGCCGTCACCTCCGGCGCAGGCTCTTTATCCAGCTTACTCACGACATAGATTGCAAGGAGTCCGAACAGGAAGCCCGGCACGATCTCATAGAGGCCAAAGAGTGCAAACTGCTTCCAGAGGAGCACCGTCACGCCGCCCGTGACAATCCCTGCAAGCACCCCTCGCTCCGTTGTACGCCGCCAAAAAAGACACATGAGAAGCGCAGGACCGAACGCGGCACCAAAGCCCGCCCATGCGTACGCCACCATATCGAGGATAAAGTTGTCCGGACTCATCCCAAGATAGATCGCTGCTGCCGCAATCACGAGCACCGAGAGACGGCTCACCCAAACCAGCTCCACCTGCGGTGCGTGCGGACGAAAGCTGCGCCGATAGATATCCTGTGCAAACGCGGATGCCGCTACAAGCAGCTGGGCGGATGCGGTACTCATGATGGCAGCAAGCACCGCTGCAAGAATCAGCCCCGCCACAACAGGCGGAAAGAGCTCCCCCGCCATTGCGAGGAAGACCGTCTCTGCCGCCGTCCCCGTAAGTGGTGTCTTCAGATAAACCGCACCGACCATGCCGACCAAAATGGCAGCGGAAAGCGAGATCACGACCCACGCCATTGCAATCCGCGTCGCCTGCGGCAGCTCCTCGGCGTGACGGATCGCCATAAAGCGCACGAGAATATGCGGCTGACCGAAGTAACCGATGCCCCACGCCATGAGTGAAACAAACTCGATGAACCCCAAGGTAGATCCGTCCACCTTCGTGAACGGTGAGAAAAACGAGGTGTGCTCGGCGTAGATCAGATCCGCCGTCGCCGTAAAGCCACCGAGCATGATCGCCGCGCCCACAGGCACAACCAGAATGGCAAAGAACATCATCACACCCTGAATGAAGTCCGTACGCGACACGGCAAGAAAGCCGCCGACGAGCGTATAGAACACGACCACCGCCGCGCCTGCAAGGAGAGCCGTCAGATACGGCAGCTGAAAAATTGTCTCAAAGAGCCGCCCCGCTGCCACAAATCCCGAGGATGTATAGAGGATAAAAAAGATCAGGATGAAGATGGCGGGAACAATGCGCAGTGCACCGGATTGTGCAAAAAAACGGTTTTCAAAGAAATCCGGCAGCGTCAGTGAATTGTTCGCAAGCTCCGTATAAACGCGGAGGCGCGCAGCAATGAACTGCCAGTTCGCCCATGTACCGAGCGCAAGACCAAGGGCAATCCATCCTGCATTGAGACCCGCAACATAAGCAAATCCCGGCAGCCCCATCAGCATCCAGCCCGACATATCGGATGCCTCGGCGCTCATCGACGTGACCCATGCGCCAAGTTTTCGGTTGCCGAGAAAGTAGTCACTCATATTGCGCGTCCGACGATAGTAATAGACACCGATGCCCATCATTACGAGCATATAGACAAGAAAAATAATACTGATTTCAAGTTGCTGTGCCAAAAGTATATCCCCTCACACAAAATAATATGCCGTACATTATACGGGATTTTTCCCCGAAAAGCAAAAGCATTTCAATGAAAGGGCACACAGTACATGAAAAAAACCCCGCATATGCGGGGCTGCTCTCCTGGAATGTCAGCGTTACTCCTGCAATTCAAACAACGTCTTGTCCACGCCGCAGAGTGGGCAGACAAAATCCTCCGGCAGATCCTCAAACGCCACACCGGCTGCGAGATCGTAGTCGGCATCGCCGACCGCCTCATCATAAACCCAGCCACAGACCGTACAAACCCATGTCTTCATGGGAAGCCCTCCTTTAACATAATACACAGCATTGATTTATAATACACAGACGCATTGGGTAGTTTGACTTATTTAAAAGTTACTACTCAATAACGATTATTATATTACAACATTTTTGTTTATTTGACCAGATCTTTTGGAAAAATTTTTATATATTTTTTCCATGTCGATATTCCGTCGGTTTAACCCCCATATGCTTCTGAAAAACCTTACTGAAATACCGCGTGTCCTGATATCCACATGCCGCAGCAACTTCGTAAATCTTTTCATCACTCTCACGCAGCAGCTGTCCCGCACGCCTCAGACGGCAATCCGTCAGATACGCGCTGAACGATGTACCGCAGCGTGCAAAGAGCTTGTGCAGATAGCTGACACTAAGACCCAGCTCATCGGCGACCTCACGCACGGTAATCGGCTCTGCCATATGCTCCTCCATATGGCGTACTGCATGGAGCAGATACCCGCGTACCGGTTCTTCCTCCGGTAATTCGAAGTGAACGCAGTCCGTCTCTGCGGCTCCCCGTTCGTGCAGATGGAACCGGCGCTCCTCAATGTGTTCTGCCGCAAGACGTACAGCGGAGGTGAGCTCCGCATCATCCAGGGGCTTCAGGAGATAGGCACATACCCCAAGTGAAATTGCCTGTTGGGCATACTCAAACTCACTGTACCCCGAGAGAATAATGTACTCCGCATCCAACTCCTCCCGCAAGCGGGCAATGACATCCAGACCCGAAAGCCCCGGCATCTTAATATCCACAATAAGCACGTCGGGGCGATACTTGCGCGCCAGAAGAATCCCTTCCATGCCGCTCCCTGCCGCACCGACCACTTCGGCATCAAAATTTTCCCATGGTGTCAGGCGCATAATGCCCTGCCGCTGCATGGGTTCATCATCAATAATCAACACTTTAATCATAACGAGGAGCCTCCTCCCGCTGCTTGAGTGTCAGAATTACCTCCGTTCCCTTCCCCTCGCTGCTGTGCAGCGTAATCCCACAGCCCTCATCCCCATTGAGAAGCGCACGAATATGGACGTTATAGAGTCCGAAATGGTTGTCGTCACGCCGTGCAAGGACTTCCTGCCGGCGTTCCTGCGACATCCCCTGACCATTGTCCTTCACGCAAAAGACAAGGTATCCGTTCTCACGCCGTCCCGTGATTGCGATGCGGCCGCCGCTTTCTGTCATCTCGATGCCGTGTTGGATCGCGTTCTCGACGAGCGGCTGCAGAATCAGCTTCGGAACATAACAGCCGTACGCACCGGCCTCCACGCGTATCGTGACTTTTAGGCGACCCTCGAAGCGCCGCTGCTGAATCTTCAAATAGGTACGAAGGAAACTCAGCTCCTCTGCCACCGTCACGAATTCTTTCATATTCACGGAGGCACGCAGCAGCTTCCCGAGCTGCACAGCGGTATCTGCCGCACCCTCACTGTCTCCGAGCTTTGCGCTCCACTTGATGAGATTCAGCGTATTGTACATGAAATGGGGCTTTATCATCTCTGTCAGAGACTTTACCTGTGCCACGCGCAGCCGCCGCTCGCGCTCCCTGTTCTCCGCAAGCAGCGTGCGAATGTGTTCGACCAGACTGTTGAACGTGAGTGCAAGCTCCCCAATCTCATCGCTGCGCCGAACGTTCACCTGCACAGAAAAATCATCACAGCTGCGCACACGGCGCATCGCCGTTGCGAGTGTATGCAAAGGCCGCCAGAGGTGTCGGCTCAGACGATAGGCGAGATACGCCGTCATGCAGAGAGCTACTGCATCCACCATGACGACGAGACGAAAAAGATAATCCAACGGTGTCGAGTCCAGACGTTGACGCAAATGGACGGCAAAACCGGTCATCGGAGAGGAATATGAATAATCACGGAAAACAGATTCCGTCGTCTCCGCCTCCTCAGCGGACGCAACGACCGAGGAAAACCCCTCACGATGATGATCGAGCATATCCATCATGACATAGTGATAGCGATCCGTCAGAATGATCTGTCCCTCATTCCCGTCCTGCACACGCTGGATGAGCGGGACAAGAGCCTCACGCCGCACATCAATAACGGCAAAACCGAGCAGTTCATCCTCCTGTCGAATCGCGTGCGCCATCGAAAAGACCGTTTCCCGTCGATCAGCTTCATAGCGGTCTGCCGAGGAAAGCACCCAGTCCTGACTCTGAACCGCCTGTCCAAGAAGCCCCCAATGCAGATATTCCGGCAGGCGATAGTCCCGCGGCAAATCATCCGTTGCAATCACCTGATCACCATCTGCCGAAAGCAGGTAGATCGCCGTCTCACCGGAACGGCCTGCGAGAATCGCATAGAGATCCCCATAGATATGTTCCACGTTCGAACGTTGACCGCCCAGGAATGCAATGGTCTCCTCCCGCACGAGGAGCGGACTCACCAAACGCTGATAATTGCCCACAAGATTGTCGATCTCACGTGAGATGCGCTGTACTTCGGCACGACCATCTTTTGCCTGTGTGTTCTCATAGACACGATCCGCCGCATAGAGAATCATCACAGAGGCAAGGAAAAGAGGAAACAGCCCCCCCACGAGGAGATAGGCAAGCAGACGTTTTTGATAACTGATCCGATCCCATGTCATGCAGCGTTCATCTCCTCTCCTGCCGTATACTGCACAGCGGAAAAACGAGGAAAACAATTTCATTCCTTAATGTTCAGACTATAAAGAAAGAATACGGATAAAATTCGTTTCTGTCAAGCAAAATTATCAGTAAAAATATAAATTTATGTATAAATTATATATAAACAAAGGAAAAACCGCCACACAAAGTGACGGTCTTGGAAGGGGAAAATATGGGAATGGGGGATGGGGGGAAATGGGG
>ERZ772986.1478-NODE-1478-length-13283-cov-11.531902_pt1 | contig 13283 bp, 13 predicted proteins | sample MGYA00511898_ERZ772986 | MGnify/ENA primary metagenome ERZ772986 (study PRJEB29015, sample SAMEA2737934) | human oral metagenome | biome: human oral; feature: human-associated habitat; material: dental | place: China | collected 2148 ... | reverse complement strand
ATGTTAAAATGGACAATTTTCCAGCAGCTCTTTATACTTGTTTAAAGGCTCAATTTGCCATTGTTGTAGCAAGTATGCTGTTTAGAAACCTTATCAACTTAATATTATTTATAGTAAAGCGTCCAAGGAAAAACCATCACCGCTATTCATCATCCAATGCGGTTGTTGGTGCTGTCTTTTTGACTACTTTCATCTTTACTTTTTGCATCTTCATCACTGGCTTTCCTGCTCAACCTTTTGGAATACAAATCGATAAGACCAATGTGGTGGTCGGAGAAACAAGGGCTTCAGAACTACTGGACCAGGGGTTCAGCTTTACTGGAAAAAATCCTGAGAGCGAGATTGTGAACAAACGCAATGACCACTTCTACTACGGAGAGCTGCTTGAAATAGTTCGAGATGGTAAATCTTACGGTCTTATGAGCATTACACCAAAGTGGAAAGACACTGATAAACTCGAGAACTGCGTGGTCACATACTATGAAATCTCAGCAGATAGCCCGCAACTCTCCCAAGTTAACATCAATAACCAAGACCTCTCCAAACTTACAATCAATGACTTTAAAACAAAGAAATTAACAGATATCTTTTCACTGAAACCCGCTGATGCTAAAGAAGTAAAACAGGACACCTACTTCAGTCTGAGGCTGCAAACTGCTGACTATGTGCTATGGAATAGCTATCATTTTGTGGCGAATTTCAATAGTGATCAATCCCCCTATCGATACGGTGTAAGAGTCCAGCATACAATCTGGGAGTGAGAAAATCCCTACTCCTGATAGGATAATGTAACGCTGTCTATCTCTTTGAAATAGCTCTTCATCTTAAATAAAACTCTTATATTTTTATAGGGAACTCCGTCGCTCTCCTCTTCACTAGTGGAGGGCCTTTTTATTCCAAGCATATCATATAAATCAGCGGTTAACTCTTTTCTTTTATCAAATTCAAAATAGACATCCCCAATATACATACTTGCTGGATCAGAGATGACAGCCTTCACCAACGTTCCATCTAAAACAGAACATTCCTTATCACTTAGATTTTTCACCTGCACTGTAACTTTTGTATAATACTCCAAACTATTATCATTATAGTCTTTGGACAATATATAGTTTTCGCTATTTTCTCCAGGTTGCAACTTGATCTTTTGAAGTTCTTCTACTGTGGTAGATGATAATTCGAATTGCTTATATAAGCAATCATCGAGTGTATCGCTTCCCAGTACAAAGGAGGTCGTGTTTACTACAAATACAAATCCCTTTGAATTCTCAGGGTGTGTTCGTAGTTTGGGTTCCAATTCTTGACGAATTTCTTCAAAAGGTCTTATATTTAATTTCCCATTTTCTGCATTGCAAACTTGTCGATAAATACTGGTATCGATTGCCCCATCAAGATTCCTCCTCGAGCTCTTTAATCGAATACCACTGATATCCATTCGTACCCCGAAACAATCAGTTTCAGCTAAAATAGGATACTTCAGGCTAGTATAGTTGATAAAGTCCAACATCTTGTCATAGGATTCTTTTAGCTGATCTAAATTTGTTACTTCTGTAGAATAGACAAAATTTACGGGATGCAGATAGGAAAGGACATCATCACCTAGATTATGATTTTCCTTATATTCCGCAAGAGCTCTTGTGCAGAATGCTTCTTCAAAATCAGAATGAATAAAAGGTGATCCCATTGCTAGCCAATCATGGGACACACTACAAGTAAAGGGAATATTTGGATAATCCTTCAATGTCACAAACCAATAACAGGAATGCCTAGGATCTTCTTTCATCTCATAAGCATTTTCTCCATAGACGTTATTGAGATATCGAACTAGTCGCTCTTTGTCTTCTTTATGCGAGGTACAGGCACTTAGTAGAAAGGCGCCAACTATAATAATAAATAGACAGGAAATTTTTTTAAATAGTTTCATTTTTTCCCCTTCTTTGCTATCTAATCAATATTCTCTACGATAAAGGGACTTTTATAAGTTGAATTCTTTGACTTGCTTCCTTCTAATGATAGTATGAGTGGATAATAAATTCTTCACTTCTTCAACACTAGATCAACTATTTAAATTCGAGTAAGTTACACCAGATTGAGTAAAAATTGTATTTTTTCACACTTTTCTCTTGTAATTAACTGTAACTCACCGCACTCTAGCATCTACAACCTCTGCGATATAAAATACTCTCATCAAATAAATTTGCTCAAATCGTCAAATGAATAATCTTTATAGATTTGATTTGGTTTAAGTACAGAATCAGTTGTAACAGGCAAGTTTTCCAGTAATGTTTCCGCATTTAGTCCTTCTGGTAAGGAAATCAATTCTTCAGCCATGTTTTCCTGTCTATGCGCAGTAAATAGAAACTCCCCTTTTTCCCAATCTATTGCAAAATTATTCATCACTTCAGATTTGGATATGTCTAACAATTCTTCCTGCTGTGCTATAAAGTTTTCATAGATAAATTCATAAAGTGCTTCTTTATCTATTTTCACAACTCTAAGTGTGTTAGCATCCATAGATTTTCATACTCCTTTTAAACCGCGATCCAATTATTGTTTTAACATGAATTGACTTGATAACTAAAATTATAATAGCTCGACTTCAATACCAGCCGCATCGAAGATTACTTTCACGCTATCAAAATTGCTACTTAAAATAGTTGCTTCTTTCAAGTTTGGAAATTGTTGCAGTTCGGATAAACTGAGCTCATTTAAATCAAATGTTCCATCTTCTCCATCCCATTGCGGAATGATATTCATATAAATCTCATTTCCACCATCCATGTAAATTTCTTTGACCTCTTCAGCATATTTTTTAGGAATAGATAATGCTTCAAAATACTCAAGAGCATGTCTTATAACTTCCATGCTTTCAGTATCAATCTCTTCTGTACTGTATCGATCAGTAAAATCATAAATATCAAAGGATGGTTCAAGCACTTCTAAATCGTACATTAAGACCTGAATAATGGCTAATTTAAAATTCAAATGATCAAAATGGAGTATTTCTTTAGAATCTACCTTTGTGTTATCGTTTTCTAGATCCAGTTTCTTTTCAGAACCAGTCTGATTTTCTTTAACCTTGTCATGTGACTCCTGATTGAACTGCTTGTTTCTTTTTCGCTTTAAAAAACTAAACATGATTTCTCCTTACTAAGTTTCGTCTAAATAAATTTTTACTTTGAGGCATTCCTTGTCTTTGGCATAGACAAAGACCTCAGAGTTTCGAATATAGTCAAAGATATTCTCATCAAGATCTTCGTCCCATATAGACTCACTAAACTCTGCTTTCTCACTAGTCAACCCCGTTTCAAACAAAATCCTTTCCTCATCAAATGGTGTGCCACACATCTCTTCAAAGACATTCACCATATCTTCCAAAGACATTTGGTCAGTGAACTTTTCTTTTAAAGATTGGACTAGATGTTCATCGTTCTCTTCTTTCTAAAGTTTTGCCTCTGGTATTTCCTTTATTATACTACATAAACAGAAAAAAGACTGGAACGAATGGTCCCCCATCATTACAGTCTTTCTCTTCTCATTTTTATTCAATCACAAATCCTTTTGGTAAGATGACAAGTTGATTGTCTCGTTCTTGACAATGACTGGCTAGGGCTACAGAATCACTCTCTACAAGATAATTTTCTGCTGATTGGTTAAAAATGGCTTGGACCTTTTGACCATCATAATCCCATTCCAGAGATACCACATCCGGCTTGATTTCTTTCAGGCTATAGTTTCCATGTTGGATAATGTCTGAAACATTCTTGCGAAGCTGAATCAATTCCTTCATGAAATTAAGCATGTCATTGCATTCGGAGACACGTTCCCAAGGCATAACGCGACGACAATCTGGATCTGTTCCTCCATCTAATTCTAACTCCGTTCCATAGTAGAAACATGGTGTCCCTCTTTGTAAAAAGAGGCAGGCAAGGGCAGACTTAACAAGTTGGACGTCTCCCTTGGCAGTAGCCAAAATGCGCTCCGTATCATGCGAATCCAAGAGATTGAACATCACTTCTGAAATCTGCTGTCTATAGTACATGGACTGGCTATTGATCTCATCAATGAATTGATGGGGCTTCTTAACCCCTCGCAAGAAATAATCCTTGATGCTGTCAGAGAGAGGATAGTTCATGACTGCGTGAAATTCATCGCCATTTAGCCAAGGCTGAGAGGTGTGCCAGACCTCTCCAAGGATATAAAGGTCAGGCTTTTCAGCCAAAACAGCCTTACGGAAATCTCGCCAAAATTGGTGGTCGACTTCATTTGCCACATCCAAGCGCCAAGCATCAATATCAAACTCTTCAATCCAGTAGGTCGCAACGCTCAACAAATAGTCTCTCACTTGATGATTTGCCGTATTAAGCTTTGGCATATAGCTCTCAAAGGCAAAGGTATGGTAGGATAGTTCTCTTTTATTAACAAGATTTTCTTTAACGACTGGAAAGTCTTGAATATGGAACCAGTCTTTATAAATGGAATCTTGACCGTGTTTGAGGACATCCTGCCACTGTGGAGATTGGTCTCCGATATGGTTGAAAACAGCATCCAGCATGATTTTCATGCCTCTTTGATGCGCCTCATCCACCAGTTTACGTAAGGTTTCCTTGTCTCCAAAATGACGGTCAATTTCAAAATAATCCGTCGTATTGTACTTGTGATTGCTTGGAGATTCAAAAATCGGACAGAGATAAAGACCCGTAATGCCCAAGTCCTGCAAGTAATCCAGATGATCAATAATCCCCTGTAAATCTCCTCCAAAGAAATCCTCGCTTTTAGGCGTGATTGACGAATCCCAAGCTAGAGCTCCTTCTGGCGAAAGAGCAGGATTGCCATTTGCAAATCTTTCTGGGAAAATCTGGTACCATAAAGTTTCAGCAACCCAATCAGGAACGTAGCAAGCATCAATCTCATGGATATAAGGAATTTTAAAGCCGTTTCCCTCGTAATGAAGGTTGTCTACTGTATTTTCAATACATCCCTTATCGCCATACAAAATACTCTGACCTTGCTTATCCTCAACTTCAAAGAGATACTGGAGTCGTGCGTAGCCGACCGTAACCTCCACTTGCCAGTAATCAAACAAAGCATCAGAAGTTACTTTGTGCATCTCCTTGATTCCTTCATAACGATCCTCTATAAAGATAAAAGGATCTCCATAATGTAAGTTGATACTTTCAATATCATCTTTCTTGGTTCGGATACGAATGTGCATTGTCTTATCTTTATAAAGATAAGCATACTCCGACTCTGGTCTATGGTAAATGGCTGTTAATTCCATTGTATCTGTCTCCTAATTCACTTATAACGCAAACGTTTTCATAATCATAACTCCAGTATACTACTTTAAAATTTTATTTGCAAGGCTCGTTTGTATTTTCCAATAATTTGTTTATGAAAATAAAAAAGCAGTAAATCTCACAACTTACTACTTTTTAAATGATGATTTACAAATGTCTTTCCAGCCATTCAATCTTCTTAAAATCTTTATTGCTATTTTGATTGTTTCGATAGGAGTCTTGAGAAGATGCTTTGTAAATACTTAGATACTGTTCCAGACTTGGAACACGAAAAGTGATGTTCTCAAGATGAATAAGCTCTATATCCGATTCCGAAACTCCTGCAAAATCAGGTAAGGAATCGATACTTCCAAATTCAACGCTCACGCCATCTTTTTGGAATTCGTGCTCGTGAATATCTACCAAGGTATAGCCTAAGCGGTTCATCACTTTCATTATCTTGTCCCAATCATAAATTCTGAGATGATCAGGCGCTTCCCAGCCTCTAGGATCTCCAGAGACATGAATGTCAATGTCAGATGGCTCCCAATTTTCTTTCGTTCTAAACTCTAATCCCAAAGAGCCCATCAGTGTCGGTGTGATTCCGACTTGGTTTAAATGAGAACAAATTGTTCGAAATTCATCAAATAGAGAATTCATTCCTCCTCCTATCGTTGATATAAAACTTGATTTCGTTGTGAATAATAAACTAAATTCTAACTTATACCTTCTACTCTTTCGGTTGTGAAAAGACTTCAATATGCTGGCCTAGTACCTTAATCTCTACAGGTAGGTTATCCGACTTATCGCCGTCAACATCTGACTCCAATTCACTATCTGAAGAGATTTTAATAGTACGCGCTCTGATATACTCGATATTATCATTTCCGACAACATCCCCTTTTAGTAAATCAGGAATGACAGATAATTTAGAGAATAGAGAAGCATCTTTTAGAATCAAAATGTTGGCATAGCCATCTTTGTCTTCTTCAAAGATTTTCTTATCAGCGAAGTAATTTGTCAAGAGAACCAAAACATGACTAGCTTCACCAACATAATTTCCATTTTCTGTCTCAACCTTAATGTTAAAGACCTGATCCGTCATGACAGACTTCATGGTATTTACAGCATAGGCTAAAATACCGAATTTTGTCTTGTCCTCGATCTCCACATTGTGAATCGCCTCAGGCAGAGAACCGATACTAAAGATATAACCAAAATAGTTGTCATTTGCTTTACCAATATCAATCTTATTGGTTAAATTAAAATCGAGTTCATCAATCGCGCCATCGATGTCTTGATTGATTTCCAACAGTTTCGTAATGAGGTTGCCTGTACCGCCAGGGATAATCCCTAACTTCGGAGTGTAGTCTCTCTCAGCAATACCCGAAATAACTTCATTGACAGTCCCGTCTCCACCGAAAACAACCCCTGCATCGTACTGCTCACGAGAAGCTTCTTCAGCAAAATGTGTCGCATCCAGCGCTTTTTCGGTAATTTTGGTTTCCACGTGCTCAAAATAATCTTTGGCTTTATTCTCCAGCTTGACCTTATAATCCAAAGCCTTTTCCCCACCAGAGGTAGGGTTAATAATTAACATTGCTTTTTTCATTGATTTTAATCCTCAAAATTTAATTAAATATTTATTATCTGTTGAATGGGAACGCAACTATAGCAAAAATATATACAAAAGGAGTCCCTATCAACAAATATTAACAGGTCTTCTTTATCTTGAGCTCATCAGTTCAACTTCCCTTTTTTATCATATTTTTGTTCCAATTAGTACCTTTATTCTTCACTTCTTCAACTCTGCTAAGTACTATTCTTAGCAATTCACTTTTTGTCTTAGTACTTGTATAACATCTTTTTGTAAAACAATTGTAATTATTTTTTCTTATTTCATCCAAAATTGCCTGATAAAATACAGCAGCAGCAGTGACTGGAAATAGTGCATCTGAGTCAAACATATATAAATGACTATAAAATTTATCATAATAATAATCTGAGAGTAAAGCTATTTCTTCCCACAGACGAACTATTTTATCACTTACATTAAGACTAGGTTTAAAAAATGAATACCCTTTGTTAAAAGAATTTGGTATGACGGATAGATTTTCCAATTCTTCTTTTGTAACACCATATTTTTTCATTAAAGATTTTGGTAGATAAATTCTGTTTCTGTTTCTTAAATCCTCACCGACATCTCTTAGAATGTTTGTAATCTGCATCGCAATCCCCAAGTCTTCACAAATTGACTCATAACTCTCATCAGCTTTCTCACCTTTAAGCATAGGTGCTAGCATTAGTCCCACAGTACCAGCAACTTTTTTACAGTATAGTATTAAATCACTTTTATCGTCAATCTCTTTAAAATTAAAATCACTTTTCTGACCATCTATCTGTTCAAGTAATGCGTCAAGGGGGATTTTGCGTAGTCGAACTGCATTCTCAAACGCAAGCCACCAGGCATATTTTTTATAATTGTCACTTTGATTACTACCCATGTACAAAGACTTCACGTCTTCTTCTAATAGGTTTAAAAGTTGAAGCCGTCTCACCTCGCTCTGCGATTCTGTATCTGCCAAATCATCAGCATACCTACAGAAAGCATAGATAGCTGCTATATCTAAAAATTTTGCATGCTCAATCTTCTTAAAAGCTGCATAAAAACTTGATGCATTTTTTCGCATTACCTCTTCAGCAGCTTGGTATGATAAGTCTAAATTCATGAGAAATCAGCTCCTTCCAAATCGCGACGAAGCTCCTCTGCACATATTTTGCCACTCTGCATGACAATCGGTACACCAGCTCCCGGGTGTGTGCTACTGCCGGCAAAATACAGCCCTTCACAAGAAAGACTTTTTGCCTGAGGTCTCAGATGATTGCTCTGAGTTAAAGTTGGTTGCAATCCAAAAGTCGCACCTCGATAGGCATTGAAAGAATTCATAAAATCACGAGGTGTAAAATAGCGTTCGGAAGAAATGTTATCTCTCAAGTTTTGCAACGAAGGCAACTTCTCCAATGTTGAAATCGCATGCTCCCTATAATAATTTATAGTCTCATCATCCCATTCATACTGCGATGCCTCCACATCAGAGACTGGGATCAGCAGATAAAAAGAAGATTTACCCTCAGGAGCCGTTGTAGCATCAACGTTTGAAGGAATGTGAAGATATATAGACGGCTCTTCAATCTTACTTCCGTCAAAAATACTTGTCAAATTTGAATCCAAATCATCTGCGACCACAAACGTATGGGCAGCAAGGTCAGGATAGACACCTTCAACTCCCCAATAAAACACAAGACAAGAACAAGAATAATCCATACTATCTATTTTAGTGGAATTATATTTTCCTTTATCAGAATCATTCTTAATAAGGTTCTTCATCGCATACGGGAAATCTGCATTACAAATCACCGCATCTGCCAAAATTTCTTGCCCTGAAACTGAAATACCTTTCACCTTATTATTTTTAGTAATAATCTCTTCAACAGGCATCTCATAATAAATTTTGCCACCAAGTTCTTCAAAAAGCTTAGCCATCTGGCTAGCCATCGTAAACATTCCTCCCTTTATAAACCAAACTCCGTAAAGTAACTCAATCATGGGAATGATATTGTATAATGAAGGTCCTTTTTTCGGAGAAACCCCAATATATAAGGTTTGGAAGCTGAGCATCTGTTGGAAGTCTTTGTCTGGTATAAATTTCGACATCATTTGATCTGCACTGTCAAAAGTTTTCAATTTTAATGCATTCCAAAGAACCTTGGGATTATAAAAATCACGTTTATGTCGGAAAGGTTTTGTAATAAAATGCTCTAAGCAATCTGATAGCGCTTATAAATCGAACTAAGATAATCATATAATCCCATCGAATTTTCAGAACCTTTACTTTCAAAAATCTTATGCAATTCTTGCAAATCATTCGAAATGGAATAGGATCTTAAAGGAGACGAATTGAAATATACATCATACATCGGGTTCAATTTAACCATAGGAATATAATCGTCTGGATTACGCCCCGCAATTTCAAAAATTTCCCGATAAATTGACGGCATCATCACCAAGGTTGGTTCCACATCAAAAGAATGACCATCAAATTCCAATCGATACATTTTCCCACCCGGCATAGCATTTTTCTCATAAATTTCAACTTGATAACCGGCATTTTGAAGACGAATTGCTGCAGAAAGTCCCGCAATACCAGCACCTATAACCAATACTCTTTTCATAATTATCCTTTCACAGTGGTTTTTATCCACTTAAGAAACAACTACAAGAATCATTGGCTCGTGTCTCCCCTTTTGGGGACAATGAATTGTAGTAGGGGTAAAAAGCAAAACTTTTCTAGTTTTAATTTTACTTTTTTCGCAATTTTTCATGCACTAAACTAAATATGCATTACTATAAATATTTGTGAATTGGGTTATCTATAATTTTTTTAATATTATTATGTTTTCTGCTTTCTTTCCTCTATAATTCTTATCTCTCCTTTCTACAGATACCTTATGCCATCTTTTTGATATCAATCTGTTTCTATAATATCTCAGCATTTATGCAAACTAAAAGAGTTTTAAATCTACAACTCTCATTATACCATTTAAAGCCTAACTAATAAACTTATAGCTAGTATGTTGGAATCTTATAATTCTACTATTTATCAGTAACAGGGATTTGTTAATCATCGTAGGATTTGAAATTTTAATTTGTCAAAATAGCTTTTTCAGTTCATCATTCCTTTTTAAGTTATTAGTTGAATGGAGGTTTTAAATTCTAAATATTATTTATCTTCCTTATTGAGAATAACATCCAACAAGAATCCATATACTATAAATGACAACATGGAGAGAATATTCCATATATAGAAACCGAAAACTTTTATCAACTCGCGTATCATACTATTACTTTCAAGTAAATTTAAAAGGGGATTTAGACCAATTAAAATAATATTCATATCATCATTTCCGGTTATGCTAATGACATTTACAATAACACCAATAACTACAAACAAGAATAGAAATTTTTTTATTAGTTTTTTCATCCACGCCCCTCCTTTATGGTGTTTTGGCTGATTCAAAACTATTTTTTGTAAGTATAGAACAGAACAAGAGCTTTGTGGCTTTTATTCTAAGGTCTTGTTTTAGGCTTCTTCTGCTTATGAAATGATTGGCTATCTAGATTATATCGTCGGCAGCTACTACACTGCACATCTCTTAAAAGATTATTACAACGGCTTCCAAGGATATAAAATCTATAATTCTTTCCTTTCGAACATAAATTGATTCATTTTTTGTCACATTTTTTCTAAACTGAGTGACTACCTGTTAAATTACAGAAAATTGTTGTTTGATTTCAGACAGTTCTTGTAACTTTCTTTCCAAAACCACTGGATTCATTCCATTTTGAACTGCACTTTCATAATACTTATCAAACTCAGGATGATTATTTTCTTTTACAACTGCTAAAAGTTCTGCAAAATATCCCCAAACATTATTATAGCTCCTTGTTGAAGTATAATCTTCTCTTTTCGGCATCCACTGCTGTTTTACAAAATATTTGTAAAGTATCTTGCTCCATGTTTCTATATCATCGTCATAGCAAAAAAACTTGGTTTCAAACAAACTGCTGAAACGCCGGTCCCAAAATTTTACATTATCAGGTAAATACCATGTATTACGAGTGTCACGACATATCAATTCTATTGCTATTTTTTCAAGTATTACAGCCGGATCTCCACCTACACAGTCATAACTTCCAGCAACCATGCTTTGTGCGGCTTCTTCTTTTAATTCTTCATAGGCTGTCTTGCTGTCAAGTAAGACCAAGGCAATTTTGGCACGGTGACCGAATGCTTTTCCTGCACTCAATATTCGATACTTCTCAATTTGGTTCATAGTTCCTCCCGCAATTATTTTTCTTTATGTTTATTCATCTTTTTATAACAATTCCTTATACAGATATCACAATCCTCTCTAAGATTGATTTCTCTTAGTTGCTTTTGTTAAATAAAATTATTTTCTTGATTGATAGAATTCCTTGTACTTTGGATCGTCAGACTGGAAATATCGGTTGCCTACACCTTTTTGTTTGAGCAGATTCTTCCATAGTTCAAATGCTTCGTCTAAGTTTCCTAGTTCAAATTCATACTTTGCCTTCATGTGTTCAACCTCAGAATCAAACAAGTGTAGCTCATCATTGTTTTCGATCATTCTGTCCAACCAAGATTTTGCTATCACCATATCTCTATTTCCGATCGCATGCTTGAAAAAGCTTTTCGCATAGTTGTATCCCTGATTCCATTTTGCTCCCGACTCTGGAAAAGCGTTCCAACCTTGTTCTGCAAGAACGAATCCCTCCTCGAACTTATTTTCGCCTATCTTGGTTACAGCTTCCTTACCATAAGCAATAACCTCTGCATATCTTTCATCATCCAACAACATCCTACATTCCTCCTCAAATTTTTATTGTTATGTTATCTTTTCAGTCACATGATTGCATTCGTTTTTATCTCAGCAAATACGAATCTAAAAGAAAACCGATTATCGCGAAGTAAAAACATCGTAAATCTTACTATTGTCATCCTATTTTGCACAGTGCAACTTCTTTTAACCCTCTGTTATAAAGCGAAGTAATGCAACTATCTCCACTGATATTTTGCACCTTATGCTTGCTCATTCCTCTCGGAAGACCGATATCAAAATATTTTCTTACAGTAAGTGAAAAAAGTTTTTGCTTTCCCTTCCACTCATCTGTCTTAAAAAGAGGTGTCATTACTACGTAGTCGGAATCGGTGAACACTCCGTTCACACCGCCTTTTTTACTGGATTGTTTCAAATTGTCCGATTCTAAAAACTTTTCAACTACTGTTCCGTCTGCAGAGATTTTGGCAAGTGCATAGTAATCCATGCCCCATTTATTTACCGATGTTGTACTTTCTCCCGAAAGAAAAGCATAGATTTCTCGGTTAGCTATTTTCAGACTGTCTATTTTTGGTGTCTCATCTCTTCTGTCATTACGATGTGTGAATGCCTTTTTATCAATATTTGAAAAAGATTTCCATTCGGCATATTTTTTAGTAATATCAAATTCCAAAAGAGCAAAACATCTTGCATCTCCGTAATACACGTTATTTTCAAAGCAAACCGGAATCAGCGAACTGTCCGATGTAACCTGAAAATATCTCTGTTGAGCTTTTTTAGGCACTATATTTTGTAAAACTGAATCACCGTTCTTTATGGATAATCGTTCAGGTGAGGAAAAATCACCAGTATAATATTCGCATTGTTGTCCTTTTTTTATGATTCCAAAACCTTCTTCAAAACGGAAAAGTACAGGGTAATTTCTTCTATCTTCAGAACAATTACAAATCTCTATTTTTTTGATATCTGAAGAAGACAATACAAGAACACAATATTTATCACTATCATCTGTTTCACTTGTCAGAATCAACACCCTACCGTCAGAAAGTAGAGCTGAACTATGCACAAAGCTATACTGCTCAGGCAGTTCCCATTTTTGTAAAAGACTTAATTTTAATTTCTCCATCACTCCTCCTACGAACCACTTGACTCTTCTGCAAATTTTTTCACTATCATTGCTTAGACGAATTTCAGGTAAGGCGCTTTGTAGAATTCCGTTTCCAACTTGTAATGTTTTCGAATATTTATAAAGCAGCTTGCCTTTTGGAAACTATTTTTTCTATCACCTTTCTTGATAATAATCTTCTCTCATTTTTGGTATGATTCAAAATATTCTTCCAACTGATGATATATCTGCATATCTTCATCTGAGCTGTCACATAAAACCGCGAACTCCTTCCGCTTCTCTGCATTGATAAAAACAAAATTATGTTCACCAAAATAAATCTGATACCCTATATCTACTAATGACCAAAGTTCTCCCTTTTTAAAACTAAAAATAGCATAAAAATCTAGTTATCCGCATAAAAACTGGACTTATCACACTTTATCAAGGTCAAAACCACTCAATTTACTACTAATTTA
>ERZ772986.1477-NODE-1477-length-13284-cov-3.213017_pt1 | contig 13284 bp, 7 predicted proteins | sample MGYA00511898_ERZ772986 | MGnify/ENA primary metagenome ERZ772986 (study PRJEB29015, sample SAMEA2737934) | human oral metagenome | biome: human oral; feature: human-associated habitat; material: dental | place: China | collected 2148 ... | reverse complement strand
ATAGTCAAAGATAATTAAAATCTACTCTGCTATTGCTGATATTAATTAAATATCAATAATACATTACACTAGTCTCCCATAGGCTCGTAAGCTTCTATGCCTATCTCGGCAAAGGACTCGGACTTCCTGTATACATTATTCACCATGTCTATAAGTGGAAAAAGCATGGCAGTACCGGTTCCCTCTCCCAGACCGAGGCTTGCATCTAACATAGGCCTTAAGCCAAGTTCCTGCATTATTTTAAGACTGCCCGGCTCCTTGCTGATATGTGAAGCTATCATATAATCGGCTGTTTTAGGATTTAACCTGTAGGCTATAAGTGCCGCTACGGAAGATATCAGCCCGTCTATAACTATGGGGAGTTTGTAGATAGCCCCTCCAATAAACATACCGCACATTCCGGCTATATCAAAACCTCCCAGTTTCCTAAGCATATCAAGTTCATCTGTGAATGGAGAATGTTTTTTTATACCGAGTTTTATAACCTCTATTTTTCTTTGTATACCTTCCTTTGAAAGTCCCGCACCGGCTCCGGTAACGCTTTCTACTTCAAGACCCAGTAAAACAGATGCAAGGGCTGAAGAGGTGGTGGTATTTCCTATACCCATCTCACCTGTACCTATCATTTTATAGCCCTTTTCCTTGGCGTCCTTTATCATGTCGATACCGGCAGTTATCGCCTTTATAAGCTCTTCTTCACTCATAGCCGCTTCATCAAGGAAGCTTTTAGTGCCTTTTGCGACCTTTTTATCTACGATACCCTCTTCGCTAAAGTCTTCAATTACGCCTATATCCACAGGAATAACATCCGCATCGGTATAGCTTGAGAGTATATTGACAGTGGTAGTCTTTCTTGCAAAGTTTCTTGTAACAACTGCCGTTACGCTGCTGTCGGTTTGGGAAACGCCTTCTTTGACCACACCGTTATCGGCACACATAACTATAACGCATTTTTTTGAGATATCTACATCCGGCTTTTCTTGCATCGCAGCCAGTTTTGCTATTAAGTTCTCAAACTCTCCAAGCCCCTTTATGGGCTTTGCCATATTGTTAAATCTTTCCAACACTTCTTTTTTGGTTGCTTTATCACTTGCTTCTATCTTAGATATAAGATTTAATAAATCATTTCTATTCATAATAATACTTTTGTCCTTACTATTTATTTATAAACCGTCTTAAAAACCGAATCCATAATCATCCGTAAAAGTCAGATCCATAATTACAGGATGACGAAAACTTTCCATACCTGTACTATCATCATAGACTACAAGATAATATTTCTTATCTTTATCGTATTTCTTATCCTTAAACCTGAATTTCATACGAAAGATTCTCTTTAGTGTATCACTTTCCCTACTATCTGCAAAGAAACTTGCCTCATCGGAAATTTTCTCATTGTCCTCTGAAATAAAGAAAATCTTATATGTCGCTGCCTTTACTATATCACTGACCGGCTCTGATTGAATAAAGTCAAGTACCGTAATCTTGTTGGTAATCTTTTGAATCATACTTACCAGAGCTATTTGGGCATTCTTTGTATCCATATGTCCACGCTCCATCTTGATATCCAGTACAGGTACAAGCATTTCCTGTGGAGATGAGCCGCCATGGACAAAGTTCTGTCCTCCACCTGCCAGCTTAAATACATTAGTACTTATTGGAAATGAAACCATCTTTGTATCTTGACTCCTAAGAATCTCACCCAGAGCAATACTTTCTATGCCGTCTTCCTTAAGGGCATTTTGTGAGACAATAAACCTGCGATTTACAAAAGCATTCTTATCATTTACACCGGAAATTTTCTCGCTTTCTCCTATCTTATCTCTCTTATAAATAAACCCATGATCCGATGTAACCATAAAATGATAGGTATTTGCGTTGGTAGAAATACGGCGAATAAGATCGATAATCTCCGTAAGTGCTTCCTTGCAGGCAACAAATACCTCATCTTCCGTATTTGCCTTATCTCCTCTGGCATCAATCTGATTGTGATACACATAAATCAACTGCTTACCGGTAAAGATATCTCGAAGCTCTGTCTTCTTTAAGTTTTTAATATCATCAAACTGCACACAGATACTATTGGGCGAATATTTCTGTAATATCGCCTGCCTTTTAGCTAAGTTATCACAAGGTAAGCCGTCAACCATAACCTGATAATCATCCGTCATAGTGATGCTACTATGAGGTAAGAGTGCAGCCATACCAAGTCTTGTATAAGAAGGAAGAACACTAAGCTGCACATCCGATTTCACCCTGCACCTCGGATCATCGGATAAAATCCCGTATAACTCCTGTCCCAGCTCATAACGCATGGCATCAGAAATAATAACAACGGTACGCTCCTTAGCATTACTGATATTACGAGTATAAAAATCAATCTGTAGAGGAAGTTTTTTTAATATACCTTCCTTCTTAAGTCCCTGATTCCATTTGGTAAGAAGCTCGGACAGATATTCATTGGTATAAATATTTTCTACCAGTTCACGAAGCCTTTCAAACAAATGCATTTCTTTCAGTTGATCAAATTCATAATAAAATTTTCTGTATTCCCTGTCAATCTTATAATCAGATTCTATATACTGTGCCAAGATATAAGTAAGTCCGTCAGGACTTTTATAAGCTGTACTTGACACGATATGATAAGCACTGCCAAGCAGACGATATGCCCGTCCCATGATATTGCCAAAATGCGTCTTTTCACGCATTTTAGCAATATCGGGAATAGTCTTACCATCAAGTTTTGCTCCTATATCTTCTGCCAGCAAACGCTCTACTATCCACTTGATCAAAATCCTATCAATGCAAATAAATGTATCGCAGTTTAACAGCTCCTCCGGCAGATAATCCTCAAATACGCTTATTGCCTCTAACTTAGCTGCTGCCAAATCAGAAAATTCATCATACTTATCCCTGTATAATATATTGTTCTTCATACTATCAATAAATGCTATAACATTGCCGGATCTATAAGAAACAAAAGGCTGCCAGTCCTTAGGCAATTTAGATGAAATCTGCTTTGCCGTATAGCTTACAAAAAGTGTAAGCACAAAACTCTCCAATGTCGGCTTCGCATCCGTATATCCAAAATACTTCTCACACAGTTTCCAAAAAGTATCTAAAAGGTCATACTTTTTGATCTCTACAAGGAATTTATTGTCCTGCAACTGCCCGTCAGTCAAAATCACACGAACTACCTCTTCAAAAGAACAGGTTCGTGTACGGCAAATGCCGCTCAAAAGCCCAATTAGAATATTTTCCTCATTGAAGTTCTCAATTTCCAGATCATAAAATCTTTGTGTGCGTTCCTTATTTGCAAAAAACTTAATATGCTTTTCAATGATGGGTTTGTACTTTACATCAATTCCAAGATCCAGTGAAAGCAAAGAAGCCCTATCTGCAAAGAATCTCTTGGAATAAGCACAGGTATCCTCAAGATGATTGTCTTTTACATCCGGCTTTGGAAACGGAGCATAGATAAGATAATTAGTCTCTCTATCTTTACGCTCCAAAAAATATTTTGTATAGAACTGGTTATCCTTTTGTAAAAAATATACCTTGGCATTATCCAGTTCCACAGCTTGCATATCTTCTTCAAATTCCCCTTTATAGTCATACCAAAAAACAAGTTTTCTGTTATCACCGGTGAATTCTTCATTCAAACGATCTATAATTTGTTTTAGGTTTAATTCCGCCATTTAATCTATTACCTTCCACTGTCCAAGTCTGCGACTTCCTTCTCTTATCAGAATACCCTTCTTTTGCAATTGGGACATGGTACGCTGAATAGTCCTAAGCGGTACTTTGGTGGCTGTATTTATGGATTTTTGAGTTGCATTGGGATGTAGCCTTACATATATAATGATATCAGCCTCATATCCCACTGATTCATCTGTATTTATACCGCCATTGCCGCCAACTTCATCCTTGATTGTGGCGGTAATATTTTCTGTTTTATCGCCATTACCGCCGAATTTTTCCTTGGTTTTGGCGGTAATACTATTCGCTTTACCGCCATCTTTAGTTGCATTATCAGTCGCAAGTTTAGTCGCATTAGTCGCACTTTCGGTCATATTAGTCGCACTTTTAGTCGCACTTTCGGTCATATTAGTCGCACTTTTAGTCGCACTCATAGTTACAAACATACTATTCTATATTCTCTACTTACTTTTCCTTGATCATAATATTCTTTGAATCTGCAAGAACCTCATAAAACTTTCCGTCTACTCCGATCTGAAGTTTTTTATAATTTACTTTTACACCATCATCCAGATCAAGCTCAATACGGCTAAGTGCCAAGTGTGCGATTTTCTCGTCATACTCACGACATTCCTTTAACTGCTTTGTCAGCTTTTCCTTGCGTTTGGTAGCTGCTGCCACTTCACGAGCATTGGTACTATTGTTGATAGTGTCCTGCATACGATTGATCTCGCTTTCATAGATACGCTGCATTCTATGCAGATAGTCAATACGAAGATTGCCTATAGTATCAGCATTATACCTATGTAAATAAATCAATGCCTTAAATCCGTTCTGCTTGCCGGAATCAAAAAGCCAGTAAATCGGTCGCTTACCTGAGCCTGTTACAGAATAAGTCTGACAATGGTCTTTGAAGAAGTCGTTAATGAAATAATTTCTGATAATCTCACGAGAAGTATTTCCCTTATTGCCAAGTGCCTCTGCGATAAAGTCAAGGTTTACTTCCAAGGTTTCCTCGCCATAAACTACCTTTAACCAAGTGCAAAGACAGCTAATGATATCATCCTCCAAATATTCCTCATCAGAAATGTGTATAATGTTATCGGGATTTGGCTTGAATTTTTTGTATTTAGTTTCATCCCATTCACCGCCGGCATAGGCAAGACCTTCGATATCCAGTGAATAACGACCGAACATACAACCTATGAAGTAAGAAAGGAGGGAAACTATCTCGTCTTTTTTAGTTCTGATATAAGCAGAACCCTTCATAGACTCCGGCACATCTTCCTTACTGTCAAATATGCGATGTACTGTAATATCCTTATCTGCAACATCAGGAGTTAATTCATCTTGCAGACCGTAGATGTCAATGAAGATACGGTTGAGTTCTTCTTCGTTTCTTTTCAACAACTTAAAACATTCTTCTACATTGGATTTCCATTCATCATATACTTCTGAAATACGATGCTGCCATTGGTCTATTGGAATAGCTGCATATTCCATGCCTGACATATATTTGGTTAAGCGGTTAGCACCAAAATCCCATGAGGTTTCAAAGGTATCCCAGTCTTGTTTTGAAATTTCAATATTATTTTCTACGATATTTTCTATACACTCTATGAAATTTCTATCAATAGCAAGTGGCAAATCCATAATATCGTGAACTTGAAAGTTTAATGTAGGATTAGTCACCTTTAGCAAAGTATTTACGACTTTACTACTTAGAAAGCCCAGAATATAATATCTATTTTCCTCTACAAAACCAATAGGACCAGCATCCCCAAACAAACTTCCCATAATTACATTTCTAAAGGCAATTTTAGAAGATGTAATTCTTCCCCATGTTATTCCTCCTTTAAAATAATAACTTGAATCACGCAATCTATAGTTTTTAACATTATTCCGGATATCAAAACCATTATTCCAAAGATTCACAAGTTTAGAGTTATTTCCATACCATTTACGAAATTCCCCACCACTATTCAATGGAAACCATCTATACTCTCCCATTTCTCTAGCTGACTTACAATCAAACTTAATTTTAACTAAACTTGGCTCAAACCATAAGCGAATATATGAGTCACTACCAGTCATAATACCTGATTTACATTCCATATAATCACTAATTTTTTTATTCTTATATACTTGTATTGTATTATCACTTACCCAATATGCAATTGGTGCTAATGGTATATCCTTAAACTTAGTTGTACTTGTTTCAAAATAATACCCACAATCATGATTTTTAATAGCCTCTAATGTCTTCAACCTTTGTACTTCCATTCCACCACGGAAATCTGTTAAACGCAAAAAAGGTGTCCTATTAAAAATAAAACCATTGTTAAATGTAAATGTACAAACAGGAACTGTTGCCTCTTCAAATGCTGAATATTCAAATTGAATTAAAGATTCAAGTGTTTTTGTAGTATAAAAGATTCTTCTAAGTTTCTCATAAGATTGAATAAACATCCATACATATGGTGTAAAAAATCCAAGTTTCCCATTTTGTTTTGTTATTTCGGAACAATGTATTATAAATACTGAAAATAAATCTGATTTAAAGTCTAAATATCTTGCTTTAACATACTCTTGTACTTTAACTGATGTATTTGAAACAGATAAATAAGGTGGGTTAGTAACCACAATAAAATATTTTTCTGCAAGTATTTTACCTACTTTAATCAAATCCTTTAGCTCTCTTGCAGTATCATCCAGCCCAACCGTCTCCATTCTTATCTGCCCTGCATCATCCCCACCTTCTACAAAACGCTCCAACAGCTCCCAATCATACTGCTCAACTGTAAGTATAGAACCGTATTCCTTCGCATCTATAAAGGTATCAAGCAGAGCTGTCATTTGACCCAGAGCCTTCTCCTTTTCATCCTCGTTTAAGCCTACACCGAAATATTTAAGCTGTTCTCTATTAATACCGTTGCTCTCCTGAATAGCATATAAATTCGGCTTATATTCACCGCTTAATATCCTTCGGTTATACTGTCTTGCCTTCATCATTACGGCAAAATACGCTAACTGAAAGGCTCTATCGTCTATATCCAGACCATAGATATTATTTTTAAGTATACTTTTTGCCGCATCACGCTGCCCATATCCGGCACTTTCGTAGATCTGCATAAGCACATCAAAGGCATATACCAGGATATGACCACTACCCATACAAGGATCAATTATCTTGATATCCTCAGGACTGAGCTTTGCGTACTCTTTCCTGATTTCATCAAGTTTTTCCTGTACTTCTGCCTCCTGCTTTGCTTCTTCCAGATAATACTTCCAATTTGCCCTTAATTCATCATTCGGATGCCCTTCCACCCATAAGCGTCCAAGACTGTTTTCCACCATATAGCGAACTATCCAGTCCGGTGTAAAAAGCTGAGTTGCTGCCGGAATATCCTCTTTCCTTATTTTTGTGCCCGAAGGTCTGCCAAAAACCTGTGCTTTGGGTTCTGTATTGTAATACTGATAGAGCCATCCGATAATTTCCACCTGACCGCCTTTTTCCACATTGAAGTCATCTTCATCTATATCATGAACCAATTTATAGACCACTCCATCTCTGTCAATGACAGAAAGATTTAAAAGTAACTCCGTATAGTCAGCGGTCTTCTCAAAAAGTGCCGGCAGATATTCATTTAGTGCATTACACTGTTTGATAAACAGCATACAAAAAAGCTCATCCAATCGGTTATCAGATTTAAGCTTAAGAATTTGTTCTTCCTCTTTGCTTGTAAACTCAAGCTCAGTATCAAAGGGACTGCTTACCATATCCGGCTCAAGCTTTCCCGTATCTGAAGAAAGCACACGCACATGAGAAGGCAGATAGTCATTTACTTCCATAAATCGTATAGCAATAAGACGGTTAAACCAAGTGTAGGCAACCTCTTCGATTATATACTTATAAGCAGTCTTGTAGTCGGTATCCTTTTCTTTCCTGCGAATTACTTCTACCAGTTTTCTTCTTTGCCCTATTTCCTCTTTAGCTATGGAGTACGGCTTATCGGTTCCTATATCATAAAACTCGGTGTCGGCTGTGGACTGCGAAAGTGCAGTGCTTATTCCCTCTACTGTAATTCCGATCAAACCGGCACGATAACTTATATCTGCTATAAGTTTATTTCTAGCCCAGATAGCAAAGTTTTTTATGGCTGACTTGTTCATGCCCTTGCTCTCTCCTCATGTTGTATAGTAGTGGTTTTTTAAGACCCTCTCCAAGGTCTTTATGAATGTTGGGCGTCTTCTTTTTATATTAAGTTTTAGCGGTAAATGTATATGCATAGCATGATAAATGAGCTATCTTAACTCTAAGATATAAATCAAAGACTCTTATTAATTTACTAAAACTCTACATTTACAATCGTATCCTCATCCAACTGAGTAACAAGTGTTTTTCTAAGTTCTTCAATATACTTATCAATATCCGCTGTGTTCTCCAGCCTCCATGAAGATGTGCCTGTTATTTTCTTAATGGAAACATTTTTTGTTTTACGGACTTTATACTGTTTATTTTGCTCAGCTATATTTTGGGCTACTTGTGCATCACTTACATCGACACCCTGTTTCTTAGCTTCTTCCCTGATTCTACGGATTTCTTCAGCCTGTTTTCTTTCCACTATCTGACGATCCATATTGTCCATTTCGTCCATAAGACGAATTTTTAAAGCCCCTGCCTTATCTGCAAAACTTCTAAGAGCCGATACATTGTTACAACTTTCAGCTCCTTTATGAATTTCTTCAAATAAAGACAGATAACGCTCTTTCTTTTGCTCGGCATATTCCTTTGTAGCAAGTACTTCCAGAACACGCTGTCTTGATTGATCTATAGAGTCAAGAACCGGCGCTTCTTCCACTTCCATAACTTTAGCATAAGCATCTCTAAATTGCTTAAGAAGCTCGGGAAGCTGTGGTATATTTTTATAAGGTTTATCCTGCTTTACAATAGTATGCATCTTTTCCACAACTTCTTCCAGCTTTGTATCCACTATATATGTCTTGCTGTCTTCATAGATTTCAAGCATATCAAGCACACGCATGAAGATATTTTGCTGCTCACCGCCAAAAAATGTTTTTACCGGCTCATAATCTTCTGCCAAATCAAAAAATGACTCACGCATCTTAGAAACATATTCAAAAAATTCAAGTGTGGATGTAAGCTGCATAGCAGACTGTAACAGGCGTTTGCCCATATCCAAAACCTTTTTACCGGGATAGGCATATTGATTGTAATACGCTTCCAATCTGCTCATGTCATTTACCATATTGGTCGCATAGCCTTGAAAACTCTTCATAATGCTATCCTCATCCTCTGTAGAAACAGCAGCATGAAATACCTCTTTCATTACATCACGAACTGCTTTCTTATCCTTCTCGCTTACACGCACTCTTTCTTCCATCAAAAGTTTTTCTACAAAAGCTTTTTTAGTAATATAGCCTATAATCTCTTCTTCCGATTTGTTATTTAAACTGACATAGACACCGTTTACACTAAAGGTAAGGTCGCCTCGCTTAAACAAGCGTGCAATCAGCCAATTAATGTCATCTTCCACAAATCCGTACGGTGCCTTCATAAAACGGTCTCTTACCGACTTCATGGAGGTCTTCATGTGATTACGGGAGTTCATGGCAATATATGCCAACACATCATCAAGTGCGTGGGCATTAGCCTCTGTACCGCCTTCCAGTTGAAGAAGCATCTGCTTACTTGTACGAAGAATCTTAGCAATATCCGCCTCTCCCATTGCCTTATCTATATAAGCAAGTTTATGATAGACCGTCTGTACCAGACGACCTATGGCTTCGGCTATCTTTGCATTCACTTCTTTAGAGGACAGACGAACAATATCTCCATTGACATAGATAGTTGCTTCTTTTAATCCTTCTGTCAGATAGAGCTTTGCATTGGCATTGCGTTCACGCATTTCCAAACGCTTTGCCTCCTTAATACTTTCGTATTTGGCAAGCTGCGTAGAAGTATTTTTGCGAAGAAAACGCTCAATTTTTAGATACACTCTCATCTCAGTCAGGAACTCATCATCATTCGGAAGTACTACTAAGACTTCCTTCCCCTGCCCTGACATCATTCGAAGTGTCGCATCGTCCATTCCGCCATCATACCAAGGGGTCAGAATACGAAGTCCTATATCAAAGCCCTGATTAGACTTATACGGACGGTCATCAACTACCTGATTAAAAGAAAAAGAGTATCTTCCGTTAAATTCAGGATACCTATACTTTTTATCTGTAAAAATATCTTCAAAAATCATCTCGGCAATCTTTGTGATAACTTCCGGCATCTCTACATTTTCTTTTTCAATCTCGTTATTTATTTCCTGCTCTTCGTCAGTCAGGAATACATATAGATTGCCGTTTTTTTGAACAAGCATCTGGCTTATGAGTATCTTAAGTGCCTCTTCCACTTTTTCCTTAAGCTCTATACGATCATCATCAATATGCTCAATCATCAGACTGGCGATATTGTCTATATTAGACTCTATTTCAAGCACATACTTGATCATAAAAAGTGTTTTTAAAACATTTACGGCAAATACATCCGAGTCTTTTTGCTTTGTATTGATGTAGTTATTGGTATAAGCTTTAGCTATCACTCCCTTATGGCTATGGTCAAGAAAGTTTTCCAAAGTATCATAGAAGCGATGGAAAGGTACAAGTACGCCCATTTCCTCGTCCTTTAATGTGGATGCCGATTCTTTGAACAAAGCAAGCATAGAACGCTCACCTTCAGACAAATGTTTACCTGATGCACCATGTGTACGGATAGAGGTCAGAACACTTGCAAGTAAGTTGAACTGATACGGTACAAAGGGGTAAACTTGTGAAAAATCCGCTTCATTTGCATATAATTTCTTCTCCACACCGTCATTAAATACGATAAGGTTTTTAATTATAGTTGCCTTTTGCTCATATAAAAGTCTTAGTGTCTGTGCTGCCGTCTTAGTCTTATCAAGTATCCTCTTTTTGATGACTGCATCAACATTTGCACTCGATAAAGAAAGACGGGTGTCAAAACGCCCCTGAATCTTTGAGAAATCATTGCCCTTTACCTTAGTAATAGAATCTATATCCTGCTGAGATGTAACGATGACCCATGCCTTTCCCTGACATTCTTTCCCAAGCTCCTCCGTAACGGTCTGAAGGTTTAACATCAATTTGGAATCATCACCTATATACTGTCCAATCTCATCCACAAGGAAGACAACATGGTGGTTATTTCCCTTTTTATCTATATATGCCTTTACACGCTTTGCAAAATCTTCAATACTTATAGTGTAGGCTTCACTTGCTTTTTCACACCAGTTTCTTGCAGCAGCCTCGCTCATAAAGTCCATAGATACCAGTGCATCGACCACACTGTCTTGTATAAAATCAAAGTCCTTGCGAGATTTATCCCAGTCTTCTCCATACTCCCCTTCAAATGCCGCTTTAAACTCGTCAAACTTATTTTCTTCACTAAGTCTTCTTTCCAGATCTGCTACATGGGGCATAGAGCCGCAAAATCCCAGCATCTCATTAAATACTTTTAAAAACACATTAACTATGGCATCTTTACTCTGCTTTCCGCTTGACTCGCTTTTGGAGTCAATATTAAAAAGAACAACATCAGCCGGTATACCTGCTGCAAGCCTCATATCTTCAAGAACAGTGGAATTAAGTATTTTTTCATCCTCAATAAAGTAATCCAGAGCGTGTTTATCCCCAACCTGTTTGTTATCCAAAAGATAAGATAATATCTTTAGAAAGTGAGATTTACCGCTACCGAAGAAACCTGAGATCCACACGCCCATCTTAGCTGTATTCCCATTGATTCCTTTTTTATACGCAGCAAAAAAATCCGCAAAATGTTTTTGCAATTCCTTAGTTACCACATACTCTTCAAGTTCCTGTGAAACATTGGTTTCTTCACCCTGTCCGACAATGATGACTCCTTGCATCTCACGGTCGATTTTCTTTGCAAACATATCTTTGATCTGCATTTTATGCCTCCTATTTTACGAGCTTAAATGCTCTGTAATAATTATCATCTTTGATTTCATTAAAAAGAACAAGTTCCTGTTCGTTGTATGTACCCGGAAAAAACATCACTACAGGTGCCTTAACAAATGCCTGATGGAGGTTATTAAGGACTTTGTGTGAACGAAGGATAGGATAGCATTTGCCGATTCCTGTAAGGAATACTACTGCATTGTCCGGTGTATTATCCTTTATATGCTGTACTATTATGCTGTCATCATCATTAAACTTCATGGAGTTGCTTACTGCCTTCGTGATTTTCTCCAAGCCGTTTTTTTTCTCGAAGTCAAAACACTTTTCCAGAAAATTTTTCTGTTCCAAAAAGTCAATAATTATATCATAGAGGTCAAATACTACCAGCTCAAAATCATCCGCACCTTTCTTATTTTTATTTTTCAGATACTCTATCCTCTTTCTTACTTCCAATTCTTCTTCAGGCGAATAATCAAATATCCAATAATTTACTTCATTTGCCCTTCCAAAGTTTTTTCTGAATTTTTCTTTTCTTATTTCAAGCTCCATTTTATCAAGTCTTAGCGCTAAATCTGCCATTATCTCACCCCTGTCAACGCCCTGATACAAGCTTCCATGCCGTGATTTTTCAACCACTGTTCCATCAGCGGATCAAGAATAGGTTTTATGATAGTTCTTTCAGTCTTTCCTTTATCAATAAATCCGGCTTCGTACAGCATTGTCTTATATGAACGCCCCAGTCGGTTAAGTGTTGCATCTGTCCACTTCGCAACTTTTTCATCCTGTAGCTGCTTATCTTTAAAGAAGATTCTAACATCACTATCCGTAAATGTATTGCTGCCGATAATCATTTTCTCTCTGAGTACTTCATACACAAAGTCAAAAAACAAGGTGTCATAGGCAAAGGCTGCAACAAGAGCAAAAATTTTTTGTGTTGCAACATCACTGCTCTGAAATATTTCTATAAAGCTTTCATCAAGCATACTTATCCTTCCTGAAACAGTACTTAAGATTTGCTTTGAACGCAGTGTTGTAGGTGCAGCAAATATATTCTCATTTTGATTGATCTTTTTTATTTCATCTAAAGATTTCCCTTCTGCAAGAAGTCCGACAACCTTTCGGAATTCCATAAACCAGAAGGACATCTTAACAGTACCGGCACTGTAAGCCTTCCTCTTCATATATTTTGATCTCCCTTTGATTTTAACAATTTAGCTGTCCTATTATCAGGACTCGCATACGAAATTACCTCTAAATGTATAAGTTTATCGCACAATAAAAGAATAATATCACCTTTGGCTGTAAAAAGAAATCGGTTTTTGATTTAAATTAGTTTCTAAGCAAAAATACCCCGTTGCTTTCTGACGAGGTATGCATAGACTAGTGTAGCGTATCATTGACATTTAATTAATATCATAAATAGTATAGTAACTTTCAAATTTCTTTATTATGTGTCTGCTACAATTTATTAACAAAGTGATAATAAGACTAAATGTCAACGATACAGCACACTAGTGTAGTGTATCGTTGACATCTAGTTTTATTACTACTTTGTCAATAGATTGTAACATA
>ERZ772986.1475-NODE-1475-length-13297-cov-3.433092_pt1 | contig 13297 bp, 14 predicted proteins | sample MGYA00511898_ERZ772986 | MGnify/ENA primary metagenome ERZ772986 (study PRJEB29015, sample SAMEA2737934) | human oral metagenome | biome: human oral; feature: human-associated habitat; material: dental | place: China | collected 2148 ... | reverse complement strand
CTTCACCACCTACATCACCAACCGCACCTTCGACTACGACCTCGAGCACCTCCCAACCACACCACCACACACCGATCTTGTTTAATTCCAGCCATAGCTTTCACGGAGGCTCTCGAGCTCTACAGTCAGGTGGAGGGCACCGAGCGCCAGCAGGCCGACTGCCTGAACAATGCAGGTGTCGCCTTTAACATGTTGGGAGGTCATGATGAGGCCCTGGACGCCTATGAGGTCGCCCTGGACTTCTACCGCGAGCTGCCCGCCACCAAGCAGCAGCAGGCCGACTGCCTGAACTGTATAGGCACCGCTCTGCGCCGTACAGAGTCAGACAAGGAGGCCGTCTCCGCATACCGGCAGGCCCTCGACCTTTACCGCGACCTGCCCGGCACCGAGCAGAAACAGGCCAGCTGCCTGAAGGACACCGGACGGGTCCTGCGCCGCATGGGGCACCATAATGAGGCCCTCGTCGCCTGCCGGGAGGCTCTTGGGCTCTACCAGCACCTACCTGGCACCGAGCGGGACCAGGCAGAGTGCCTGAACGGTACCGGTATCGCCCTATACGCCCTAGGCCGCTATGAACAGACCGTCACAGCATACCGGCAGGCCCTCGATCTTTATCGCGACCTGCCCGGTAGCGAGCAGGACCGGGCCGCCTGCTCATACAATATCAGCACTGCACTGCACAAGACAGGCCGCCACGAGGAGGCGCTCGCCTTCTACCAGCAGGCCCAGGAGGTCTACCCCCAGCCTGACGGGGGCCGGTAGCCAGGAGGAAGTGGTACACAGAAAAACGAAGCAACGCCTACCCGAGACACCAACCAGCCGCTGAGTCGGCGTTTATTATAGAACGTTTACGAACAGGCAGTCAGGAGCCGAGAACATTGAACCACCTGACAGAAGAGTATCGACACGCGGCAGACAAATTATTTGACACGGGTATTGACCTGACTGACGCAAAGCGTTATCCTGAGGCGTTGGCGGCGTTCCGTCGCGCCCTGGACCTCTACCGTCAAACGGGTGATAGCCACGAAGATCTTGCCGACTGCCTGACCAATATTGGCGTCACCCTGCGCCGGGTGGGACAGCACGAAGAGGCACTGACCTCCTACAGGCAGGCCCTGGACATTTACCGACGCATTGACGGCACCGAACATGATAGAGCTCGTTGCCTCGTCAATACAGGAAACACCCTGCGTTACGTGGAACGCTACCAGGAGGCAGTTGATGCTTACCAGCAGGCCTTGAGCCTCTATCAGCACAAAAAAATACCGGATTCCAGAAGGCTGAATGCCTGCACAACATCGGCCTTACTCTGAGTGACACGGGACGGTACGAGGATGCTCTCGCTGCTTACCGGCAGGCCCTGGCACTGTACCGCGACCTGCCGGACACCAAGCAGAATCAGGCCAGCTGCCTGACCAATATCGGCGCCACCCTGCATGAGAATGGACGCTACGAGGAAGCTCTCGCCTCTTACCAAGATGCTCTTAGCATCTACCGAGATCTTCCAGGCGCCGAACAGCTTCAGGCTATCGTCCTGTACGACACCGGCGTCACCCTAGACAAAGCAGGACAACAGGAAGATGCTCTGGACGCCTACCGTGACGCCCTGGAAATTTACCGTGATCAGCCTGACTCCGAGCAGGATCAGGCCAACTGCCTGATCAACATGGGTGTCATCCTGGACGACGTCGACTGTTATGAGAGGGCGCTGACCACCTACCATGACGCCCTGGTCCTCTACCGGAAGGTGGACGGGACCGAACTTCAGCAGGCTCACTGTCTGAACAATACTGGTGCTACTCTAGACAGTATAGGGCAGCACAAGGAGGCTCTGCCCTTCTACGAGCGGGCACTCGCCCCGGTGCTCATCGGCGCCCTGGAGTCCGACGCCGCCCGTTTCCAGTTCCCCACCGAGCGTGACCGCCTCACCTGGCTCACCGAGCGAGCGGTACCAGCCCTGGCGCTCGCCCTGGAGCTTGCTTCCAGGAACGATCGGCCCGACCTTGTCTCAGACCTCATTGCCACATCCCGCACCGGCGGCAGCGTGGACACTGCCGCGCTGACGGCGTCGGGCCATGGCGTCCATACAGGACGCGGCGAACCGAACGTCGCCGCCGGTCTTGGACCCAGCACGCCTCCCACAAACCTCGTACCCACTAGCCTGGCCCTGACCGCCGGTCCACCTCTGGGGACCGCCGCCACACCGTCCGCCAACCTCCCCCGACGCCCCGGCCCCGTCCTCCACATGCCCTACCACCGCACCGCCCTGGCTGGCTACCGTCCCGGCGGGCCGCAGCGCGCCCACGCCCGCTACCGGTGACCGGAGCTCGCACGGACCAACACTCCCCGCGACAAGACACGACCGCCAACGACAGACAGGAAACGATAATGACGAAACCAAGTGCACCAGAACCCTCCCAGGAGGAGGTACTCAGGAAAGCTCAAAAGGCTTTTCATGACGCGGATCTTCTGTCTGAGACCGGGCACGCGGAGGATGCGGTCGAGGCCCTCACGCAGGCCCTGGACCTTTACCGCAGACTTCCCGACACAGAACAGGACCAGGCCGACTGCCTGTATAACACCGCCGTCATCCTGGAGGAGGCAGGACAGTTCGACAGGTCCCTCACCACCTACCAGCAGGCCCTGGACCTCTACCGTGGTCTGCCCGGCACCGAACAGAATCAGGCCCTCTGCCTGGGCAGTACCGGATTCAACCTGTATGAGATGGGTCGTTACACGGATGCCTTCAACTTCTACATCGACGCCCTGGAGATCTACCACACCCTGCCCGACGCCGAGCAGGACCGGGCTGTCTGCCTGGACCGCATTGGCCTCACCTTGAGTGAGCTGGGACGTAACGAGAACGCCCTCAACTTCTACCGCGGCGCCCTGGAGGCCTACCGCACCTTACCGGGCACCCACCACCAGCAGGCCGACTGCTTGCACAACCTCGCCCAGAGCCTGCGCGAGGTAGGGCAGTTCGATCAGGCCCTGGACTCCTACCGGCAGGCCCTGGAGATCTACCGTCAGATGGGAAACACCCTCCCTCAGCAGGCCAACTGTCTGCACTGCATTGGCTCCACCCTGGGTAGCCTGGGGCAGGCTGACCAGGCCGTGGAGTCCTACCGGCAGGCCCTGGAAACCTACCGTCAGATGGGAAACACCCTCCCTCAGCAGGCTGACTGCCTGCACGACCTCGGCCGGGCCCTGCGCAAGACCGGGCAGTTCGAGCAGTCCGCGGACTCCTACCAACAGGCCCTGGAGATCTGCATCCAGATAGAGGGAGGCAAGCACTATCAGGCCGTTTGTCTGTATAATATCGGCATCTCCCTGCACCTGGCGGATCACTTCGAGGAGGCCCTGGACTCCTACCGGCAGGCCCTGAGACTGTACCGCCAGGTGGACGGAACCGAGTCTCAGCAGGCCAGGTGTCTGACCAATACCGGTGTCGTCCTGGACGATATGGGCCGCCACGAGGAGGCGCTCGCCTTCTACCAGCAGGCCCAGGAGATCTACCCCCAGCCTGACGGGGGCCAGTAGCCGGAGGCGCGTGCCCCGACCCCGTCCTCCACATGCCCCACTACCGCACCGCCCTGGCTGGCTACCGTCCCGGCGGGCCGCTCGGTGCGGAATTCTCCCGATCAGGGGCCCGTGAGGGCGAGAGCTTCCGCAACGGGCCACTCGGTGCGGGGCACTCCCTGACGGGCCGCAGCGCGCCCACGCCCGTTACCGGTGACCCCGGGGGCTTCTCGCGGGACGGTGCTCCCTCCGGAGACGGTAGCCTGGGCCCTGCGGCGGATCATCCCTTACGTGTGGTGGTCCCGTCCCCGAAGAAGTCGTCACGCGTGTGGTAGACGGAGCCGTCCGACCCCCGGGTCGTGTAACCGTCCCCAAGGAAGTCCTTGGTCGTGTGGTAGACGGTCCCGTCTGATCCCCGGGTGGTCGTGCCGCCGCCAAGGAAGTCCCTGGTCGTGTGGAAAGTGACCCCGTTCGACCCTCGGGTGGTGGTCCCGTCGCCAAGGAAGTCTCTGGTCGTGTGGAAAGTGGTCCCGTCAGATCCCCGGGTCGTGTAACCGTCCCCGAAGAAGTCCCTGGTGGTGTGGAAGATGTCCGATCCTCCGAACCCGCCGGCAGGCGCCGCGTCAATGGCGCACCCGCCCACCGAGCTCACACCGGAGTAGCCTCCGCCGTAGGAATAGGTGACCGACGACGACCCGCCATCCTTGGAGGTCAGGACGGCGAGAACGGCGACCGCGGATATCACCCACACGCCCGTGACAATAATCGTCCCCTGGTACTGGAACCAGCGGAAACCGAAGAGTGAGACGACAAACAGCGCCACCGAGACGGCGACGGCGAACAGCAGCGAGCCTATGAACGCGCCGACGGGGAAGAGGACCGCCGAGATAACAGTCAGGTCCTTTCCTCGGCTACCGGGGAGGCGGCTTATCACGACCCCGATGGCGCAGCCGACAACCCCTCCCACCACGGCATAGTTCTGCGCCGCCGCAATGAGCGTGTCGTTCGTCGCGGAAGAGGCTCCGGTTGAGAAGCTCATACTTGAGAAGCCCATAACCAGCAGCCCGGTGGACGCCCACATAAGGGCGCTGAAGATGGCATAGGAGAAACCTAATCTCAGTGTCGTAAGCACGAGGTGAGCGTAGCGACCCCGTCAACGTCCTGACAAGTACCAGAACTTGTACTCTCGCCCCTCGCCAGCGGGCGGCCCCACGCCAGGAGCAGGAGCACGGACGTCCGTGGGGTCTCCTGGCGCGGATCCGGGTGGTGGGGGTGTCTGTCGAGCTCTCCCGGCGCAAATCAAGGCGGATTTATCCGATAAACCGGGTAACCTGCCGTCTGTCTGCTGGCCCGGTTCGTGTGCGTGTCGCAATCTGAGGATCAGAACGACTGGCACTCTCTGCCGCGCCGGGCCCCGGGCTCCTGACCTGCGTGGACATTGGGTGTACAACACATGGCACTCACCTCCTTCCACCAAGGACACGCCTGCCCCAGCCAAGAAGCAGGTGGGCCAGGACGAATGCCAGCCCGTACCCGAGGACGACGCCCAGGTTCGTCCCCGGCAGCAGGCAGCTACCGGAGGACACGCTCGCCGACCCCGACACCGGCACCGCGGCCCCCGCACCCGCCCCATAGCCTCCCCACAGGACCAGCGGCGTGGCCAGGAGCACCGCCTCCAGCCCCGCGAGGGCCACGGCCGCCAGCGGCAGCAGGGCGATGACCGCCCCCAGGACCAGCCCCAGCAGGCCCATGAGCGGCACCGCGGCGGCCCCGTGCCGCAGCGCCTCCGGCCCCCACCCCGCCGACACCGACCCGATCGCCAGGACCCCGCCGAACCAGCCCAGACCCGTCGTCTCCACCCCCGCGCCCGCGCCCTCCGGGAGTCTTCCGCGCACGCCAGGCAGCAGGAGCGTCCCGGCAGCGGCCCCCATGGCGATGAGCCCCACCGAGCGCACCGGGGTGACGACGTCGAAGCCGCACCCGGTGCCCGCTCCCAGGAGCGCCAGCACGAAGGGCGTCGAAGCCACCAGCCCCAGTACCGAGGCCGACCAGGCCAGCGGCTGCCAGAGGGGGTCCAGGAGCACGGCCGCCGCGGTGAGCACCGCAATGAGCACGCCGGTGCCCCAGCCCGCCGACTCCCAGCCGAGCCAGCCCGTGGACGTGGACGCCGCCACCGTGGTGACGGCCCCCGCCAGCAGTGCCACCGGGGCACGCCCCGCCCTCCCCGGCCGCGGGGCTCCCAGGAGCGCACTCACCGGCCCGCCCTCTGAACGTCCCGGACGTCGGCCAGGCTATAGACCCGGTCAGGCCCCCCGGAGGTGTCGAGCCGGCCGTCGTCACCCACGTGCTCCCACACGCTCACCGTCCCGCCGCGCTCGTCGACCTGGATGACGCTGCGTCCCACCTGGTCAGGCCCCTCACCGACGGCGTCGACTCCCTCCAGGTGGGTCTGCCCGTCCCGGTTGAGGGTGCTGACGACCCACTCCCGGCTCATCTGCGTCCCGCCCACGTTCCGGGTCATACGCGGCGGCCGGTAGTCGCGAGCGGCCGTGCCCTTGACCTCAATGACGTGGACGCGCCCGTCGGGCCCGAGGGTCTCCAGATCCAGGCCCTGGGGGCGGCTGCCCTCGGTGTGGATGGTGAGCAGCTCGTGGCCCTCCACGTCCCGGACGAAGGAGGCGGCCAGGTCCTCGGAGCGCTGTCCGAGCTCCTGACGGGCCAGCCCCGCGCCCGGGGCGTGACCGGTGTCCCCGGCGTGACCGGTGTCCCCGGCGTGACCGGTGTCCCTGCCCGTCTCCGTCCCCGTGCCCGCGCCCGTCTCCGCACCAGGGCTGGTCTCGGGGCCGCTCCAGCTGGTGTCCCACACGCCGCCTACCGCACCCGGGCCCGCAGTATCACCGGCGTCACCAGTCTCACCGGTGGTCTCGGGGCCGCTCCAACTGGTGTCCCACACGGCACCTGCCGTGTCCGCGCCCCCGGCCGCTGTGTCCACGACCGCCGTGTCCGCGCCCCCGGCTGTACCGGCACCGCTACCGGTATCTGCTGCAAAGTCCTTCATATTCCCTCCTGGTACTCGGACCTACTGCCCTTGACGGACGCCCGGGGACGTCTGGTCCACACGACCGTCACCCCCGTTGAAGACGCCTCAGGGCGTCGTCGTCCAGGGTCCGCCCGGTGTCCACACCAGGTGCCGGTTCCAGGTCCACCAGCGGCACGACGCCGGAGCCCGCCACCCGCACAAAGGCCAGCCCCCGCCCCAGGCCCGCGGCGCCCCGCTCCGCCTCCCCCGACAGGCCCAGGTCGGCCAGGGCGGCCCGACGGTCGTCGTCGTTCATCAGGCCCATGACGACGCGGTTCGCCGTCGAGGAGCGGGCCTGCGGCGCCAGCTCACCGGGTGACTGGGTGGCCAGGACGAATCCCTCCCCGTACCCGCGCAGTGTGGCAATGTCCGTGGACAGTGCCCGCACGGCCTCGGATCGCAGCCTCTCCCCCGTCTGCGCGCCGCCGTGGCGGTCCCCGGCGTCCAGGAAGAGGTGGGCCTCCTCCAGGACGGTGAGGTGGGCCAGGCCCCGCCGCACGCCGCGGGCGCGGGCGGCGGCGCGCACCTGCTGGAGGACCACGGCCGTGACAAGGCGGACGTCGTCGTGCTCCACCAGCTCATGCAGCTCGATGACGAGGGGGCCACCGAGCCTGGGCGTGAGCGTGTCCTGCCCTGCGGCGAGCGTGTGGGCCAGGTCCCCGTCCCCGCCCAGGCGCCTGAGCCGGGTCTCCATGGCACCGAGCATATTGAGGGCCTCACCTGTGTAATGACGCTCACTGACAATCTGCCGGAACCCGGCCAGCACGTCCCCGACACCCGGCGTCCTCACTCCACGGCGCCCCGCCTGCCAGCCGTGGTGCCTGTAGGCACGGGCCAGGGACTCCTCCAGCAGCACGTCGAGCGGGGAGGGCATGGGGGCGCTGAGGAGGAGGGCCTGCTTGACCGCCGCCAGGTGCTGGTTCAGACGCACCCCCTCGGGGACGGTGAGCAGGTCCGTGCGCAGGGGCACCAGGTCCTCACGGCACGCCGTCAGGACGGTCACCTCCTCCCCCAGGACCGACTTAAGGGCCCGGTACTCGTTGCGTACCGGCTCAATGACGAGGAAGGGGACGCGCTCGCGACGCCACAGGCGCACGAGGAGGGACTGGATCGCGGTGGTCTTACCGCGCCCGGAGGAGCCGACGACGAGCGTGTGCTCGGTGAGGTCGCGGGCAGGCAGCCCCATGGCGCCAGCCGAGCCGTGGACCCTGCCCAGGTGGATGCGGTCACCGTCCTGCTCGACGACGGGACCCCGATAGGCCTGGGAGGCGTCCGACTGGGGCAGGCCGGGGCAGCCGGCCTGGGTGGGCAGGGGCATGAGGAGGCGCCCGGCCAGGTCCGTGACACCGTAGAGGAAGGGCAGACGCGCGAGCCCCGCGGGCAGGAGGCCACGGGACCACAGGGGTCCGGGCCCCCAGGGGATCACGCTGAGGTGGTCGAAGGAGTAGGCGGCGGCACGCAGCTCCTCCTCGCTGGTGGGGGCCGCCACCCGCATATGGGGAGCCACCCCGCGGCGGCGCCCGGCGACGGCGGCCCCGACCTCCGGGGCCAGACGGGCCAGGTCCCCGGCCGGGCCCCGCAGGCCGATCCGGGCCAGGACGGGACGATCGAGCTCCTCGCGCAGCTCCGCCCAGGACAGTGCCGCGTCCCGGGCGGCGACGTCACCCGGGACCCGTACCAGCCGACGCAGGACGTCGACGTCATCGTGCTCGGCGCCCAGGTTCTCCAGACCAGCCCTGTAGGCGTCCAGGAGGGCCCGCTCGCCGGGGGTCAGCTCGGCGACCTGCACCAGGACCGAGACGGCGCCCTCACGCACGCCCAGGAGCGCCCGGGCGACACGGTTCCAGGCGGAGGCGTCACCGGGCCGGTCGGCCAGGTGCCACAGGACGTCCGGGCCGTCCGGGCCGGGCCACGTGGGCCGCCCACCGACCTCGGTGCGTCGCAGGTCCAGGTAGCTGCCGCCTCTCGGCCCCAGGGCCCTAGCTGGGGCCGGGCCGGTAGCGAACCCCGCGGGCAGGTGCCCACGCAGGGCCGCCAGTGCCCCGAGGGCCGTGGTCGCGCCCTGGGTGGAGCGGGCGGCCAGGTACAGGTGCAGGCGGTCCTCGCCGTCGTCCTTGACCCAGCGCAGCTCGACGGCGTCACAGCCGGGCTGTGTGCGGGCCGCCAGGACGAGGCCAGCCGCCGCCCCGCGCAGTGTCCGAGTGGCCGCGGCCTCGTCCTCCGTGCCGGGGCCGCCGAGGGCCGGCGCGGCGGTGACCTCCAGGACGGCGGTCCAGGAGGTGGTGGGGATGAGCCGGCCACCGGCAGGGGGCCAGCAGAAGGTGGGGCCGGTGGTCACGACGGTCCCCGTGGCAGGGGCGGGCACGGGGGCACAGGGCCGCAGCCGACTCATAGGCGCGACGGTCCCGGTGGCAGGGGCAGGCAGGCTGGTCATACTCGGTCTCCCGGGGTCGGGGCGGACAGGACGTGCTCAGCTGGCAGGCCCGGGTTCGGCAGCCCGCCGCCCGGGCCCGGCAGTACCGGAGGGCCCGGGCCCGTCGCGGGGAGCACCGGGAGGGTGCTGCCGCGGTCGGCGGGGTCCGCGAGAGCGGGCGGGGCCAGCAGGTCCGGGTCGGGCAGGGTCACCAGGGCCTGCGGGTCGGGCAGTACCGGTAGGCCCGGGACGCGCCCAGCTGGCAGACCTGGGTCAGGCAGCCCGCCGCCCGAGCCCGGGAGCACCGGCAGGTCCGGGTCAGGCAGCCCGCCGCCCGGGTACCCACCGGGCCGCAGCGGGGAGGCGGTGAGCCGCGAGCACGCTGCGCGGGCGTCGTCGTCGGCCCGTCGGCGCAGGAGGGTCAGGGCCGCCAGGGCGGTGGCCCCCAGGAGCAGCCCCGGACCTGGTACCGGCAGGACGGCGACGAGGACGGCCGTCCCCCGGACCCGTCTGAGGGTGTCGTGGCGTGGGGCGCGCTCGAGCCGGAGCACGGCCAGGAGCAGGGCGAGGAGCAGCTGGGCGGAGTACAGCCCCGCCCAGCAGGGCACGGGGAGGTCGGTCACCGGGGCCTCCTGCGCACCGGCCTGCCCTCGACCTCGGCGACGAGGACGTCCACGGCAGGCAGGAGGACCAGGTCGTGGAAGGAGCGGGTCAGGGTCAGGCGGGCCCGGGTGGCCTGCGCCCCGGCGTCGGCCCGCTCAGCCAGCTCCCGGCCCGGACCCGGGCCGCCCAGGAGGGAGCGGAGAAGGCCCTGGTCCTCCACCGCGAGCATCCAGCCCACGTCAAGTCCTGTCCCTACGGGGTCGGCACGGACCTCCAGGAGGTGGGGAAGACCCCGCCACCAGCCGTTCCTGAACCGGACGGGGGCCTGGAGGCGCATCCGCCCGCCCGAGTGGACGACGGTGAGCGGCAGGCCGAGCCCGCTGCGGCGGTGGAACTCCAGGACGGTGCCGAGGAAGGGCTCCGCGAGGTGGCCCGCCCCGGGGACAATGAGGCCCTCCTCGTCAACGGGGACTCTGTACATGGCGGCTCCTTCACTGGTGACGGCTCGCCCTGGCGGCGGGCCACACCGCACCTGACGGAGGCCAGGAGGTGGCCGGGCCACTGGCCCCGGCGCCGGGAGCCCCGCGACCGGCACCGTGCAGCACCGGGCGGCACCGTGCGCGGGGCTCCCAGGCGGCTGGCTGCCCTGACAGGCTGCCAGGCAGGCCCGGCCTCACCAACAGGCCTCCCAGGTGGCCAGCTGTCCTCTCAGACGAGCCAGTAGCGCCCGTGGTCGGGGCAGACGAGCCCGCCCCCGCAGGCCGTGCAGCGCCTCTCGCGCCAGTCCCCCTCACACACGGGGCAGGTGGTGAGGTCCTGAGGGCAGTGGCGGCACGTCCCCGGCTCGCCGGGGGCCCACCAGCCCTGTCGCGTCCACACATAGACCAGGAGGTTGGGGCCGCTCATCAGGCCACCGCCAGGGAGGGCGTGCCGTCCTCGCCGTAGCGCCCGTCAGCGGCGGCGTCTTCGGGGGTCCTGGCCCGCTCGGCGCGGGCGTCCGCGGCCGCACGACGCTGGTCCAGCGCGGTCGTCATCTCCGGGTCGCCGTAGGAGGTCTGGAGAGCCACGTAGTAGGTGTCAATCATCTCGGTACCCAGGCAGGTCACGACGGCGACCTCCTTCTCCCGGAGGTGGGCGAACTCCTCCTTGAGCCGCCTGGCGTGCTCGATCTGCTCAGGGAGGTCGGCATTCTGACGCCGGTAGGCGTCCAGGGCGCGGGTGGCACGCCTGAGGTCGCGGTCCGCGCGGCCCAGGGTGGCGCCGAAGAAGATTCCGTACTCAAGGGCCCCGCAGACCAGCGGCATAAGGACGCTGACCACGCCGAGCGCCACGGCAGTCCACCAGGTCGAGGATGTCGCCTGGGAGGTCAGGCCTGCCTGGCTGTCCATAATGCGCACGTAGTCCTCCCGCATCACGGCCATCGACACCGCGATCGCGAGTCCCGCCAGGGAGAAGGGGATCCCCATCCAGAGGGCGGCGGCGCGCCGGCCCGCGGCCAGCTGGTTCGCGGTGAAGCTCGCCCCCACCAGGAGGGACAGGGAGATCCCGCAGCCGGCCATGAGGGCGACCTGGAAGGAGAAGCCCGCCACCAGCAGGGCGGTCGCGTTGAAGACCACCTCTGACACTATGATCATGATCAGGAAGATCCACTGCATGACCCGGCTCCAGAAGCCTACGGAGCGGGTCGCCTCCACCGCGCCGGGCCCGCGGCTGTCACGGAGCTCCTGCTCGGCACTGTCGACCGCGGCCTGGGCCTCGGTCACCTTCCTCTCAAGCAGGTCGCCCTCGGACTGGCGGCCGAGAAGACCCGAGAGGATACCGTCCTGCTCGTTGACGAGCTGCTGGTACCGGTAGTGGACGGCGGCCACCTCCCGGTGCGTCCGTGAGCGGATCTGCTGCTCCACGGCCAGGCGCTGGTCGCTGACGGCCAGGGAGTCGGCGTTGTCGACCCCGGCGGCAGCCTGCCTTACGGCCTGCTGCTCGCTCGAGGCGACGGCGGCAGCCGGCACCACCGGGGCGAGGACGATCTGCGGGCGGACGTCCTCAGCGCTGTTGCGGTGGTACTCAATGGGGCGCGTCCGGGTGGGGGACTTAGTGTCGTCACGGAAGAGCGTCGTGACTTTCCTGAGGATCTTCATGACCCCTCTGACGGATACCACGAGGGTCCTGGGCCACGGGGCGCGGACCAGGACCCTGTGCCGGGGCGCGTCCGCCGCCCTCAGGGTCTCCCGCCCGTCACGGGGGAGGCCGAGGCGGCGGTGGCGCCCCCGGGGCCACCGGGCACCGGGGAGGCCGTGGCGCCGTCGGACGAGGAGCTGGCCTGGCGGGAGCCCAAGACGTACCCCGTGCACGCCGCCGCGAGGACGAGAAGCAGCAGGGCCAGGACCGTGGTGGCCACCTTGCCGGGTCCCCGGCCCCGGTAGGTGCCTCGATCCGCGTCCCGGCCCTGGGCCCCGGCCCTGGGAGCGCTGCCGGAGCCGGAGCTGAGGCCGGAGCCGGGGTAGCCGAGGACGGCCGCCAGGTGCGCCTCACGCGAGGGTGCCACGGCCGCTCACCCCGCCCTGGGTTCCACCGAGCCACACACCCTGGGCGGCGCCGTCCCGCTCGAGGGCACCGTCCCGCTCGGGGTCACGGAAGTCCTCCCACGTCCACTCCAGCCGCGGATCCTGGGCGGGCCCCAGGGTCGAGCGCATGACGGGCAGGTCGTCAACGAACCAGGGGGCGTCGGGGGCGATGGGCCGCGGGCGGGTGGGGGCGCTGGTGCCCGCGCCCCAGAACCGCCACCAGGGGCCACGCTCCCTGCCAAGGCAGTAGTGGGCGACCCGGTTGTTGGCCAGGGCGGCAGCCTGACGCAGCATCTCACGGCCCTGTTCGTGAAGGTGGCGTCGCATCTGCACGTTGGCGTGGAGGCGGTCGCGGGCGGCCTCGACCTGGGCGCGGCGCTGCTCCCCGGCCGCCTTGGCCGCACGCGCCAGCTGACGGGCCCGGTAGGCCTCGATGCTGCTGGCGTACCCCTGGTCGGGGACGGGTGAGAGCGCGCTGGCCCCCTCCCCCTCACGGCGCAGGAGGTCGGAGTCGCTGGCTATCTGGGCGTCCAGGAGCGCGACGCGGTCGTGAAGTTCCTCGGAGAGAACGGCCTGCCCCTCGCGGAAGGCCTGCTCCTGCCCGTGGATCCAGGGGGTGCGTCCGTCGGGGTCAGGCGTCAGGGCGTAGTCCTGCCGCCCCTGGCGCTCGGCGTCCCTCAGGTCGCCGCTCACGCCTACGTGGGCACCGATACTGGACATGCCCAGACCGGTACGGGACACGGAGGGTACCTCAGGAGGTGACGATACTTTCATGCCCCTCCTGACGGAGCGCAGCAGGCAGGTGGCTCATTGTCCCAGGGCCGGGCGGGACGGGACCACTGACAGGCCCGAGGTCGCTATCCCAGGCCCACCACCTCGGGCTGCTGGCCCGGGCCCATACCAGCACGACCGCGACGACAGCGGGGTCACCCGCCTGCACGTCTGCTGGCCCGGGCTCTTGCCAGCACGACCGAGAATCCCCCGGGACGGGTAGCAGACCGCCTCACTGCCTGGTCCAAGACTGGTCCAAGACCTGGCCTGAGGTGAGGACAGGGGACTATGCACGGCCCCGGCGGTGGTGGGCGGACGGTTCTGTCGCAATCTGAGGATCAGAGCCGA
>ERZ772986.1473-NODE-1473-length-13299-cov-4.354274_pt1 | contig 13299 bp, 9 predicted proteins | sample MGYA00511898_ERZ772986 | MGnify/ENA primary metagenome ERZ772986 (study PRJEB29015, sample SAMEA2737934) | human oral metagenome | biome: human oral; feature: human-associated habitat; material: dental | place: China | collected 2148 ... | reverse complement strand
CCCCAGCTCTACATCGTCGGCTCCGGCCTCATCCAGTACGTGGGCGCGGCGCTCGCTGTCATCGCCTTCGCCTCCGTCGAACCGGCCTCCGTCGCGTGGTGGCGCGTCCTGACCGGCGCGGTTGTCCTCCTGGCCTGGAAACGCCCCTGGCAGGGTGGCCTGACGCGCACCGACCTGGTGATCTCCGCCCTCTTCGGCGTCATCATCGTGACCATGAACTCATCGTTCTACGAGTCGATCGCGCGCATTCCCCTGGGCACCGCCGTGTCCATCGAGTTCATCGGCCCCGTCGCCGTCGCGCTCCTCCGTGGCCGTGGATGGCGGCCGCGCATCGCCGCTGTCCTCGCGTTCGCGGGCGTTGCGTGCATCGGCGGGCTCGCCCTCGACCTGAGCGTGCCGAGCGTGCGCGTCGGCGTCGCCTGGATCCTCCTGGCGGCCCTCGCCTGGTCGGCCTACATCGTCGTCGGGCAGAAGGCCTCGACCACGCGCGACGGGGTGACGAACCTGGCGCTCGGCTGCGCGTGGGGCACCCTGTTTTTCACGCCCGTCCTTGGGCCCGGCGCGATCGCGGCCACGGTCTCGTGGAAGCTGATCACGATCGTTATCGGCGTGGGCCTGCTGTCCACCGCGATTCCCTACACTTTCGAGGCGCTCGCGATGCGGCGCCTGGCCGCGTCGACCTTCGCGCTGTTCGCCGCTATCCTGCCGGCTACGTCCGCCCTGGTCGGGGCCGTCATGCTGCGGCAGATCCCCAGCGTCTTTGAGTTGATCGGCCTGGTTCTGGTGTCGGTCGCGGTCTGGCTGGCCTCGCGCGCGTAGGGACCGAGTAAAGGGCGCTTTGTGGGCATGTGCTGCGGTGATGACCCGTCGGCTCCAAAGGGCGGGCACCGTTCGCTGAACTCATAGCAAGGAGTCGCGCGTACTGTATCGGTTGTGACGATTCGGATAGGTTATTGCGTTCTGGATGGCCTAGTAACCTGTCCCGAACATGTAGGCGATCTGCGTGCGCGCATACGGGGTGGCTGCTGTCCGCGTACCTAAGGGATGTGAGCGCATCTGATGTGCGCGTCAACGGGTCTGCTCGGTGCTGATGGATGCGCGGTCTTCTCTGTGCGCTTTGTTTTGTTACAAACGTCGTCAAACCACCTCACTTTCGAAGGAGGTTTAGCGCGCTGTGTTACAAACGTCGTCAATCCGTCGGTAAAACAGCCGAGATTAGGTGATACCAGGCGTGGATTGACGACGTTTGTAACATCCAGGTGCGGAGAAGGATTGAAATTGCTGCGGATCGACGACGTTTGTAACAAGATCTGGGCGCGCCAGCCTTCCGAGGCGTGGTCAAGTCCTGTGGAGTGGTGTCATCTTTTTGTGTCCTTCGGGTTGTGTTATGCGCTGAGTTGGAGTGTGAGTTCCTCCTGTTGGGCGGCTTGGGGTGTTGTCCCGGTCTTCTCACGATCCATCTCGCCCTGTGATAAAGGGGGCGAGCCTGCCAGCTGCCCTCTCTGGGCATATGTGTCGTCCCAGGTGGCATGTGGAACGTGGCGCGTGGCGGGCCTGCGTCAAGAGACTCGGAGGCAGCGCAGGCTTGTCACGCAAACGGCTGCACGTTGCAGGTCACCTCTCTTGGCCGAATCCTGAGAGACCTCAGTCGAGGTTGAGCCGCCGCGGCGTGCGCGCGCCGCCGCGAGCGATCACCCAGAAAGCGAACCATGCGCCGACCGAGCCGACGATCATGACGAGCACCATCGGCACGGCGCTGTCGCCGCCCGAGGTTGCCAGGGGAGCGGCGATGCCGTTCGCGATCGACTGGCACACGCCCATGACGGACGAGGCCGTGCCCGCGTGCTCGCGCGCCTCACTCATGGCCCGCGCGCCCGCGTTGCCGAAGATGAACGCGTTCGCCGTCATGATGAGCGCGAAGCCCACGCAGGTGAGGATCAGCGGCAGGTCGAGGAGCAACGTCGAGATCGCCAGTGTGACCACGCCGGTCGCTGCGATTACCAGGCCCGTGATGATGAGGGTGCGCGGCGTGAAGTGCGAGATCAGGCGCACGTTCACCAGCGCGAAACCGGTCGACAGCAACGCGTTAAACGCGAACACCCACGCGAAGGCCATGGGGGACAGGCCCAGCGGCCCTTGCAGCACGTACGTGGCGTTCGAGATGTAGCCGAACATGCAGAAGCTCGAGAAGGCGTTCGTGAGCATGAACCCCACGAAGGGGCGGATACGCACGACCTGGACGAGGCCCTGGAAGAACCTGGAGATGCCGCCGGGATGTCGGCGCTCCTTGGGGAGGGACTCGGGCACGACGAACCATGCGAGGGCCGCCATGAGTAGCGTGAACGCGGCGAGCGACCAGAAAACAACCCTCCATGTCGCGTGCGTGATGATGAATGCGCCGAGGACCGGGGCTAGCATCGGCGCGAAACCGACGATTGCCTGGATGAGGCTCATCGCGCGCGCTAGTGTCTTGCCGTGCGCGACGTCGACGAGGATCGCGCGCGCCACCGACGAGGCGATGCCGCCGCCGAGGCCCTGGAAGACTCGGCCCACGAGGAGCACCCAGATGTTGGGCGTGAACACACAGATCATGGAGCCGATCAAGGCGATGATGCCGCCAGCGACGATGGGGCGGCGGCGCCCAATCTGATCCGAGATGGCGCCGCCCAGGACCTGGCCAGAGGCGTAGCCCACGAAGAATGTCGTGAGCGTGAACCCGAGCATCGTCGAGTTCGTCGCCAGGTCCGCCGTGATCTGCGGGAACGCTGCCGAGTACATGTCGGTCGCCATCGGGGGCACGGCGTTCTGGACGGCGAGCGTGATCAGCAGGGCAACCGTGAGTGCCCCGCCGATGATGCCGCCGCGGTCCTGGGGGGCGTCATTCGTCATGATGTGATTGTGCACCCTCGAGGGCACATAATAGACGACTCGGTTGAATATTTAACGGATCTCGCACGCCGGAGGACCGTGATCTGTGCAGACGCGTCACCTCTGGGGTCGTTCAATCGAGCAAACGTCGAGCGCGCGAGGCGCTCACGCCTCGGCCGTGTCTACTCCCCGTCCGTGCTCGCCTCCAGCGCGTCCGCCGCCGTTTCGATCTCCTCGCGCGTCGGACACGAGGCCGGGCCATCCATGGTCGAGGCCAGAGCCCCGGCGCAATTCGCCAGAAGAATGCACCTCTCGATGGGGTAACCGAGCGCGAGGCAGGCAGCCAGGACGCCGTAGTGGACGGCAGCTGAACCGATGGGGTCAACGGATTCGACGGCAGGTGCCAGGAAGCGGGTGACAGGCTTGACCACTGAGGTCCTTTCCTGCAACGTGCGCGCCAGGTAGGACTCGTATGAACTCGTACTAATCAGCGTGTACCGGTCAAAGAGATCCTGGACGAACGTCGCCGCGCGACTGGGATCTTTGCTGGCGTCGAAGGCCGAGCGGTCGCTCACGATCGGCTCGCACAGGCCCTGTACATTGCTCTGGCTCAGTGCCATCAGCACATTGTCGTTGGGTAACTGGTGCGGCCCAACGCCACCCCTCGATGAATCAATAATGACTCGCGTGTGCTCAGGCAGCTGGACGGCAGCGTTCTCGGCCACTGCGAGAACTATTGGCGAGCCTTCGATACTCCCGTCCACGAACAAGATGTCGGAGGGTCCCAGTGACCGGATGGCCTCGTCCCAAGCATGCTCGGGAACGTTCTCGATGAACGAGAGTTTATCTCCGCGGTAGGTGCCGATGACGTAGGACCGGTAGCCGCTGTCGCACTCCCGCACGCGAGGACCAGCGTCGATGATCCCCTCGCGCGCCAATGCCTCGGCGATGATCGAGGCGCGGGGCCCTTCGCCGATTGGGCTGAGGCTCACGACCTCGATGCCCATGGCGCGGGCGGCGCGCATCGCCGTGAAGGTGAGGTCAATGTGGACGCCCTCTCGGGTGGCCCACTCGTCGCCGACGGGCAGAGGCTCGTCAGCAGATTGCCGGTCGTACCTCAGCGTCAGCTCGGTCATGAAGACGATGCGTCCAGCGGGCGCGTCGCCCCTAGAAGGCCCGAGTGGGGTGGGCTTGCTCTCTGACTCGAAGGCGGCATAGCGCGTACAAACCGTGGAGCGGGGATCCTCGAAGGAAGTCGGACCGCTTCGTCGATATCGAGGCCCCGAGCGTCCCGCCGCGCGGCTGAGCCAAGCCGCTGACGCGGGAGGGCGCAGCTCGAGGAGCTGACCGGCGATCCGCATCGGATCGAAGCCTGAGTGCTCGTTGGTGTGTGCCTGCTTCCTGAGCCGGGCGCTGAAGCCGCGTCCGCTGAGGGGTGACAGAATGCTGGAGATGACCGTACACAGCTGCGGATCGCCGCTGAGCTCGGCGATCTCGGACGAGATCGCCGAGCTATAGCTGAGAGGCGGAATGTAGAAAGACAACGGGATGACGAGGCTCGATGACGAGTGAGCGGCGAGCTTCTGCCTCAACAGATTGATGGGTGACCAGTAATAAACCCACTTGGAGTTGCTGAGGACATTCATCGCACGTCGCGTGGCCGTCAGGATGTCGGGACCCTCTTCTGCCTCTCCGCGCGGGGGCAGGGCAGCGACGAACTCGACCGCCTCACCAGCGGGAGCATCATAGGAGTCGAGAGCAAGTGACACGGCCGCCGCGAGGAGGGCTGCTGACTGGAACTCGTCCCGGGTCGTGCAGCCGCACGCGAACCACACGGTCCTGGCGAAGGCCTCGGGGTCGATCGTCGACAGGGCGATGCCGACGGGAACCGCGCACATGAGGCGATCGCGTTCGCTCCTGGCGGGGGAGAGCCAGCGTCCGGATTGAATGGAGTGCAGGCCGTCCGGGGCCTTCAGGAGCTGCGCGGCGACGACCATTGCCTGAGTCGTGAACTGCGAGACCGTGGCGTTGTCAGCACCGTCGGGCGCTATAGAAGCCATCGCTGCGAAGGCGTAGGGGAGTCGTGGATCCATGTTTTTACTCCTTCTCAGGCCGGATCGCGGGTCAACAGATCGCGAGAAGCCGCCTCGATGGTTTCGCGTGTGGGGAGCGAGGTCGGGGTCGCTAGGGAGGCCGCGCAATTGGCCAGTAGGGTGGCCCGATCGGCCGGGATGCCGACGGCGAGGCAACCTGCGAGCGTGCCGGAGTGGACGTCCGCCGTGGGCAGTACGCCCTTCTGCTGTGGAGTGGGGGTTGGCAGGCGCGTGATCGTTGGCCGAACCAGGCGAGCATCGTCGAGGGTGGGGCGCGCGAAGTACGCGTCTCCTTCTTCCGTGCGCAGCACAATGTGGCGCTTAGTGAGCATGACGAGGGCTGAGGCTTGCACCTCGGGTGTGTCGTTGTCTTCGTAGAACGGGTAATGATCGTCGAAATGGCGGGTGAATCCGTCGAAGCCTCGCGCGTGAGAGGCGCGCAGGGACACGATGACGTTGTCGTGGGGCAGCCCCTTGAGGAAACCCTTATTCTGCGAGGCATCGAAGACGACGCGTGCATGCTCGGGCAGGCCCTTCACGGCCTCGTGTAGGGCGCGTGCGTGCTTCTCAGAGTCGACGAGCGACCCGTCGATCCACAGGATGTCCGAAGGGCCCATCGCTTGGATGGCTTCGGCCCACACGCGGGTCATCTCCGGGGTGATGTCTGTGGTCGTCGAGACGGCTAGTCGCCAGCCGTTATCCGCGGTGAAGATGAGCCTGTACCCGTTGTCGGCACCCGTCAAGCGAGGGCCGGCGTCGACGATGTTCTCGCTTCTCAGCGCCCGCGAGATGACCGAAGCGTTGGGGCCCCGTCCGATCGGGCTGAGGGAGACGACCTGTGCCCCCATGCGACGCGCCGCCACCAGGGCGTTGAAGCTTCCACCCGCGGACTGGCCCAGGTCGGAGGCCCACACGTCCCCGCCATGTTTCGGGTATACGGCCGAGTGTATGGCCTGGTCCACGAGGAGCTCACCCAGGAAGAGGACCCGACCGGGATGTGCGCTCGAGCGAATCGAGACGGCGGGCGCTGGTGGGTTGGCGGATTCGAAGTAGCGCTGGCGTGTTCGCCATGGCTTCGAGGACACGTCCTCGAACGAGGATGGACCTGATGGGGCGATCGCGCGGGATACCTCGTCTGGGCCGAGGGGGTCGCCGGCGTAGGGAATGCGGCTGCGGATATCCCTCTCTGTCGTGTTGTCAAGCCGGAAGGTGGGAGCCTCCTCGACTCGCGTCAACCCGTAGGAGCGTAGGAAATCTGCGCCCCGCACCGCTCCGACGAGGGAACAGGCAGTGGACAGGATCGTGCCTGTGTGCGCCCCCAGTCGAAGGGGCTCGGTTAGAAGCCAGCGATCCTGGTAGCGGGAGGCCAGGGCAAAGGCCAGCGGGACGATCTGTGAGAGCGAATCACCCGCACCGATCTGCTCGATGAGACGTTGGAGGGGAGACTCGATGTACTCATTCACGTCGCTGACGATGTTCAACGCCCTGCGAGTCGCGGCCACGACGTCCGGCTCCGGGCTCCACTCACCGCGCGCCTCTAACGATGCAGCGACGTCAACGGCGCGGACCAGGGTGTCATCGACGCGAAGGTTCGGGCTGTCGATGCCGATCGAGACAGCCGCCGCGATCAGGGAGACCGCCTGGAACTCGCGGCACGTCACATCGTCACTGTCGAAGTGTGCCCACAGGGCGTCCGTCAAGGCTTGACGTCCGCACGTCGAGGTGACAATGCCAACCCTGCTGGCCTCAACCGCGAGATGCGCCATGCGATGAGAGCTACTGTTCGGCGAAGCGATGGGGGGTATCTCGGATGAGAAGTCGTGTGTCATGAGTGCCAGGACGCGCTCGCTCAGACTCGCCGACTCATCGCCGTTCTCGCCCGTAGCATCCATCGCGAGGATGCGACCGTATTCGTGCGCAGCGAGGGCTGCCCAGGCGCGATCGAGACGTGGATCCATTGGTCAGTCCTCCTGCTCGGCCAGCACGCGCGCGGCGGCCTCGATCTGGGGTCGGGGCGGACACGAGGCCGGGCCGACGACTGTCGTGGACAGCGCGCCCGCGCAGTTGGCGAGTAGGAGCGCCCTGCCCATGGGGACACCCTGCGCGAGCGATGCCGCCAGGGCTCCCGTGTGGGCGTCGCCCGCGCCGTTCGTGTCGATCGCCTTGACGCTTAAGGGCGGGATATGAACGGAGGTCAGCTCACCCGATTCGGCGTAGCGCGTGAAGTACGCTCCGTCCTTCCCCGCTCGCACGAGCACGTCGTGCTGGAGCAGCGCGGCCATCGCGATCGGCGCGTCCTCGGCAGGGAGCCACGAGCGCACGTTGATGGCTTTGCGATCGGCGTCTTTCCACAGGCTGGCCGCTTCACTTGTGCTCATGGAAATCAAGCTGGCGGTGGGCAACCCGTCCGGAATTCCAATGACGGGCGAGACGTCCAGAATCACGCGCACGCCCTCGGGCAGGACCCGCAGCGCCGCCTCCGCAGCCTCCCTGTTCGCGGGGTGGTCCATGAGGTAGCCGTCGATGTAAAGCACATCCCCCGGGCGCATCGTCTGTACGAAGTCAGCCCACGCGCTCGCGGGTGCCATCGTCTCCGCGCCCTTCGTGGAGATGAAGGTACGTTGTGCCGACCGAGAGATCAACGCCATACAGAAACCGTTGTCGATTCCCCCGATGCGCGGGCCGGCGTCGACGATTCCTTCGCGCGTGAGGGCGTCCGTGATCAGCGAGGCATGGGGGCCCTGGCCAATCGGGCTGAGGGACACGGCCTCGGCCCCCATGCGCCGCGCTGCCACGAGGGCGTTGAATCCACCACCCACGTGCGTGCCGGCGTCGCGCGCATGCTCATTTCCTCCGCCATGTATCGGGCTGGCCCCCTGCAGGACCCGGTCCACGAGGATCTGCCCCATGAGGACGACGCGTCCCGCCCCGGAAGCGGGGGGCGAGGCGGGGGTCGGCTCCTCGGGGACAGCTTGCTCGCCCGCAACCTCGGAGGCGGGAGCCGAGTGGGCGTCCGAGCATGGGGACACCTGATCGCGCAGCGCCAGCAGATCCGAAGCGACGGAGCGCAGGTCGAGGCGTGAGACCTCCTCGACCCGGGCGAGGTCGTAGCCATCAAGGACCTCGACGCCGAGGGCCGCGCCCAGGATCGCGCCCGCGATCGCGCCGATCGTGTCGGTATCGCCGCCGATGTTGGCGGCGTCCAGGAGGGACGCGGGGGAGGGGGAGCGCGCGAGCAGCGCAAAGGCCATGGGGATCGAGTGCGCCGAGGCCACGGACGTTCCCACCTGCTGGGCGAGGCATTCCAGGGATGACGATGCTGGGTTGATGGACAGCTGCATGGCCCTGCGCGTCGCCGCAATGACGCCCGGGTCCGGGGTCCATGCGCCGCGCGCGGGTAGCGAATCGACGAAGGTCACGGCCTTCCACAGCAGGGCCCTCAGGTCCGGGGCCGTCGAGCGCGCAGAGTCGATCCCCAGGGACACTGCGGCCGCCACGAGCGCCGCCGACTGGAAGCCCTGCCGCGTCGCGTGCGTGACACGGCACGACGACCACACGGCGTCCGCGAAGGCCTCCGGATCGGCGGTCGACACCGCGATGCCGATGGGCGTGACGCGCATGGCAGCGCCGTTCGTGGTGCCTTCCCCGCCCACGGCGAGCGGGTCCTCGCCCCCGCGCACACGCTCGAGCGCGGCCTTGGTGGATGGGCCCAAAAGGTCGAGTGACCCGCGCTCGATCATGGAGTCCTCCCAGGCCAGCAGGGCGTGGGCGAACTCGTGCGCATCCAGGGTCACGCGGGCCGAGGAGCCACGGCCCGCGACAAGGAGGGAAGCCACCAGCAGCGCCTGTTCCGTGTCGTCCGTGACCGACCCCGCCGCCATACCGGGCGCGTAGGGCTGGCTCGCGTCCGCGTCAACGAGGCCCGTCACCCTCCCGTAGACGGCGCGAATCTGCTGGGGGGACAATGCCTGGGTCGGCATGCCGAGGGCGTCGCCGAGCGCCAGGCCCGCCAGGGCGCCATACGCGCGCGAAAAACGAGGATCCATGCTGCACCTCCGGCGCGGGCGCGCGCCCGCAGATAGCGTGAACGCCCCGGAAAACCGAGGCGACCAGTAGGCCCAGGGGGACTCGAACCCCCAACCTACGGATTAAAAGTCCGCTGCTCTACCATTGAGCTATAGGCCCAGCAGCCCCATTGTAGGAGGAACCGGTCCCCATGGCACAATCGAATACCCCCCGCCGCCCGGCCATGCTCGATGCGGCCCGTGCCGAGACCATCGTCGGCGACGAAGATCCCGCCGCTTCCGCCGCCGTCGCCCACACCGCGGCGTGGGCGCTCATGGGCGTGGGGGACGAGTCCTTCACCGACGCGGACGTCGCGCGCCTGCGGGACACGGTGCGCTCCGTGGGCGTGGACGTCATTGCGCACGCGTGGTCGCGCAGCCCGGAGTTCACCCTCCCCGGGGCGCTGTGGCGCCTCTACCTGCTCCACGAGTGGTATCACCGCGACCCCGGCCTGGTGGAGTCCCGCTACGCGCAGGGGCAGCGTGCGCCCATCATCCAGGGGCTCGAGGCGCCCGTTCAGGTCCGCCCGCTGCGAGCGGTCATGCAGGAGGTCGACGCGCTGCTGCGCGGGGACCTCACCGACGATGACCTGGATGGCGTTCTCGCCCAGGCGTCGCGCGCGATGCGCGTCCTGGCCGCCGGCGAATCTGGCCCCCTGTGGATCGAGGACCCGGCCGACCCTCTCGCACACCGCGTCACCATGCGCACCTCCGCGCTGCTGGCCACGGCCGACGAGCTTGACCTCGCCGCACGCGAGGCCCGCGTCGGAACCCTCAACTAGCCGCGCGGCGGCCCTGGGTGAGGTGATGCGCCCGCCAGGGCACGCGAGGCGGCGTGCGACTACCCTGGACTCTATGCCCGCGACGCCAGCCCCACGCCCCCAGCGACTCGTTCGCTCTGCCGGCGCGCTCGTCTGGCGCTTCATGGATCCGGCGCGCCTGGCGGCACCCGGCGAGGTCATTGATCCGGCCGACATCGAAGTCCTCATGGTCCACCGCCCCCGCTATCACGACTGGTCGTGGCCCAAGGGCAAGGCCGAACACGGGGAACCTCTGGTTGCTGCCGCCGTGCGGGAGGTTGAGGAGGAAACCGGCCAGGTCGTCACCCTCGGCGCCCCGTTGACGACGCAGCGCTACCGACTCGGCGGCGGGCAAACCAAGGAGGTCCACTACTGGGTGGGGACCCCGGTGTCGGGCGGGCCCGCAGCGTTTGTGCGCGCGCCCGTCGCCCGCGCTCCCCGCACCGAGATCGATCGAGCCGAGTGGGTGGCCCCCGAGCGCGCCGCCGAAATGCTCACCCGCCGAGGCGACCGCCGCCTTCTCGCCGACCTTCTCGCCCGCGCTCGCGAAGGGCGCCTGGCCACGGCGACGCTCGTCGTGCTGCACCCCGGGGACGGGGACGGCTCGGGTCCGGGCGAGGCCCTCCCGGCCCCCTCGTCCCCGCGCGCCCGCGTCGCGGCAGGCGACTCGCCCGCGGACACGGATGTTTCCCCCTCGCCTCGCCCGGCGCCAACCCCTGCGCTGGTGGCCTCTGCCGCTGCCAGGAGGGCGGCGCAGGTGGAGCGCTTCTCCTCCCGCCCGCGCGAGGAGGCGGCCCCGCTCGTCGATCCACCGCTCGGACGCTACGGCGTTCGCCAGGCCTTCGATCTCGTCGACCTGCTCAGCGCCTTCGGGGTGACCCGCGGCTACGCCTCGCCCCTCGCGCGCGCACGCCAGTTCCTGGCCCCGTGGGCCTGCGCGGGTGGAGCGTCGGTGACGCTGGTGGAGTCCCTGGGGCCCGGTGCCGCTTCGGGTGCCGAGGAGGGGGAGCAGACGCGCCTGGCTCTCGCCCGCGCTTTTGCCGCGCAACGCCTGCGTGAGCGCGGCACCCCGACCGTCGTCTCCGTGACCGGGTCGGCGCGTGAGGCGCTCATCGAGGAGATCCGTGCTCACGCACCCGGAGCCGTCGCCGCCGCGGGGAGCCCTCCGGCGGCGAGCGGACAGATCCTCGTCGCGCACGTCGAGTACGGAGACGAGGGGCCCGTCGTGGCCGCGATCGAAACTCATGGCGTCACGACGAAGAATCCCGCCGCTCACCCCCGTCAGGGAAACAAGCGCCACTGACGGCGAGGCGCGCGCTCGCCATACGGATGTGGCGGTCCGGCCAGAGCCGAACCGCCACGCGAGCCGCGCGGGTGCGCGTCACATTCCGGAGTCCTTCACCGAAGAGGTGAGCTTCGAGTGATCGAGCCGCGTTGCCATGCACACGACCTCGCGGTCTCCGATCGCCCATGTCGTCTTGGTGGGGTACGTCGTGTAGATATCGAGGTCCGATTCTTCGTAGGCCTTCCCGATGTAGCTCTCGAATGCGTCCGCGCACTCGTTTCCCGCCTTCTCCTTCAGCTCGGACTCGGGGGGAAGCTCGGAGTCGGTCAGCTTCAGAATGTGGAAGACCTCCGCATCGTGCTCGGCGGTGCATTCGGTGGTTTCGAAGCGTGAGACGCGGTCACCGTCGGGAACCTGGACGCACTGTCCCACCTCCATCGTGAAAGCGGAGGTGTTGTTGCCAGAGGGGAGGAGGGAACAACCCGACAGGCCGCCGGCGAGGGCGGCAACGGAGGCCGCGAGGGCGAGGCGGCGGGGAAGAGGCAGGGACATGATGCTCCTTGAGTGGATGGGTGGGGTCGCCCCAGGAATCGAGGCGCCGCGTGCTGAGACGCGCGTTCTCGGAGAATGCGCTGATGCTTCCCAAAAACAATAACAACGATGCGACCGAATGCACAAGCTTCGGGCGGTGCCGAGACCGGGCCCGATACCACCCGATGAAGCGGCTCGTCAGGAGCGGTTACAAGCCGGAGTCCTTCACGGAACTCGTCAACTTGGAGTGATTCAACGGGCGCGCCAGGCACACGATCAAACGATCCTTCTGCGCCCAGGAGTCTTTCGTGGGAATCATCCACGTGGCATCCAGGGACGAGGTGAGGTAATCGGACCCCACGTAGTCGCCGAACGCGGAGATGCACTCGCTTTCCGCCTGCTTGTTCAGCGCGTCGGCGCCCGGGAAATCGCCGTCGGGCGCCGACGTCACGTAGAACACCTCGGCGTCGTGTTCGCGCGCGCACCCCGTCGTCTCAATGGTCGCTGCGGTCGCCTCCGCAGGCAGCATGACGCACTGCCCGACGCGCATGTGCATGACCGATGCGTCCGAGCAGGCGGCCAGCGGCGCCGCGACGAGGGCGAGGGCGGCCGCCAGGGAGACGAGGCGAGCGCGTGCCACTAGTGAACCCCCAGCGGCAGGGCCACTGCCAGGTACACGATCGCCGACACGGCTGCCGCGGCGGGAAGCGTGAGGAACCATGCGATGACGATGTTGCCGGCGACGCCCCATCGGACCGCCGAGAAGCGCTTCGTGCATCCCACGCCCATGATCGCGGTCGACACGACCTGGGTCGTGGAGATGGGGGCGTGAATCACGTAGGAGCACAGGTAGAGGATCGACGAGGACACGGCCTCGGCGGTGAATCCGCGCGCCGGATCCAGGTCGATGATCTTGCGTCCGATCGTGCGCATGATGCGCCCGCCTCCGGCCATCGTGCCCAGTGAAATCGCCAGGGCGCCGGAGATCTTGACCCACAGCGGCACGGTCATGTCGCCGGTGACCGGATCGTAGATGTTGTGCGTCTCGCCGTAGCCTCCGGCGAGCAGCGCCATGACGATGATGCCCATTGTCTTCTGCGCGTCCTGGATGCCGTGACCCAGGGCCATGGCCGCCGACGAGACGCGCTGCGCCGCGCGGAAACGTCGCATCGTGCGGTGATATTGCGCCTTGCGCAGCAGCCACAGCACCACGCGCATGACGAGGTAGCCGATGACGAAGCCGATGATGGGGGAGGCGAACATCGGGATGATCACGTGGCTCACGATGCCCCACCAGTACACGACGGTGCCGCTCATCAGGCCGGCACCCACCATGCCGCCGATGAGGGCGTGCGAGGAGGAGGACGGAAGCCCAAACCACCAGGTGATCAGGTTCCAGATGCAGGCGCCCAGAAGCGCGGCGAGGATGATGACCAGGCCCTTTTGCTGCATCGCCGGCAGCGGAGATTCCGCATAGTCGCTGATCGAAATGATGCCCTTACCGACTGTCTTTGCGACGGCCGTTCCCATCATGGCGCCGACGACGTTCATGGTCGCGGCCATGAGCAGCGCGGCGCGAGGGGTCCACGCGCGGGTCGACACGGAGGTCGCGATCGCGTTCGCGGCGTCGTGGAAGCCGTTGGTGTAGCTGAAGAACA